>OBEQ012994304.1_pt1 | contig 15165 bp, 11 predicted proteins | sample 1670901 | NCBI WGS metagenome assembly OBEQ01 (sample SAMEA104232315, study PRJEB22302) | groundwater metagenome | biome: forest; feature: aquifer; material: groundwater | place: USA | collected 2011-08-07 | depth 5.4 m | reverse complement strand
GGCGTGCAGAAAAAGAAATTTGTCTTGATTATTTGCCAGACCCAAGCGCAAGCGAAACAGCATATGGCGAACCTCCGGCGGGAACTCGAGAACAACCCGCTCCTCAAGAGCGACCTCGGGCCTTTCCGCGTGGAATCCGCCGGAGAGTGGGCCATGTCCTCAATCGTGTTCCAAAACACGGGAGCGAGGATTATGGTGGCGTCGATCGACCAATCGATTCGTGGTCTCCGGCACCACGAGCACCGGCCCGACCTCCTGATCCTGGACGATATCGAGGATCTCAATTCCACGAAGACCATGGAGGGGCGGCAAAAAACCTTCGACTGGTTCACCCGCGAGGTGATGCCCTTGGGAGATATCGGGACGCGGGTCTTCCTTGTCGGCAACCTCCTCCATGGGGACTGCCTCGTGATGCGGCTCAAGAAAAAGATCGAGGCCAAGGAGCTCAAGGGGTTCTTCGGGTGCTATCCGTTGCTCGACGAGGACGGCATCTGCCTCTGGCCGAAAAAGTTCGACACCCAGGAGAAGATCGAAGAATTGCGGAAAAGCATCGGGAACGAAATCGCGTGGCGGCAGGAATATCTGTTGCAAACGGTATCCGCCGACGACCAAGTGATTCCCTACGAATGGCTCGAAAAACAAGATTACGAAACATTGCCGGATGAGAAAGATCTGGCGCGAATTCTCATCTCCGTCGATCCTGCTTCTTCGAAGAAGCAGCAGGCCGACTGCACGGCGATCGTGGTGTTGAGCGAATACCATAACGAAGCTAACCGGAAGATCTACGTCCACCCGAATCCCGTGAACGAAAAGCTCTCGGGGATGGAGATCGAGGAAACGGTCGCTGCCCTCTACGGCTTCCACGGGAAACAGGGGCCGGTCGAAGTCCTCGTCGAAACGACATCGCAGAATTACCTCTCCGAGCGGCTGCTGCAACGGGGCGTGAACGCGAGAGAATGCCGTCCGAAGGGCGACAAGCGGGAGCGGCTCCTCATGGCGGGTGCCCCCATCCAAGCCGGGATGGTGTTCTTTCCGAAGGGCAAGTCAGAGGATCTCAAGCTCCAGCTTACCGGGTTCGGCTCCGAGCGCTTCGACGACCTCGTCGACGCGTTCTCGCAAGGCGTAAACGAGATCGTGAACGGCATGTTCGACCCTTACCCCGAGGTGATTGCGGTATAGCCGTTTTTTCAGTTTTCCACAATTTTTATTGTAATAACTATTTTGTATATATAGTTTCTTTTGTCGTGCGCACTTTTTGCGTACGCAAATTTTGCGGGGGTATGCCTGGTTATCCCCAGTTTTACGTACCCTTCCCAACATTTCGCTGCTTTAATTCTTTTGTATATAAGTTTCTTTTGTAGGAGCCACTTTTCGGACGGCCGAAAAGTGGACAGGTTGACCCTACCCGTCCAAAATCTGGACAGGTTTATGCACAGGATATCCAAAGGGTGTACAAATAACCCAGGGGGCAATACTTCAAAATTCATTGTGAGGGAGCTCAAGAAACACGGGTATACATTGGTTAGCAAAAGATTAAGATAATGGACGACTGCATTGATCGGTATATGTCTATCGAACTAGAGCACCAACAGATTCTAACTTCTCTTTGGTCTGATCCCAATTCGGGAACTTTTCTTCAAGCAGCCTGAAGAAGTTTTTATCGTGATTCTTGTAGCGCATGTGGCATAGCTCGTGGACGATGACGTAATCAATGCAATCCTTGGGCATATGAATAAGTTGCGGATTAAGAAATATTTTATCCTCGTTCAAAAAACTGCCCCATCGCCTTTTCATGTCTCGGATACCGAAACTCGGAGGATTTTTATATTCGAATCTCTTATTCATCTCATCAAACCTTTCCATAAATACTTTTTGCATCTTTTCATCATGCCACTTCGATACAAGTTTTTTTGTATGATGGCCGTCGGTTACGGCACTCGTAGTATTTACAAGAAGAATCCCGCGCAATAAAGAAACTCCATCTTCAACGCCACGCTTGACCACAAGCTGATGCTGCCTCCCAAGATAGTGGAAGCTTTCTCCCGAAACATATTCACGCCTGTAAATCTTCCTCTGATATTTCTCAAAGAAGGATAGTTGTTTTTCGAGCCAAAACCACTTTCGCCTCAGGAACTGTTCGATCCGATCGTCGCCCGCGCGATGAGGGCACTTCACGTAGATTTGAAGCTCGGGAGTAACGGTGAGAGCAAGTGTTTTCCGGTCTTGCTTAATCAGCTCGTAGTTATAAACGAAGGAGCCGAAAACGAATTCTTTTGTGAGACTAGGAGAAGATTTCATAGTTATTTTCAGCGAGCGTTAACACGTCAGCGATGATTGTTTTCATGTCATCGTCTGAGAGATCTATATTTTTTTCCTTCCTCACGACATCATAGAGGTAGTCATCAATGGCATTCATAATCTGGCGTTTTACGTCAACATTCTTATACCAATCAACGATCGCCCCCTGCTTAACTATTTTCAATATATCCAAGACGATATTGATGTATGTTTCGTCGGTCAGCTTGTGTTTCTCAAAATCTTCTCGTAGGTTGCGATAGAACACGTCGGATCCTTTCTCGGCAACAATAGTCTTCGGAAGGCTATCGTCTTTTTTGTTTACAACGTCGTCCTGTATCAACTTCAATTGCTTCAATGCGGCAATATCAGCGATTTTTCCTTCGCGCATTTCTCGCAATATTTCCGAAACTTTTTTGGAAAAGCGGTCATAAAATTCAGGGTCGGTATCCATCTTTTCCGTTACTGTCTTTTGTGTCTGTGCGGCAATCGCCTCGGCCTTGGATTTGTCGGACCCCAGCGTTTCAATGGCCTCCTCAAATTGCTTGCGATCAGTGATATTTATTTGCTTTGTGAGCAACTCTACTCCGTTCGCATCGACGTACTTATCAAGAATGTTGACTAGTGATTGTTTGTACTCAGAGAGATCTACGCGATCCGCATACTTCAAGCTTGCCGTTTTTCGGAGTTCTAGGAATTTTTTGAGTTCTCGTCTGTATGCGTCGAGATGCTTGAATTCGTGGACAAAATCCTGCAGCACAAAACACTCATTGAGGTTTTTGATGAACTCATTGAGGGCCTTATAGAACATTTCCCGCTTCGGAGCGTCAGCGAGCAGCTGAAGGAATGCTTCGTCATCCGATGATCCTTTGATTTCCTTAAACAGATCATGAACCCGGCTGTAGCTCTCCTCGAGTTCTTGTATTTTTTCGGAAACATCAATAAGTGTTCCTTTTACGTCTGACTCGTCATAGTTTCCGAACAGTTTCATCGCCGTATCGATATTCTTCGCATTTTCGGAGTAATCAATTATGAATCCGGCGGTTTTGGGCAATTTCTTGTTCTCGTGCAGGCGATTAACACGCGCTATCGCTTGAAGGAGGCTGTGATCCCGGAGATCCTTTGTGAGATAAAGGACTGTATTGCGTGGCGCATCGAAACCGGTGAGTAGCTTATCCACGACGATAATGATTTCTATGCCGTCATCGTTGTATTTGAAGCTATCAATAACATCTTTTTCGTAAGTCGCAACACTGCTGTGTTTTTCTCTCACGCCATTCAGGTATTCGACTACCTCTTTCTTGTGAATGTCGGCTTCATCGCCATCATCGTGCTCATCTGAGATAACCACGGCCGATCGTATTTTTCCTTGGGTTTCGAAAAACCTTTGAAAAAGTATTGCGGAATATTTGGACGGCGCGACGATCTGAGCCTTAAGGCCGGTATTTTGAAAATTGCTCGTGTAATGCTTTTCGATATCGTATCCGATTTCAACAATGCGCTGTGGATTATCTTTAATGATTTTCGTACCGATATACTTCTGTAAGTCTCTTTTTTGCTTGTCGTTCAATCCTTCGGTAAGGCGCTCCATATGACGATCAATCTGTTCTTCGTTTTGTACCAGATCTACATACCGACCCTCGTAAATAAGCGGCAAGATAATCTTATCTGCAAGGGCGTCGTCAATCGTATATTTGTCGATATAACCACCAAATTTCTTCCAGCTTTCTTTGTCTTTTGTCAGTAGCGGGGTACCCGTAAAGCCAATGTAGCAAGCGTTCGGAATAATTCGGTTCATTTCAAAATTGGCGATACCACTTTGGGTGCGGTGAGCTTCGTCAATGAGTACAAAAATGTTTGAATCGTCGTCTACGAACCCAGCCTTTTTCTTGGCGGCTGATTCGAACTTATGAACAAGCGTTGTCACAACGGCAAGATTTTTCTGCTTGATCAATTCCAGTAAGTTCTGACCACTTGTGGCTTGGACAACTTCTTTTTTAAGGTTGCAACTCCGGAACGTGTCACGGATTTGCCTGTCCAGATCCTTCCGGTCGGTAACGATGATCACACGCGGATTAGTTATGTGAGGATTTTCAATAAGAGCTTTCACAAACATCACCATCGTAAGCGATTTTCCGGACCCTTGTGTGTGCCAAATAAGACCGCCTCTCCGCCGCGTGATACCGACGGGTGTCTTTTCGGTCTCCGCGACCCTCTCAAGCATTTTGTGGATCGCAAAATACTGTTGATAGCGTGAAAGCTTTTTTATCCCCGCATCGAAAAGGATGTAATTCTTTGTTAGATCAAGGAGGCGTTCCGGCTCGAAAATTGAAACAATCCCACGGTCTTGTTCTGTGGGAAGGCGGTCCGTTTTCTGGGTGTGGCCTTCGGTGTACCCGTTCAAGTCTTTCAAAATTTGCGCGTAAATAGTCGGATCTACTTTTTTTGTAATCAGTGATCGGGTGCCCGCATTCACTTTCTCTAGCGGCACATACTTTTCTTTCCATATGGCGTAAAACTTATTGGGTGTACCTGTCGTACCAAACCTGAATTCTTTTCCATTTGTGCAGACGAGAAGCTGGGTATATGCAAACAGTTTGGGGCAAAACTCCGCCCCTTGATTCCTGTTCATCTGATTGAGGGCGTCGGTTACCGGTACGCTCGATTTTTTATTCTCGATAACTGCAATCGGAATGCCATTCACGAAGCAGACAATGTCCGGCCGGATATTTTGTTTTCCCGATGCGGCAAACTCTGCTGTTACATGGAAGGCGTTATTCCGCGGATTCTGGAAGTCGATGAATCGGAAGTTTTTTGAAATCGTTTTACCGCCGACGCTGACTTTGATCGTTTTGCCACCGGACGTCGGCATGATGATATTGAAGATCTTCTGAGCCGTATCAATAAGGCCTTCGTACTGGATATGCTCAAGCTCCTCGATGGCGTCGTGGACGTCTTTGTCGCCGAATTTGTACTCGACACCATCAACTTCGTAGCTGTTGATATCCATGAGTTTCTGGGAGGCGATATCAGCGAGGATGAAATTACTTGTGTCGCCGCCCCGCTGCCGGAGCGCTTCATCTGCAGAGATGTACTTATAGCCCATAGCTAAGAGCAGCTCTAGTGCTGGGAGTTGAGATTGTTTTGCTTCGTCAAAATGTACTTTTTCTAGCATGGTGGTGTTATCTGGCTGTTACGGCCGTTGATTTTCCTTTGCCGACTTTTGATTTGGTGCCTGGCACCCGAATTGCGCCGGTAATAAGATTATTCAGAAGGTATCTTTTTTGATCCTGAATAAAAGCAAGTTTCTGTTCCAACTGAGCGATCTCACTGTCGGCAGTCATAAGTATTTTTGCTATAGCGCTTTGCTCGGCAAACGAGGGAATATCAAGTTGAATTATTTTGAATGAGTCAATTTTTACTTCCATTCTCTCAATAAGGGTACCCTCAGCGTAAGCAGACATTTTTCGGATTTGACGATCCCACGTAAGCAATTGATCGAAGAAATCGATATTATATTCATTTTTATTCTTAACGAATAAAACTTGATAAATCGGGGATAGCAATACCGGCTTTATATTTTTATTGCGAGCAATCGCGCCATACCGGAGATTCGCTGGATTATAAACAATATCATCTTGATAAGTTTTTTTGTAAGCCTTCTCCTCGGACTTAACCAAGAAACTTCGGTTATATCTCTCGCTCTTTGGACAAACGCCATCTTCAATCGTAAGTGAATAAAGGAGTAGGTCATTTGATTCTGTCTCGCGCTCATTTCTTTCGCGGAATATTTCGCCAAGGGTGATTACGCGCCACTTATCATTAAAACCGGACAGGCGAGTTCTGCCCGTAAGAAGTTCCTGCATTAGACCCCGCTTCGCTTCCTTTTTCGCAGCAATTTCCGCACCCAACGTATGAATCGCTCTATCCCAAGTTTTAAGAACATCCGCTATTCTTTTTTGCTCAGTGAGCGGCGGTATCGGCAAACGCATTTTAGATACCGCCGTCTTTGAGATGCCATAAACAGATACGCCGTTTGCCACCTTTTGCAGCGCATTCCTAACTACGGGATTGCAAAAAATGTATTGCCGAAAATATTCATCGGTTTGGTGCTTATTATCGCGAAGAACAAATGTATGAAGCCCACCGACAGCCTTTTTCTTTCCGATACCGTGTATAGAAACTGTTACGCCAACGCCTTCATAATCCTCAGACGCATCTGCCATAACTAAATCTCCATCTTTTAGAAATGCGGACTGTTCTGGCATAAAACGGCGATCCCTAATTGCGGGAATCTTAACTTTGTTGAGATCGATGCTTGGAGATGCAAAAGTAGAATGTATGTCACCGTAATGGATATTTCCAACATCACCGTTTTCCAGGTCGCCGTCGCAAAGATTCTCGCGCGAAAAAGCGAATGTTTTAACAAAAGAAAATACATCGCCGGCGGGAATCATGTCCCAACCATCAGGAATATTTTTTTGTGGCGTATTATTTTTCATCATTAAATTCAATTTCCTTAAATAAGGCAGCAATATTCTTTTTGGTTTCTTCCGTAAGCGTTAGCGATCCGGCCCTAACCTTTTGCAGAAATTTACGCGCTAGCAGAACCTTGTCCGGTTTGGGCTTGAGGTTTTTAATGTACTCGGAATTCGAGGTCGCGTACGCCAGCTTCGTATCCTCGAGGACATATTGCTTAAAATCGCCAGAGGAAAATAAATCGACAATCGTCGCGCCGTCCTTTTTCAAAACTGCCTTAATGGCCTCCGGTAATACGTGCCATGCTTTCAGATTTTTCACTCCATCCTTTTTCCCTTGGTCATTATCATAGAGATAGTGAACGTTTGCGCCCCAACCCTCAAGAATCGTTCCAACGATACCCATATTAGGTGCGCCTCCACCGCTCATAAAATTAACTTTCAGATCTTTCTTTTCAAGTTCCTTGAAGGCGCGAAGATAGAACGTGTCTTCGGCGCCTTCGACGACAACATTATTTTTTTGGTCGAGGTTGGTAATTGAGTCGTTTATCCCGAGACCAATAGCAGTGAGTATCGGCGTAAGCGTTTCCTTATCGGCCGTCGGATGGGCGTGTATTTTCCCAAGAATTTTGCTACCGTCCGCAGTTTTTTCAATAAGTCGTACATTTTCCAGATTTTCTTCCGTGATGAGATACGGAGAGTGTGTAGAAAAGACCACTGGATTTTCATTCGTGTGCGCCATAAGAACTTGCAGGAGGTCCTTCTGCGCCTTCGCGTGTAAATACAACCCAGGTTCATCGATTAAGATGACATTGGGTTTATCTTCTTGGAGCCGAGCAACAATTTTTACGTAAAAAGACAGGTACCACTGCTGCCCCTTGCTGCGTTGCGATGGATAATATAGTTTGTTGTTTTCGACGATCCAGAAGTTCACGTCCGGGCCGTCTTTTTTGACTTGTAACTTAATTTTGTCTTGTGTCCAATACTTATCAAATTTTTCCGTGAAATCGACGTTTACCGTATTCTCGTGATTAACTTGCTCTTGCTGGTTTGCCGAAGCCATTTTCGTTATGGAAAATGTGCTTACATGCTCAAGGTCTTTCGCCCACTCATTAGTTGAAAGGGAGGCAATTGGGATTGACTTCGGGAATTCATCGTCGAAGGACGAGAATAAAATGAAGTATGGCAGTTGTGATTTTACAAACTCTGCGACGAAGTTCGCCGCGGATTTTTCGCGCTCACTCGAATCATCTGCCACCTTCTCAATGTTGGCGATCTCAGCAATAACGTCGGTCAAGCTGGAGTTCTGGGATTTAAACGCTGCCAGCTCAGCCTTATAGGCATCGAGTGTCTGTTTATCCAATTTCGGAAATACGACCTCGCTCCCGGCCGATTTTATTAATGCTTCTATTTTTTTAACCGAACTAGATGTTTGCTTTTTTGAATTTTCATAAATACTCTGTAGCCCAATTTGACGACGAGAGTCGGCGTCGATTTCATATGTGGTGGAAGCAAATCTCTTCGTAAGCGTGATAGTAGCCCCCTTCGAAGCGGAAATGTCGGTTTTGATCTCCGCGTGAACATCGTTTACCTCTGAATGGGAGAGTGCAAAGGAAATTGAAACTTCTGGAACCCCGTCTCCATCGATGGGCTTAGCTTCGTTCCGAATTGTTTTATCCTGATGAAAATCTTCCAGTGCTTCCAGAACGGAAGTTTTCCCGGACTCATTTTTCCCGGCGAGAATAGTGAGCTTATCGCTGAAGTAGCAATCGCCGGAGTCAACGATAGATTTATAATTTTTTATTCTGAATTTAGTGAGTTTCATGAATTTATTTTATGCCGAGTTCATTTAAGTATTCGGCCATTTGCTTTTCGAGCCTATGCAATTCTGGCTCAAGCGCTGCGAGTTCTTTCAAATTCGCTTTGATATCGACAGGGGCTTCCTCCTCAAAGGTGTCCACATAGCGGGTAATATTGAGGTTGAAGTCGTTCTCTTGTATTTCATCGAGATTGATCTTGCGAGCAAATTTTTCTACGTCCTTACGGTTCTTATAGGCGTTGCATATTTTCGCAATATGCTCGTCGGTCAAAATATTCTGCGCCTTGCCTTGCTTGAACTCCTTCGATGCTTCGATGAAGAAAATATCCTTTTTCTTTTCATTTGCACCGCCCTTTTCGCGCGACCGGTCGATAACGAGTATAGCTACAGGAATGCCAGTGGTTTGAAAAAGTCCGGCGGGAAGACCAATTACGGCATCAATGACATTCTCCTTAATAAGCTGTTCGCGTATTTTCCCCTCCGCGCCGCCACGAAAGAGGACGCCGTGCGGCACGATCACTACGACGCGGCCGGTTTTCGGCTTTGCGGTCTCAACCATGTGCGTAATAAACGCGTAGTCGCCCTTGTCTTTTGGGGGTACTCCGCGCCAGAAGCGGTTATATTTATCGGACTCGGCGTGCTCCGCACCCCATTTTTTCAAGGAGAACGGAGGATTTGCGACCACGGTGTCGAAGTGCATAAGCCGGTCATCTTCTACTAAAAGCGGGTTATTGAGCGTGTCCCCCCATTCGAGCCGCGCCGAATCTTTGCCGTGAAGAAACATGTTCATTCGAGCCAGCTGATAGGTCGACCCTGTCGACTCCTGCCCATAAAGGGCATAATTTTTTGAACCCTTTTTCTCGACTTCTTCACCGACAAGAAGAAGGAGGCCTCCCGATCCGCAAGCGGGATCTGAAATTCGCGCACCTTCTTTGGGTTCGGCGAGCATCGCGACGAGCTTCGCGACATTGCGAACAGTGAAAAATTCTCCAGCTTTTTTGCCTGCATCGGCTCCGAAGCGTTCGATCATGTACATATATGCGTTGCCGATAACATCGTCCCCGGCGTCCGTAAGATCAATCTTCGCAAAATCCTGAATTAAATGGCGCAGCATTTTATTGCGCTGCTCTAATTTGCCAAGCACCGACTCCGAATTGAAATCCACGCTGAAGATGCCGTCGAGCTTTTCTTTATTGTGGTCTTCGATGCGATGAAGTGCTTTATTTATTTCCTCGCCAATGTTGTCTTCTTCAATCTTGCCGTAGATATAATCAAACGACGACTTCGGCGGGAGATAGAAGCGGTCGAGCTTCATTTTTTCCTCGACTCGTTTTTCATCACTTCCAAAACGCTCACGATACTCGGCGTGCCGCTTTTTATTAAGGTCGCTGATATATTTGAAGAAAAGCATCGTCAGCGCGTAGTCCTTATAAATTCCAGCATCGACATTACTACGCGACGAGTCTGCCGCGGCCCATAGCGTTTTGTTAAGTTCTTCTTGTGAATATTTTTTATGTGGTGCCATGTTTTTATTTTTTGGAAGTTAGTTTGTTAAAAGTTGCGTTGATGATATTTTCTCTGATCTCTTTTTTCCGCTCGAGGATTCGTTCTTGTTCTCGCATATTCCGGTATAAATTGACGAGGACTTCCTGTTGCCGGAGATGCGGTATCGGTATTTCTATTTTCTCCAGCTCTCTACGAGGCACAGCCCCAATGTATGATCCGGAAACAATTTCGGAAAGAGCGTCCTGTCCTCTTTTCGAATTAATGAAATACGAAACGTATTCGGGTAGGACTGCCTGTGCCTTAATGCGAATTACATGAACGGAGGACGATGCGATAACGTTCGGCGCATCCGCCGCAAATATCGTTGACCTAAACGCTCCGGACTTCATGCCCCTAGAAACCATCACGATGTCGTGTTTTTTTAAATAACCTTCATAGCCGGGAGCTTCGAGGGTTGTTTTCGTCAGCGTACTTACATCTTGGAAGGGGTCGTCCTGCCTGATATCGCGGGCTTGGCATACGAAAACATTCCCATTTACGTCAGGTTTTATAGCCCCCCTGAAGGCGTAGCCCGATATTACTGTGGCGATGTCTTTTACATACATGAGACCATCTTACTGCCGTCAAAGTGTAATGTCAAGCCCTTTGACCAAGGATATCAGGGACTTGCCTTCTTCGCCGAATCGTCGCCTTGTAGCGTCTTTGGGCTACCAACAAGGACGCTCTGGACTCGTGGGCGGGGTTGCGTCATCCCTTGTCTTGATGACAAACCTAACCAAGGGGTCGGCAGGAGCGGCGACCTCAATCAACCCACCGCTGCCAGCAAAGGTCGCCTACTGTCTGTATGCACGAAAGAGTACGGAGAGCGAGGAACAGCAAGTCCTTTCAATAGATAGCCAGATCAAGGAGATGATCAAAATCGCCGAGCGGGACGGGCTTGAGATTGCGGAGATCCGCAAGGAATCACATTCCGCAAAGGCCGTCGGCCAGCGCGACGTATTCAACGAACTTGTTGTTGATATCAGATCTGGAAAATTCACGGGAATTCTCACATGGGCGCCGGATCGCTTGAGCCGCAACGCGGGTGATCTCGGAGCACTCGTTGATTTGATGGATCAAAAAGCGTTGATCGAAATCAGAACTTTCTCGCAGAAATTCACGAACAATCCGAGTGAGAAATTCATGCTGATGATCCTGTGTTCGACGGCGAAGCTCGAGAACGACAATAAATCGGAAAACGTGAAACGAGGCCTGCGAACGCGGTGCGAGCAGGGACTGCGGCCGTCTATCGCGCCAACTGGTTACCTGAACGAAAAGCGCAAGGACAAGCCATGTGAGGTGATCGTGGATCCGGTTCGAGCACCCATCATCCGCCAGATGTTCGAGAAAGTGGCGAATGAACAGTGGTCGGGACGTCGGATCTACCAATGGCTCAAAAACGATTTGAAGTTTAAGACAGCGAGAGGTAAATATCTTTCGCTCTCGAATATCTTCATCATTTTTCAGAAAACTTTCTACTATGGACTCTTCGAATTCCCCGAAGGATCTGGGAATTGGTATACCGGGCAGCATACGCCGATCATCACAAAGGAACTGTACGATCGGGCGCGGGAACAGCTGAAACGCAGCGAGGTCAAGAACGACAAGGAGTTCGCCTTCACGAAATTGATAACGTGCGGATTATGCGGATCGGGCATTACGGCATCCGAGAAATGGAAATACCAGAAGAATGGGAACACGCATCGATACGTGTACTACGGCTGCACGAAAAAGCGTGACGTGAACTGCCAATGCGGGTATATCAAGGAGGAGGAAATCATTGAGCAGATCGTTACCATGCTCGATACCCTAGATATGAACGAGCTCGGCATCAAGCAGAAATTCAAGGATGAGGTCACGCGATATAACAAGTTCCGGAGGGTCGCCTTGGGAAAGAGCCGGGAGCAAAACGCCGAGCTGGAGACATTCGATGCCAAATCCTATGCGGTGTATATCCTGACCGAGGGGACGATCACAGAGAAGCGCGAGCTGCTGTCGAACCTCAAGAGCAGGTTGATGCTCAAGAATCGGGTGATCAGTATCGCGAAGGAAGAAGCTGCGGCATAGATAAAGGCGAGGCGTAGATACAAAAATATCGTAGCGATTGTGCTACGATATTTTTGTTGCGTGAAAGGCGTTCCGTACAACCGGGTCGGCTCTCGCGGTCGCGCAAGAGCATCGGCTGACGCGGTCTTGAAACACCTATCACTAGTGTGTGCACCCTGTAGGGATCGAACCTACAACCTTCCCGATGTGAACGGGACGCTCTGCCACTGAGCTAAGGGTGCATACTTTACCAATCATCCGTTAAGATACAGGGTGTCACAAATGATTTATCATAATGATATCGATAAAACGCATCGAGGACAATATGGATTCGACCCCTCAATCAAATTCGGGGCAGGCAAACTCACCACAAGATGGAAGATAAGAAGCGAAAAAAATCTTTCCTGCTCTTCATAGCCGCATTTGCATTGATCACACTCGGGGCTTTTGGGCTTTCATACCGTGCGACAAGACCAGTGCCCGCACTCATCAGTGGGATTGAACCGCAAAACAGGAATGAGAATACCGTTGAAGCCCGGACCGAAAATCAGAAACCGAACGCCGGGAAAAACAGACTTGATGGACTCGCTGCGAGCCAGAAAGAATTATTCGCGGTTGAGCGCGTCATTGACGGCGACACGATCGTCGTCAACATCAATGGCGAACAAACGCATATCCGCCTCATCGGCATCAATTCACCGGAGTTGCATGACCGGCGGACGCAAGTCGCCTGTCTGGCCCAAAAAGCAAAAAGCCGGGCCGAGGAACTGCTTGATGGCAAGAAAATTTTCCTAGAACAAGATCCGACCCAGGGCGATTACGACAAATACGGCCGGCTGCTGGCCTATATATTTCTTGAAGATGGTTCGACGCGGCTCACCACAAGTGGAACCTCATTCAATAAACTGATGATCGAGGACGGCTACGCGTACCAGTATACTTACCGGCTTCCGTACAAATACCAACGCGAATTCAAAAAAGCCGAACAACAAGCCAAGGCATCTGAAAAAGGTTTATGGGCGCCGGGAGCTTGCGGAAATTAGGAGATTCGGTAATTGGAGTATTGGGCAATCGGTATCATGCCTTGGTTATTTATTTACCCAATTACTGAATTTCTACTGTTGCGCCGGCGCCTTCAAACTTTTTCCCGACCTCAAAGACGTCGGGGCTTTCTTCTATTGTACCTCGACGGAAGCACCGGCTTCCTCGAGTTTCTTTTTCAATTCGTCGGCTTCTTCTTTTTTCAATCCCCCTTTCACCATTTTCGGCGCGGCATCGGCTACATCTTTTGATTCTTTCAGGCCGAGACCGGTCGCTCCCCTGATCACTTTAATCACATTTATTTTTTGATCACCGGTTGATTTCAGAAAAACATCGAAGCTCGTTTTTTCTTCTCCGGCTGCCGCAGTGCCTCCGGCAACTGCCATCGGCGCGCTCGCAGAAATGCCGAACTTTTCTTCAAGCGCTTTTACGAACTCTGCCAGCTCCCTGACTGTCAATGATTCTATTTTGGAAATGATGTCGTGGTATTTCTCCATATTCGCTTCGCGGTATCGATGCCAATATGCCAATGAGTACTAATTATACCAATGGGTTTCGATTCGTATCATTAGTAGATTAGTATATTCGCATCGATACTTATTTGCTTACGACCTTTCCCTGCCATCATGGTGCGAGGGTCTCGCTTTTTTGCTTCACGATGTACAGAAATGAACGAATCGGAGCGGCAATCATACCCAGCAGCTGGCTCAAAAGTACCGGACGCGACGGCAATTGGCCGATATAGAGTATCGTATCCCGCTCGATGAACGCATTGGTTTTCAGGTCATAGGCGCCGAGGATTTTTTTGAGAGCGTGTTCGCGGCCGCTCTTTGAATCTCCTCCCAGCCTGGTAAAAAAATTGACTATCGGGGGGCTGACGGCTTCCAAATCGGCCTCGGAAAAAACCGTGCCTATCTGGAGCCCCAGCGTTCTCGGATTGAAATCACTGCCTCGTTCTTTAAGCAGAAGATTCAAGAGCCGTTTTTTAATGACGAAATAGCGTGATTCCAGATGCTTGAGTTCTTGGCGAAACAAGTTGATGTCTCCTGTTTTTACCCCGGAAAAATCGGTAAAAACCAAAACAGCGGCTGTATCCAAAAGCGTTCTGCCATTTTTTAATTCGTTTCCCTTCTGTGCTTTGGTCTTCATTTTTCTTTACGAAATTACGAATTGTTACGAATATACGAATGGTATTCGTAACCGAAACCGTACAAAAGAATTCGTATATCGGTTTCGGAGGATTCGTATTTTCGTACTGATTCGTACTTCGTAACAATTAAAAAACCTGCCACAGCCGCAGGTAGTTCCCTCAAACAGCCATGCATAAACTGTTTCGGGTCTTCCTCGGCAGGACTTTATCCCCTTTTCTCCGGGGTGCCTGTCCCGATAGTTATGACGATATCGGAATCCCAACTTTACATCAGGACGGTCTTTGGAATCGGGGAAATGTTAGCACGCGCTGACAGTTTGTCAACAGCGCGAGCATCGGCAAAATAAAACGGAGTAAAAATTATTATGGCTCACAAATGTGAGCCATACATAATAGAAATCACGAAAAAAGAGGGGGTTATTTTTTCTTCATCATCATCCCGCAACACTTTTCCATCTTGGCACCGGAATAATCGCATCCTTTGCACATATACATTCCCTTGCTCGTCTTCTTTTTCGCTATTTTTTTCTTGGCTGGCATAATTAAAAAAAATTGAACATTTTACTTGCGACCTTTGGACAAAATTATTATCGGCATTATATCAAATCTTTACCGGAATAGAATCGCAACAAAAAATCTCGCCCCCTTTGACCCCCACACCTAATGGGGATTAGAGGAAACTCGGTGGCTTTCCTGCGCATAGAACCACATGAGATTTTGAACATGAATGACATTAATGGCACTCAATCGCCGATTTCGAAGAAATAGTGATCCCCATTAGGTGTGGGGGT
>OBEQ011938789.1_pt1 | contig 15165 bp, 8 predicted proteins | sample 1670901 | NCBI WGS metagenome assembly OBEQ01 (sample SAMEA104232315, study PRJEB22302) | groundwater metagenome | biome: forest; feature: aquifer; material: groundwater | place: USA | collected 2011-08-07 | depth 5.4 m | reverse complement strand
TAGAGGCCATTGACTAGCTATATCAGCTTGCGATCTTATAAACATTAACAACGATAAATCTAACATAACATATAAGCTATAAGTAATTGACCGTGGTGGGTTGGGGAAACAAACATCATCAGTAATTAGGCAACTTACACTTGACAAGTAACATACCTATAATCAGGTATCATTCCCGTCCAAGTGGATAGTGTCCCTCCGCAACCATGTTGAGTGGATCGAAAATCTGATGAATTAAAAGCCCAAGCACCTGTTTGGGCTTTTTTATTGTTTACCACCGAAGTAGATTGCGGAACATGATATCGATACAAAACTACACACCGATTAACTGGGTCTAAAACTATTTCTTTTAATAAAAATCTTAAGTGTAGAGAGAAGTAAAAGTTAGTGTACTGTTAAAAATTTAGAGAAACTCTATGAAATCTGTTCTATGGATCTAAATTGGATTTTGAGCTTGAAGGAATAAATTAAAATTTGATTTGCTTAACTAATATAACTGTTTAGAATTCTCTTACTCTTCACTAAGACCATCTGGCTGACCTAATCTCTGTCTGGTTGTTTTTAAGTATGCAAGATATTCCTCTGAACCAAGAGTTTCTAATTCCCTTAACTGTCGATTATCAAACACAGACTTTGTATCAGCACCAGTTTCTAAAGCTTTAATCTGCCTATCCAGCATTTGGGCCAATTTTAATTCATGTGGAGGTATTTTTTCTGAAATTTTAAGTGTCATAAATTAACTTAACTTAATTAGACTACCTACTTTTACTGTATTTACTACACCATTTAATTTAGCTCTCTAAAAAAAATTAATCTCATCAATACTAATCTTTGTGTCTAATTTTTTACAAAGCGTGGAATAAGCCTTACATGGCTAGTGTTAACCCTGTTAATCCAAATTATCAAAATAATAAGCAGTGGGCTATTGCAAATAAAAATAAAGGAAGAAATGCAACCCTTTGTGCGATTGGTTCTACTGCAATTGGTTGTATGAAAACTGTTACAGAAAAAGATTCTTTAACAAGTAGAGTTTTGGATTGCGGACAAAAAGTATTAGACATGCTCAGAAATCTTGAACAATATTTATTGTATAAAAGAGATGATGATGATTTAGATTTTGATAAAAGAAATAGACCTATTGCTGCAAATGTAGGTCAACTTGCCTGTGAATATGAAACAAAAGTAAATCCAGCAGCACTTCCAGCTTCTGCAATTATAGGTGGTAAATTCGGTGAAGCCTATAGCATCATTTCAAATTGGTTTAGCTCAATGTGGTGGAGACTAAGACCAGCTTGTCAAAAGATAAACTGGTCTCAATTGAAATTATTGCCACAAATGTTTTCAGGATTATTTGATAAAGATATAGAACAGAAACAAAGAACACAAAAGTTCTTAAAAGAGAATCTCTCTCCATTTTTTGGACTTGCTGGTTGTTTCTGTATGGGAATATTTTTACCAATTAAAGCATGGAATAAACTTATGGGCAATGAAAGCAAATGGATTGATGCTTGTGCTGATGGTGGTCTATCAAGTCAACATGCTTACTATGGAGTTGGATTTACTCTAGATGAACTTTTTAAAGCACAAGCAACAGAAAATAAAAACAGTTGGTACTTGGCTGGAGTTGGTGGTGCTGCAAATATAATGAACATTTGTTTACCACTTGTTGATATTTTGCCACTTGGTGAAAAAACAAAAACTTTATGGAAAGAGCTTGCACAAGGATTAGCAAGAATATTTTTTTCAAGCAGAAGATGTATAAATGGAAACCAATGGCTGGAAAAACAATCCTGAAAAAGAACAGACTTAGAATCTTAACGGTGTAACTAACAATGTTCAACCTGTAGCAGATTTAACTCGCTGATTTTCTAACTTGTTCAAATGCAGCAATTATGTTTTCTTGGGTTAAAATATCTGGTGTTAATTCCTCAAGAGCTTTTTTGATTTGTAGAGGCTTTAGACCTTTAGCTGCAACAGCAAGACTAGAATAATCGAGTTCTCCACCTAACTGTTTTATTTGATCAGTTTCAACCAATGAAGAAATTTTATTTTGAAGTCTTTCAACTAATTCTGTATTCTCACGTAATTTAACTCTACTTGTTTCTCTTTGTAAACGGTTAAGCATATCTTGAATACTAACTTTACCTGGACTACTATTTGCAACTTCATTGAAAACACTCCCTATAACCGCAGGAGTATAATCTTTAACAACCTGCCCTACTCCAGCATAATTACTAGGTCTATCGACTTTGCCTGATATTACATAGGACTCTAAAAAGTGTCTTGCTAAAGCTTCGCCTTGTTTTATGTCACACAGTTTATGAAATAAAAATACTTTGTAATCAACTCTTTGTTTTCTTACAGCAGTTGAGCTTATAATTTTGTACAACTCACTTTCAGCTTCACCACTAAAACCGTGCTTATCAATTTTATTAATATCCACATTTTCTGTTGAGGGATGATTTGTTGTCAATATTAGTATTACTTTGGAGGCACCTCTTTGATCTCGTAACATCTGAAGCTCCGATAAAAATGCCCCTGTTAAAGTTTCTTCTTGCGAAGTTGCTTTTTTCACATGTCCGGGGTCTACTTCTCTTGCTACTAATAATTTTTCTGCTTCATCCATTAAAAGTACACATGGAGCATTTGCCTTTACCTCATGAAAAAATATTCCTAAAGGTATTTCTCTTTTATCTGCTGTAGTTACTGTGATTCCCCCATTGACAGTATCAATCTTCATTACATCTCTGTTTAATACTACGAGTGGAATCGCCATTTGATTTGCAAGTGCTTCTGCAAAAGATGATTTGCCGGTACCCTGAGGTCCAGAAAAAAGAAATCCGCCTGTTAATGTTTCTCCTGGGTTAACTTTTGGTGAGATATTCCTTACAGCATTTCCTAAAACAAAGTCTTTCAGTCCATAAATATCAACATAACCCTCACTATTAAAACACCTAGAAAGTTTTTGATGCAGCTTCAATGCTTGAGCAGGCACAGTTGTTAGTAACGGATTAGTATAAAATTCAAGATCTCTATCAACTGCATCAAAGCTAGTATAGTCATTAACTACTTGCTTACAAACAGCCAAAAGATAATTTTTATTTGCTTTATCTAATCTGGTTTTTAAAATGCAAGTGGAATCTCTTTCTATAACTATCTCTTTTTCAACTAATGCATTTAGATATCTAAAGAAATACAATCCTTTTTGAGCATTTTCCTGTGTTAGTCTTACACCTTCTTCCTCTGAACTCAAGTTCATAATAGCTACAATCTCTTTCATCTTAGTATTAAGTTCCACTGCTGATGAAAATGTATTTTTTGTAAAGAATGCTTGAAGTGTTGGTAAAGATTCTTTTTGTGGTTGCTTCAATTTTTCAAAAAATGCTCTTAATTCTGTTTGACTATATTTTTCAGTACCTCCTGCTTTAGGAACAATATGTCCCCATTTTTTAAACTCAGTAAACCTTTCTTCATTTTTTAATTCTACTTCTCGCTCTTTTTTTGCCGTCTCATTCCATTCCCATCTAGGAATTTCTGTAGCTAAATCTAATATTGATTCTATACTTTTAACAACTGGCTCCGAATATTGTGTTGAATCTACTTCTTGCATAGCAACTTCACTTCCATATGCTGCAAGTAATGCGGTTCTGAATTCTTTTGCTTTAGATTCTAAATCACTAGGTGCAGATGTTCTAAGAAACAAAGGATCTTCAGTGGTAAGAGTACTGCCGGTTTTTAATGTTTTAAGTATAGTTCCATAAATCCCTAATCTATAGGCTTCTGATCTAGAAGTAGATGGTATTTTACTTCCTTGGATTGAAATAATTGTTGGATTAGAAACAACAATTGGAATTTTCCAGTTCCTTACTAGTATTCTTCTAATGCTTTCTTTAGTTCCATCATCAACTACAGGGAATTTATTGGAGTGGCAATATTCCAATAATGTAGCCATTAAATCAGCAGTATTGTTATAGCCATACCATCCTCTTTCTTGAGTTAGATCTGCCTCTCCAACAAGATCTTGTAATCTCTTTGTCCATCCGCTTCCCCATTTTGTAATGTTAGTAAATAAAGAAATAGTTCCTGCTACTCTGCTGGTACCAACCCAAAAAGGGCTGTGTTCTGACCATCCATGTTCTGTGCTGTTATTAAGATATATTTTTTTCTCAGATTTACTATCATCAATTTGATATAGACCTTCAAGTATCGATACCAATGCTCTAGGAATTTGTTTAGCATCTTTTAACTTATCTTCAGGATATTCTTGTGACTTAACCAGAAATATCCTGAGAAGCTTTTCTGTAGACTTAATAACTTTTTGCGGCTCTTTTATATCTGCTTGTTTAAGTTTATCTATGGCCTTTTGTCTAATTGCAGGTTGAGAAGCAAAAAGATCCTTGTGGTCAGGTCCTAATGGTTCAATAATATTCTTATTAAGAAACTCAACAGCATCTGAACCAAAAGCTGAAACTAACCAAAGTACAGTCAATTCTATTGCATGCTCCGTTAAAAATGCGACTGGTTCTATTGCTGCTTGACTTTCTATGCCAAGTTCTTTTTGTATTGCTTGAACAGCTTGAATTCTTGCTCTTAGAGATTGATCAGAAATTAGAGGAGTTGAAATTGCAGTTACAGGGTTATCTGATATCTCAAAATGGCTGCTTGCCTGATCTTCTAAAGACTTATTAACTGGCTTTTTAACAAAACCATTTGTACTAAATAAATCTCCCTTATCAATTCTCATATTTTTTTAAATTAATTAATGTGGATAATTGTACTATGGAACTGAGCATTAGCAAATGCAGCATTTGAATGACTTTTTCATAAAAAGATTATGTGCTACAAGATTAAAACACCACTACCAACTAAAAAGCTAAATATTTATAGAGCTCTTAATTGTTCAAATGCAGCAAGTATGTTTTCTTGGGTTAGTGTTTCTGGAGTGTAGTCTTCAAGAGCCCTCTTTATTGCCGCAGGGTTTAATATCCTTAGCAGCTATAGCAAGGGCAGAATAATCAAGTTCCCCCGCTAATTGTTTTATTTGATCAGTTTCAACCAATGAAGAAATTTTATTTTGAAGTCTTTCAACGAGTTCAGTATTCTCACGTAATTTAACTCTACTTGTTTCTTTTTTTAGACGATCCAACATATCTTCAATACTAACTTTACCAGGAACACTATTTGCAACTTCATTGAAAACACTTCCTATAACCGCAGGAGTATAATCCTTAACAACTTGTCCTATAGCAATATAGTTCTCTGGCTTTTCAACCTTTCCAGATATTATGTAGGGTTTCAGGGAATGCCTAGCTAAAGCTTCTCCTTGCTGTGTATTAAGCGGCTTATGAAAAGAAAAGATTTTAAAATCTACTCTACCTTTCCTTAATATTCTGGGATCTATATATTTGTGTAACTCTTGTTCTGCCCTCAGATTGTATCCTTGTTCATCTAACTCAGCAGTGTTAATACTCCCAGAAGGTGGATAGTTAGTTGTTATTATAAGAATTGTTTTTGAGTTCCGTATGTTTTGCAGTTCGACAAGTAGAGATGCAGTTAATATTTTACTTGCTGCACTTTCTTGCGGTGGTGATAATATCTCTATGTCTTCTATCAAGAGTACAGAAGGCATCTCATTTTTTACAATGTGAAAAAAATCACTTATGGTTATTTCTTTATTATTATAAGCAACAAATACTCTATCTTCTTTTTGTATGACCATGGCTGGCGTTAATGTAAAAAGCGGAACAGCAAGTTGGTTAGCAAGAGCTTTTGCTGCAAATGTCTTTCCAGTACCAGTAGGTCCAGAAAGTAAGAAACCATTGTCATTATCACCACTTATAAGTTTAGGAGAAAAATTATTGACAGCGATATTTGTAATTCTATCTTTTATATTGTAGATATCTGAGTATCCTCCATTAGTAAAACAAGGAGCAAGCCTGTGATGCAGTATTAATGCTTGTCCTGGGACTGAAGTTAAAAGAGGATTAGTATAAAATTCCAAATCTCTTGCTGTAGCAGGAAAACGAATATCATCATTAACGATTAATTTACACGCTGCTAAGAGACGATTTTTATTTGGTTCATTTAAATAATTTTTAAGCATACTTTGAGTCCCTCTAGCAATTGTTGTTTGCTTTTCAATCAAAGTATTTAAATATCTAAAGAATAGTAGCCCTTTTTCATTATTCCTTTGTGTAAGCTTTTTAGCAATATCCTGTGAGTCAAGATTCATAACATCTAGTACATGTTGAATATTTTCATTTAATTGTTTTTCATTTTGAAAAGTGCGGGATAAAAAAAGATTTTCAAAGAATTGAAGATTGTCGAATTGCTCTTGATTTAAATCCTTAAAACATGCTTCTGATTCATGTTCTTGTAATAGATGCAGACCAGATGCCCAACCTTTAAACTCAGCAAATCTTAATTCGTTTTGCTGATGTATGGCTGCTTTTACGGTTGCTTCCTTGCTCCAACTAACCCTAGGTATTTCACTAGATTCATTTAGCACCGACTCAATTGTTTCTACTACTACTGAGGAATATTGCGCAGGCTTTACCTGTACTAATGCTTTTTCATCCTCATAAGCTCCTAACAATGCTGCCCTAAGTTGAAAAACTCTTGATTTCATTCCAGCAGGAATCTGATCATTAGGAGTTCTTAAGTACAAAGGATCGGTATTTCTTAAGTTACCTTTCTTATCTTTTAGAGTTCCAAGTATCGTTTGATAAATGTTTAAGCGATACTGAATAGATCTTTTTGTTTCCGGAATCTTAGCTGAATCAACTGGCACTTTCCAGTTAAGCACCAAAATGTTACAAATATGCTGCTGAGCACCTTTATTAATTGGTATAGAATCGTTTGCAATAGATTCTTCTAGTAGCTGAGTTAAAAGGGTACTTACGTCGCCTTTACCATACCAAGATTCTTCATTCGCAGAACTAAATTTTTTGTTACTATCTTGAATATTTGATTTCTCATTATTAAATTGCCATCCATGTACAACACTACTATCTAATCTAATTCTATCGTCATCAATCAAGTATAACCCTTCTAAAGCTGCGCAAAGAGCCGTTACTATCATCCTCAGATCACCTTCAAGCATGCCACCTTCTACATTTTTTTTTGAACCAACAAGAAAATTTCTTAGTAGAATCTCAAAACTTTGTATGATTTCAACTGGGTTATCAAAATATGCTTTAGATAGTTTTTCAATAGCTCCATCTCTTAGCTTCGGTTGGAGAGAAAATAATTCTTTATCAAAATAATTTTTTTTAGACTCTAGTAAAGCTTCTAATACTTCAAGATCGTTAGCCTGGCTACTTATTTCAGGAAGAGAATTTGCTAACCATTTTACTATTTGTGCTATTCCAACAGCAGTTCCCAAATCCATAGCAGCATAACTTTGTATACCAATATCGTTTTGAGTAGATTGAATAGCTAATAGTTTTTCCCTTAATGTAGAATTATTGTTACTCGGAACATTTTTACGTGATAATGTCAAAGTTTGAGAATTTGCACTTGTAGTTTTATTGTCTACTCTCATAAGATATTGGTTACCTAAAATAAGTTTTCCCATTTTAGTATCAGGAGGTACTTTGTGTCAACGACTAAAAGATTGATGCTCCTTTTAGTAAAGCGATCAGAAATTTATATAATCTTTTAACTTAGATTAAGACATTAAGTGACTATGTAAATTTGCTATCCCCCCTTTCTTTGAAATAAATGAGATTTTATCTTAAATATAGAGTTCTTAGGTTAACAAGCCTTGATTTCATTAACTTTAATTGTTTAAGATCATCATATGACTTTAAAATAATTTTTATTTTAGACTTTTAATGTTTTTATTTAACTATGTCAATTACTACAAAAGGAATAGATGTAAGTGTACCTTTTTATTTAAGGCCAGTTGGTTTTCCTGTGAAAGAAGGGAATAAGTCAACCGCTCGACAAATTTCAAATTGGGTTGATACTAAAACCCCAAATATATTTAAACAATTAACTTACTTAACATATGGTGCAATCATCAAAATAGTGGTTGGAATTTTTGCTGGATTAATTGGCTTAAAAAAGGACAATAAAATACTTAAGTATGGTGGTATTGTATTAGCTTTACTAGGAGTAGGTACGTTTGTTGGTAAGAATGTTGCTGTGATGAAATTAAATGGAAGGTTACCAAAGCTCGAAGAAGATTTTTTTAAAGAAATAGACTCATTTAAAGGAAATCAAGAAACAATTAATAAATCAATCAAAGATCTTTTGGAAAGTTATGATAAGACTGAAATTCAATCATGGCTTTCTAGTCTTTTCTGTGAAAAGCCAAAGGATTTTACTCTACATAAAGCAGCTATTAAAGTGCTGAAAGTCATCGGGGGAAACGAAATTACTAAGCTTTTACTTAACTGTGCAAAAAATAAAAATTATCCCGATGAAATTAGGGTGAATTCATTACGTAATCTATCTGAAATTACCGATAAAGAAGTAAATGCGACCTTGTTAGATTGTTTGAGAGATAAACAGAACAGCTTCTTTATACAAATGGAAGCAGCTTCGCTATTAGGAAAAAGAAAAGATTCTGAATTAGTTACTCCTTTGAAGGATTATTTGTTGAGCAATGGAAACATTCAAAACCAGACTAATGATTTTTATGCAGTTCTTCAAACTGTAATAAGTGCCATTGGTAGAATAGGTGGAAAAGAGGCTTTACAAGCATTAAAAGAAATTAATTCTAAAGGAATTCTTGTTTCTGAAACACAAACAGAAATAGATAAAATAAATAAATTATAAGAAAAAGCAATTCAAGAATTTTTCTGATTTCACATGCAAAATATCAAACCAAAAGTAGTTACTGTACCAACAAGCGGGCCATTTACAGGGCGAAATTTGAAAGGAGTTTTTTTATACAAACACAACGTTATCGATAATATAATTTCAGTAGCTGCTGAAGTTGAACAAGCTATAGACTCAAATCCAAAAGAATATCTTATGTTGCCAGAAGGCCTTCACTCTTACAAATGTACTGAGAACTTATACATAGACAGAATGGTTGACACGCTAGGATTTGAAGCTATTGATCCTATAGTAAAACCGTTTTCAGCAGAAGTGGCATACTCAGCAAACATTTCAAATACCCAAGGGGCACTTTCAGTGTTTGTTAACTATATGGATTATGTTTTTGGTGTTGATATATCAAAAATGGATGATGAAGAGCTACAACAATGGTTTGATACTAAATTAAAAATAGTAGCTTCTGCTTTTGATATAAGACCAGAAGAAATCGAAACCGGATTTGAACAATTGGTACGACTTGATGAAAAGAAAAAAACAAAGAAGATTAGAGAGTTATCTAATTTGCTAAATGCACTGATCAGAGAATCAAATCAACAAAGCAGAATTAAATTACTAGGAATACTATCAGTAAAAAAACAACCTAAGCTACTGGTAATATCTGGCATAGCTCATGAACCTGTTTTTTGTAATGTGGAAATTTAGGAGGATAAGTGAAAATACAAAGAATAAATGTCCCTGTAATTAATCAAACTATAAACCCAATATCTAATTTACCCTCTACAGGTGAAGATGTCTCATTAAGAGAAAAAATATCGTGTATTCAAAAAATGCAACAAGAAATAGGCATACAAAGTTATGCCGCAAGTGAACTAGATAAATTTCTTCCATCTGAAAGAAGAAGGATTGCTCTATGGATGGGTAAGCCAACTCATAGATGGGAGGATTTTCCAAAATTAGAAGCACGATTAGGAGATGAAAAAGGAGCTCTTACTTCTAGTGGTGATGTTACTGTTGCATTGACTTGGGCTATGGCATCAATAGTTGAAAACCTAACCCCTGGGCAGTTATCCTATAAATATTCAAATTCTAATCTGATGTACACAGCTATAGAAGAACCTCCTTACGGGTGGACCAGCTATTGTCAAGGTTCAGAAAACGCAAGAATAAATGCTGCCGTTGCTTTAAGATACATTGTTGAAAAGATTGGTAATTCTTTACCTGATGAAGCTGAAATAATAAAAGGATTATTAAATGCTCCTACACAGAAAGTGCGCCTAGAAGGTGCTATAGCAGCTCAAAATACCTATAAACATTCTTGGAGAAGGAATATTTTTAATACGGGTTTAATCGGAGCTTTAAGAAAAGAGCAAGACTCTGAAATTAGAGAAAAAATTGCATCAGCAATTGCCGATGCAAATCCAAAAGCTATTTTAGAAACTTGGCATGTAGAAGGATACGGTTCGTTTCTTCCAGCAGAGTTTATAGAACTTGATAATAACATTTCTATAAAAACGAGTCTTATTCATGGACTCGGAAATCTTTTAGTGGCACAAGTAAAAAATGGTAAATATTATGAGGATTTTTCTGAATCGCCAAGCTTAAGTGCACAAAATAGAATTGATATATTAAAGTATGTGATTGGTAGATTAGAATACCTACTTAACGAAAGCTACTTGACAGAGAATGAAAAGAAATTACTTGCAAATACTACATGGGTAATTGCTAAATCAGTAAATGATGAGGCAATAAATGCCTTTAATAGATCTTGTACAACTTCAGAAGATAGAGTTATAGAAGAATTAGTTTTAAGGTTAGCAAAAACAGATCCAAAAAGTTTTATTAAAATTACAACCCCTACAAAATTCAGTGGATCAGAATGGGAACATTTCAATATTTGGAATAATTCATCCGACATACTTTTTAGAATATTATTTGATCGCAGAAGAGCTGATACAAATCCTTTAAAAACTCATTTTCTATTAAAAGATGATGTTAGAGAAATGAGAAGAAGTTCAAGTGATTCGTTTGTTAATTCAAATCTCGAAGAAGCATTATTAGTTATTGATAATTCTATTGAAAATAATGTCTTAAGTTTAGGTGCTAAGAATCTAAAATGGGGGAATCATTCTGATTTTAATTTTGCTGCTGGTAATCTTATAGATCTTTTAGTTACTACACAAACATCTTCTTTTAGAGTTGCGATTTTGAAAACTTTTGATGAGTTAAACCAACATGGTTTACAATTACAAAACATGGGACAGGTAAGTCTGGGTACAGCTTTGAACGAACCAAATAATTCTAAACTAAGACAATCTTTAAGAAGGGTTGTTTACTCTGCGCCGATTACTCAAGAACTTTTAGTAAAGCCATCAGCTGAAACTGCACAAGGTGGGGCGCTAATACTCAATCGAGCTATCACAAGATCTTTTAAAGATTATTTTGGAATGCAAGAATTAAAAGAACGAGCTTTAACAATTGCTTCAGGAGTTATTAAAAGTGGTAGATTTTTTCGGGGATTGCTATTGTCAGGAATTGCTGGTACAGGCAAATCACTTTTTGGAGAAGTACTGGCTAATGAATTAGCATTGCCACTTAGTGTATTAAAATCTGATGAAATGAGGGATGGAAGGATTATAATATCTGGTGATAATAGAACTTATACAATAGAAGATTATTTTGAAAAAACAAGAAAAATGGGTGCTTGTGTTTTATTAATTGATGAAATTCAAGACATAGCTCCTCCTGGTTCAAGTGATCTGTCCATAAGATTTTTGAAAGGATTACAAAGCTTACAATCTTCAAATGTTCCAATTATTTTAATAGGTACAACAAACTATCCAAGTACAGATATTGTTAGAGAAATACCAGTTAATCCAGATGGAACATCTAAAGATATTGATAAGCATCTGGTGAAAAATGTACATCCTGATTGCCTGACTTTTATGGAGCCTTTTTATTCTTTTCATAGCAAGTCGGCAGGATCTAGCTTTGCTGAAGGCTACATAAATTACCTTTTAGAAACCGGGAAATTAACAACTGGTTCTATAGGAAATCCTATTGAAACTGCATATAAAGTAGGTTTAATCTCAAAGCTTGCCAGAGGACTTTCACCAGCAGATATCATCTCAACAGTTTCAAATTCCACCCTTTCTTTTGCCAAAGTAATTCCACTAGATCTAATACTTTCAGAAATTAGAAAATTAAAAGAAAATAGTCAAGAAATAATAAGGCTTGAAAAGCTAATTAGCAGTAAAATTAAATCCTTGGTTGCTGATGAAGAAAAACAAGTAATAGGTGAGCTTGATTATAAGCAACTTGCTCTTTTAGCTGAAGATATTCCAATTACAGAAATTGCTCAAATCTTAAATGATGCCCCAAATAACATTAATCAGAATATTTTAGTTGCTTTGTTTAGCGAATATAAATAGGTAGGAAAATATTAATTAAATTTATGAAAAAAATATCACTTCTTCAAAAACCACCAGTTGCACATGTCAACTTGCCCAGTATACCTTTTATTGCAAATCCAGATCCTTTACTTAAAACTTTACTAGACTCTGAACCACCTAATCCAAAATGGATTGGAACTGATGAATCTCTAAAAGTTTTAGATGGACAATTTCCGAGAGATAACAAACTTGAAGCTATTAGGATTCTAACTGAGCTGGTAGAAAAAGATAAATTCTTTGATTTAAGGTTAGTACCAACCTTCTTAAAGTGCTATAAAAATCCAGATTCTGAACTTAGTGAAGCTGCTTTAAATGGATTAGTAAGAATAACCAAACACTTATCCACTCATGATGATGAATTAATGTTATTTTTTCATGGGCTATTAAACAAGCAGAATTCCACTCAAGCTTTGCAGGGGTTACGAGAACTTATAAATAGAAGAACAAGTACTACTCCTGGACTTATAAACTCTGTAGCAAGTTCATTTAAACAAACTGAAAGCTTTACTCACGAAGCTGCAGCACTATCTGTAATAAGTGTATACCTGGCTGAAAAGCAGATGGGGGGCGTTGATAATCTTAGGATCTTGGCTGAATTACCAAATGGAAAAGAGCATTCTAACAGAACTGTCATTATTGAAGATGGTAGACCAGTTTCAATACAAAATTTTATTGGAACAGTTATTAAAAATAATTTTCCAGAATTAGAGTCTTTAATAGTAGTAAAAAATGATGTGTTATTTTTCAATACTGCAACAATCAGATCAGAAGCTCTTTATAGACTATCTGAACTTATGGAAAATGAAGCTGCTGACTATCCTAACTTGTTACCTGTTTTGACCAGAGCATCTACTGCAAAAGAAACTGCCATAAGGATTAATTCTATTGCTTGTGCAGGGGCTATGGTTAGCAGCTCAAACGAAATAAATGCTGGAACTCTTACACTTTTACGATCAAGTGCAAGTGATGTAAACGATCAAGTACGAGCTAACACATTCCATGCTATGCAATTGCTTACACAAAGATCTGGAGTACTGGCTGATGAATTACAACCACACTTTATAGCTAATCTAAAAAGTGAAAAAGATCCTGAAACCATAAGTTATACATTGCAAGGAGTGATAAGTCTATTAGAACAAAAGTTAAAATTTGATCCTCAATTATCTGATCTTTTAATTCAATATGCAGCAGATAAAAATACGCATCCTAAAGTAAAAGCAATTTCATTGTTTGCTTTAGCAAAACATCTCGAATTAACTCCGATAAACAGTCCAAGGTTAAGTTCAGTATTAGTCAACTGTGCTAAATCTGATGATGTAAGCATAAAAGCAAATGCACTTCTAGCAATTGCAAATAATCTTAAATGGGGAATTACTCCAGAATTATCTGACTTACTGGTTGCTAATATTTCAGATCAGCATTCTGAAGTAAGAGCAAGTGCTTTACTTGGAGTCAAGAACTATTTAGAAAAAGCAAGTATAGTAGCTCCAAATCTAGAACAGCTGATTAGAAATAATTTCCACGACAAAGATAAGTCTGTTAGAACAAATGCTCTTTATGCTTATGGTAATGCTTTCAATAGGTTGCCTGTATGTGAACTACAACCCAGTGATTTAGAAATTCTCTTACATATTGCTTCTAGAGACACATATGAACCCGCAAGAGCTGCAACCTATGCATTATCAGTAATAGTAAATAAAGATATAAGTAAGCTTGATAAAGTGGAATATGAAGATAGGATCGAGATACTTTGTAAAATTTTTGGTGGCTGTTTACCTGAAGAAAATGATAATTATGATAAGAGCATTAAATCAGCTTTAAATATACTAGAACAAAGATTTGACTTATGGAAAAAAGCTGCAGCACAAGTAAGTGCTCCTCAACCTGCAGCATTAAAACGTTTTTTAATTAGGGATGAATTACATAAAAGTGCTATAGAACAAATTTCTTTAAGAGCAAATGATTTATACCGAGAACTTTTAGCAGCTGGTGAAGTTATTAAATCTCTTGAAGCTGAAAATCTAAGCCTGGAGTTTAAACTTCAAAAAGAAAGAGAGGTTAGACAAAAACTTGAAAAAGGACTTGAGCTGTTAGCTAAAGAATTAGAAGTACTCTCTAATCCACCTGACAAAACAATAAATAAAATCGGTGCTAGAACTACTTTGTGGCTTTTAGAGCGCTTTCTAAAGCATCAAGGTTTTGATTTCCATAGAATTATCAACGATTTGAGAGCTAAGTTTATTATAGGACTAGTTGGTAAGTATCCTGTACAAAAAGCATTTGGACTTTCTTCTCATTCTGCTGATGAAATTGCTAGTGAGTTGGATTTGTTTAGTGCAGAAGACTAAATTGTTTATTAATACAAAATCTGTCACTGTAATATACAGTGAGTAACGCAGTGGGGTAACTAAGGCAGCTCTCAAACCGGTATTAGCATAGCTAACATCAACTAACTCTCTACCCAGCAACCCTATAATCCCTAATCTTATGCAACAGCTGGAAGTGGATAAACAATGGAGTACTTTCGTGTCCATAGCCGTCCTCCGCAATTTAACCGCAATGCACTTGAACGTAAACCAAAAGCCCCATTTCTGGGGCTTTTTTATTTATTTTATCTGGGTGATAAAATAAAAATACCTTTAAATATATACCATGAAAAAAGAGAGCATTACAAAATTACATAAAAGCTTTGAAGAAGTAGCTTATCAAGAAGATGGTGTTGAATATTGGCTTGCCAGAGAATTGCAGTCTTTGCTGGATTATACCGAATGGCGTAACTTTGCTCAAGTAATTGAAAAAGCAAAGATTACTTGTGAAACTGCCGGACAGTCAATTTCTCATCATTTTGTTGACGTCAACAAAACGATACAAATGCCTAAAGAAGCATCAAAAGAAATAGATGACATAATGCTTACAAGGTATGCTTGCT
>OBEQ010755411.1_pt1 | contig 15166 bp, 19 predicted proteins | sample 1670901 | NCBI WGS metagenome assembly OBEQ01 (sample SAMEA104232315, study PRJEB22302) | groundwater metagenome | biome: forest; feature: aquifer; material: groundwater | place: USA | collected 2011-08-07 | depth 5.4 m | reverse complement strand
TAGATTCATCTACAGATGATTCGCCCTCGATAATTCCACCATCCACAGGAATTTTTTCACCCGGCCGCACACGAACTATATCACCCACCACAACTTCGCCAAGCGGAATATCTATTTCCTTACCGTCACGCACCACACGCGCGGTTTTGGCTTGCATGCCAATTAATTTTTTAATCGCTTCCGATGTTCCGGCTTTGGCTTTGGCTTCAAAATATCGGCCAAGTAAAATTAAACCGATAATAATTGTGCTTACATCAAAATACGGCATTGGTTCTATACCCACTTTTTCTACTACCTCCGGCATAGCAGTTACAAAAACCGAATAACCAAAGGCCACTGTCGTACCAATTGCCACCAGCGTATCCATATTGGCGCTACGGTGCCGAAGAGATGAAAGTGTGGCGCGGTAAAAAGAAAATCCGGCCCAAAACTGCACCGGCAGAGCCAAAAATAATTGAACCAAAAAATTTTGTAAAAACATCGGCGCGGTTTTCATCAGGCCGGGAAAGCTGCCCCAGAATATCAGACCGCCCAATACCAAACTAACGATTACTTTTATTTTTAAATCACGCAGCTCTTTTTGTTTTTGCTGTTTTTCTTCGTCGGCGGTTACGACCTGCTGGCCCAACATTGCCTGGTAACCAACGCCGGCCACCGCTTCTTTTAAATGAATATCGCTGACAACATCCGGATTATATGAAACAGTCGCTTTTTCGGTAGCCAAATTTACATTGGCCTCGCTGATGCCATTTACTTGTTTTAACGCCCGCTCCAGCAAAGTAACGCATGAAGCGCAGTGCATGCCTTTGATAGAAAAAGTTTTTTTAGTTTCCATAAATAAAAATTATTTAACTACTTGTAGTGAGTTTACCGAACTATTAATTTTCCATGAAACATATTCATCCCGCAGACAAATTCATACTCCCCCGCTTTTTCCGGTTTTATTTCTACAGACACAGTTTGATTTAACGGCAAAAACTTACGGATTTTAAACTCGGGCACCACCACTTCTTCCAGACAGCTGGATGGGTCTTTGCGGGTAAACCGCAGCGTGGTAATTTTTCCTTTAGCAACAGAAATTGTGTTTGGCGAATATCCGCCTTCAACCGTTATGTCCACCAAGTCGCCTGCAGTAACCGCTTTTTCTTTTTTCATTAAGAAAAACCAATAGATAAAAATAATTACGCCAATACCCACGATGGTAACGATGATATTGTCTAATTGCATACTCTTATTTATGATTAAGCGATAAATATTATGACTTTTTGCCGCGAGGACGCTTGCGGGAAGCGAAGCGGATAATCCCGCAGCCAAAAAAGTAATAATATTTTCGCAATGATTAGCTACTCCACCACAATAAATTTCCCCCGATACATACCCATGGAACAAGAAAAAGGAATCTCGCCAACTTCGGTGGGTGTAAAGGTAATAATATTTTCTCCGGTGTGGAGTGATTTGCTAATACCATACTTTGGCACCACCAAATACGCCGCGCAGGTTAAAGAAGTGGCAGAATTAATAACCCATTTTACCGGCTGACCTTTTTTTATGGTAAATATGTTTGGCGAATAACCGGTGCGGCCTTGAGTCATCCGCACTTCTTGCGCTTTCTGATCCACAACTACAGGGCTACCGCTTTTATCGGTACGACTGCCAAACAACCGGCTGCCGTTGGCAATATTTATCCAACCCAAAAGTATTACCGCCAATCCGGCAGTCATAAAAAATATCCGCGCTTTACGCCCTTTAAACACCGAAGTTAAACCGCCGATACCCAGCAGTCCTGGGGCCGTACCCACAGCAAACAACCCCATAATAGCGGCGCCTTGCCAAAAACTGCCGGTAAAAACAGCGTATAACTGCATGGCTTGAGTAAAACCGCAGGGCAAGAAAAATGTTAACGCGCCCATTACTATCGCGCTTTTATGGCTATATTCTTTTACTTCTTTCTTTAAACCAAACAATCTGGCGATACCCGACGGCAAAGTAATGCTTTTATCGCGTAGAGCGGGGAAAATTTCTATAAGTTTTAAACCAAAAAATATCATTACCCCGCCGATTAGTACGGTAAAAAGACCGAGCAAATTATTGGACGGTTTGAAGGCCTGGCCGATAAGACCAATAAGACCGCCAAAAAAAGCAAACCCCAAAATACGACCGATGTTAAAAAATATATGCGGACGAAATTTTTGCATGGCTGTGGCTTCGGGGTGTTGTTCGGCATGACGCGCGGATAAACTGAGAACTAAACCACCGATAAGAGCCATGCAGGTAGATACTCCGGCCACCAGCCCGACTAGCAACGCCACAAATACGCCGGAATTGGGAGCGTTAATACCCAAATCAAACATGTTAAATAGTCTGACAAAAATATAAATTACCAAAAATATACCGGCCGCAAGAGCCAGATCTTTATAATCCGCCGGACTGCGGGAAATCCACGGCAATTTTTGTTTACTGCCAACTTCGTAGCCGGCTGCCTGCACGGCTTTAATTATATCCTCGTCTTTTACCTGCACCGTGTCAGGATATTTAACTATAGCCAAAGCTCTTTTTTGGCTGACATAAACATTGGTAAGTCCGGATATTTTTTTTAATTCTTCTCCAACAAGTATTTCACACGACGCGCAGTGCATGCCGCGGATAGGAATAGTTTTTTTGTTCATATAATTGGCTGTCATCCTGAACGGAGTGAAGGATCTCTGTCTCAATCACGAACGGACAGAGATTCTTCGTTTCTCTCAGAATGACAATAAAAAATTAACTATCTTTTTTGGATAATTTAAAAACCTTCATTACTTCGCCGACAGCTTTGGCGTGCTGGCCGGATTTTATTTGATTTACCACACAAGTAGAAAGATGACTTTCCAACAAAGCATCTTCAAAACTGGAAACAGCTTTTTTTACGGCGCTGGCTTGAGTTATAACATCTACGCAGTAGGTGCCGTTTTCCAACATTGCCTGTAAACCACGGATTTGGCCTTCAATTATTTTTAGGCGTTTGAGAAGTTTGGTTTTTAGGATTGGTTTCATCATACACAAGTATGATACCCCTATGGGGTATGGTTGGCAAGACGGAGTTATGCACAGATACTAAAACCTATGACTGTTGTTTATCCGTAACCATACTGTCCTGTAAATTTTTGCGTATACCACGGCCAAATTTAAACAAATCATCTGGAATAGGATTTTTGGCGTTTACATGATAGGCAAAAAGAAAATCATCGCCAATTTTATGACCATTCATCTCGCAATTATAAGCATGGTGACCACAATAAAATATCGCACTTATATTTGAAAACTCATCCATTTCCATAAAACTTGCTGAAATAATTTCGTCTCCAGCCTTTGTTTTCTTTATAATATTTGGTATTGGAGAATAAAAAGGGCCGATTAATTTACCTGTTTTCGAATCCTTATTATAAACATCAGGACCAACTCCAAATATCGCACGCTTTAAAAGCACGCTTGAATTGACAGCAAATTCAATATTCGCACCGCTTACTGCAACAATAAAACAGTCTTTATCTGATACTCCACTTCTACTATCGACAAGGTATCGTTTGTACTTTTCATGTTTTGTCTTAATAGCGTTAAGAATTCGTAAAACGAGCGGACGATTTTTATCTTCAATACTACCTCCGCTTATATAAATTTCACCTTCTACAAGGCTAGGCTTTGGTGGAACAGGATCAACATTTCCTGAAGTACAATTAATCGCTTCAATCCATATATTTTTACCATCGGAAGTCCTAATACAAAAATCAGGACCTACTTTCCAAGTCTTTTCCTTCAATGCCAATCCACGGTCAAACAAAACTGAAGCAATATGAAACTCCCAAGCACGAGATTCGTGCTCTGTTTCAAGTATAAATTTTTGAGCAAAATCTTTATCAAGATATTTATATAATTTTTGCCAACGCTCCTCGTACCATTCTCGCGTCTCTGGTCTATCAACAGCTATGGTGATAAATGATCCAGAGAGATGTGAATTATCCGCTAAAGCAGCAGCAAGCTCTTCTTGAGTATGCACGCTTCCGGAAATAAGTTCTGGTGGAAATAGGTTGCTTGGCATTGTATTTGTTTTATAAAGCTATAAAAAGATAGAAAAAGACTGCCTTTAACTCTCGTCGGCTCGGTCTCCTCTCAAATCCAACAAATATTGATATTGCCAATTTCGCTCCTTATTGGTCTCGTCAATAGAGTCAGTTACATCTCTTACAGCAGTTGCCGCATAAACCGCAGTGGCGATAGAGTGGGCGGGAACATGCGCAGTTGCTAACGCTTGACCTGCGGCGCGCGCAGCAGAGCGAGCCGCACTACCCTCTTCCGCTTCACGAGCGGCCGCATGAGCCGCAAGCGCACCATTGCGTATATCAGCCATTTTAAACACGCCTGTCTGAACCCATGTTCGAAGCGCTTCTATAGCTTTTCGAGGACGATTGTCTTTTGGATATTTTTCTTCAAAGTAAGGCAGCACCCTCTCAGCACAGTCGGCTGCCCAGATTGCCAAAGTTTTTTTATCAGTTTTATTTACAAGATCAGCGATTTGCTTGTCCAGATAGGTTTTTACTAGCTTTGGTTTTTTCATAGGTTGCGGAGAGGGAGGGAGACTGCTTCGACTAAAATTTTCTTCCGAAAATTTTGTCTAGCCACCGCCTCGCGGTTTTGCTCGCCCGCCTGCGTCGCAGAACATCGCTCCGGCGTTCGACTCCTTATATGACCAAAGCAGTTTGGTCATATTTTTATCTTATTCACTACACTTCGTTTCGTTGCGGAGAGGGAGGGAGTCGAACCCTCGATACCTTTCGGTATATACGCTTTCCAAGCGTACGCACTAGGCCACTATGCGACCTCTCCTGCTAAACTTTTTCTGGCTTCATCTTACCGAAAACAAACACCAAAGTCAATGCGGCCAGTACCGCCAACATCCCCCATTGCGCCGGGGTAAGAGAGAAATAACGCACATCCCCGCCCGGGAAATCCGGTGTGGCACGCAAAAAATCCAAGAAAAACCTGGCTACCGCGTAACTGGCCGCGGAAAATCCGGCCACTAGCCCAAAGCGGATTTTAATTAATTTTTTAAACAGAAGATAAAAAACAATAAATAATACAAACCCTAAAATAGACTCCAATAATCCCAAATCAAATCTGGCGCCATCGGGGAATTTTATTCCCAACACAAAATGCGTAAGAGTGCCGGGATGATCGTGGATTAAAAAACAGCCAATGCGCCCAATTCCCCACCCCAACCACAAACTCAGAGCGGCAATATCAAAATACGGCAATAATTCTTTAAAAGTAAAACGTCTTTTTTTGGCAAACAACCAAATACTCATCCCCGCCCCCACAAACCCGCCTAGCGACGAAGCCCCGCCATGCCATACTTTTATTATTTCCAGCGGATTGTTTATAAAAAAAACAGGATTATAAAATATAACATAAAACACTCGGGCCATAATAAACGCGCCGACCAGCACCCATATCGCCATATCCAAAACCACTTCGCCCGAAAGCAAATATTTTTTGGAAAAAAAATGGGCAAAAGTTATGCCCGCGATAATTCCCAAAGCAACAAAAAGTCCCCAAACATAAATAGTGATTGGCCCCAAAGGAATAATTTGAAATTGAAAAAATGGAATCATGAACAACTACTTCTTTAAATATCCAATAATTTCTTTTGGATCATCAATGATTGTTAAAGACTCCTCGTCAATCTGGCTGATGGTTTTGAATTCATAACGCATATTATGAATAATATCTATTAGCGGCTGCCAAAACTCTTTGCCATAAAGCAAAGTTGTAATTGGATCTATCTTTTTTGTTTCCTGCAAAGTAAGCATTTCAAACAATTGATGCAAGGTACCAAAACCGCCGGGGAAATAGACAAACGCTTCGGACGGCGCGGTGATAATTAATTTACGCACAAATGGGAAAAAGAAACCAATGGATTTGGTAATGTAATTATTTACTCTCTCCCCTTTTTCCGCGCGCATATTTATACCCACGCTTACTCCGCCTTTTTCAAAAGCGCCTTTGTTGGCCGCTTCCATAATACCGGGGCCACCGCCGGTAATGGTGGCAAATTGATTTTCTGCTAAAGCCTTGCCCATTTCATAGGCCGCATTGTAATAATTTGTGCCCGGCAATAAACTTTTTGTTCCCAACACGGTAACCCCATTGGAAATTTTGGTCAGGAATTCAAAACCATCCACCAGCTCGGCCATTATTCTAAAAATACTCCAATCCAACCCGCCTTCGCAATACGGATTACCCAACCCTGTATCACAAGCATCGCGCGGTCTGTCCGGTGAATCTTTTATAAACTCAAAAGCTTCTTTGGCTGTTTCCACCACGTGCCACCTGTCTACTTCTTCTTCGCTAACAGAATGTACTTCCCGGGAAGATTTGGCTTTTAAAAAACTAACAATCGGACCCCAAAATTCTTTGCCTACCAAAACCACCGGCACTTTTGGCATATAGCCAATTTCCATATTATCCACCACTTCAAAAAATTCGTCTAAAGTACCAAAACCACCCGGTAAAAATACAAAGGCGTTGGCCGGAGAAGTCAGCATTACCTTGCGACTGAAAAAATAATAAAAAGCGATGGATTTATTTACATACGGGTTAATACGCTGTTCAAACGGCAACTGAATATTTAGCCCCACAGACTGACCACCGCCTTCAAACGCCCCTTTGTTGGCCGCTTCCATAATACCGGGGCCACCGCCGGTAATGGTGGTAAAACCATTTTTGCCTAATAAATAACCCAACTCTTCGGCAACTTTATAATATTTATTATTACTGGGGATACGGGCCGACCCCAAAATAGTAACTTCTCTTTTTAAATCCGCCAAAAATTGATAACCTTCCACAAATTCGGTGATGATTCTAAAAATTCTCCAGCTGTCACGATAATTTACCACCGCGCCGGCGCTGGGTATAAGCGGCAACGTTTTTGCTTCTGGGTTGGGAATTTCTGAATCTACGCTTTTTGAGGCAGATTTTGGCATACTGATAATTTTAAACTGATTGAAAAAAATTTATTTTTCAAGCGCGCTGCCAATTCTAAGAATTATTTCTTCTTTTAATCTTGGGCCGATAATCTGCACACCAACGGGCAAACCGGCAGCGGTCTTTCCGGCATTGATAGACAACGCCGGCATACCGGCAATAGAAGCCGGAGAAACCATAACATCGGCCATATACAAAGCCAAAGGATCGCTATTTTTTTCACCGATACCAAAAGCCGGAAACGGCGAAGTGGGAGTTATTAGCGCGTCAACATTTTGGAAAATATTTTCAAAATCTTTTTTTATTAAAGTGCGCACAGTCTGCGCTTTTTTGTAATACGCATCGTAATAACCGGCCGACAAAGCGTAGGTGCCAATTAAAATACGGCGTTTAACTTCTTCGGGGAAACCGGCCGCGCGTGAATCCGCATACATATCATAAAGGTCTTTGCCTTTTAAGCGCACGCCATAGCGAATACCATCCATCCGGCCCAAATTGGAACTGTCTTCGCTAGGTACGATAATATAGTAGACGGCAATAGCGTATTTTGTGTATGGCAAACTGACTTCTTCAATTTTACAACCAAGTTTTTTTAATTTGGCAATCTGCTGTTGAGTAATTTCTTTTACTTCCGGATCCAAACCGTCTAATTCGAAATATTCTTTGGGAATACCAATACGCATACCTTTTAATTTTTCTTCTATTTCTTCGGTATAATTTGGCACGGCATCATTTACAGTAGTAGCGTCCAGAGGATCATTGCCGGCAATCTGCTCCATAATTATAGCCGCATCCTCTACTGTTTTAGTAATTGGACCAACTGTATCTAAAGAAGAACCCATCGGCATAATGCCATAGCGCGAATTACGGCCATAACTAGGCCGAAGCCCAACTACTCCACAAAAACTGGCCGGCTGACGGATAGAACCGCCGGTATCTTCGGCGATAGAGTAAATACACATGTTGTCTGCCACAGCCGCAGTCGAACCACCAGATGATCCACCCGCAACTTTGGACAAGTCGTGCGGATTGCGCACCGGACCGTACATGCTATTTTCGTTACTGGCGCCATGACCAAAAGCATCACAATTATTTTTGCCCAACAACACGCCGCCTTGATTGCGGATTTTACCGATTACCGTAGCATCAAACGGCGGAATATAATTGTCTAAAATTTTTGCTGAGGCGGTAGAACGCACGCCGGCAGTACAAATAGCGTCTTTTACAGAGAACGGAATACCGGTAAGCGGCCCGGCCTGACCGGAACGAATTAATCCGTCGGCAACTTTTGCTTCGGCCAGAGCGGACTGGTCACAAACAGTAATAAAAGCGTTTATATCTTTATTTCTTTCTTTTATTCTAGCCAAACAAGCCCTGGTTAATTCCACAGACGTAAACTTTTTCTTTTTCAGGCCTTCTTGGGCTTGTTTGATTGTCAGTTCATTTAGGTTCATATGATTTTTTATTCCCCTCTTGAGAGGGGTTGGGGAGTGTGAGACTTTAAGCGCACAGTACAATTAAATTAGGTTGCGATTATACTCTCGGTAGATCACACCTCCCTACCCTCCTCACAGGAGGGAATCCAAGTTAAGCGTCTTCCGATTGGTCCACAAAAACTCCCGGCACCACCAATTCGTTATTTTCTATTTGCGGCATCTGGACCAGTAATTCTTTGACTATTTTACAATCGCGCGATTCATCGGCCCGCACCACATCTTCCAAACCGGTAACCTGCGAAGTTTGCTCCACACCGGTAGTATCTACTTCGTTTAAAATATTCATATAATCCAAAACAACCGAAATCGTTTCGGCGTAACGCTTTTCTTCGTCCTCGGTTAGCTTTATTCTGGCCAACTGGGCAATCTTTTTTAGTTCTTCAATAGATATAGACATGCGGATATTCTACTAAAAAACCACAGCTTTGGCAAATACAACCAAAACAAAAACAGCCTTGGTTAAAGCTGTTTTTGGGAATATTTATCTTATTTTTGCACCTCAATCTTGGCAGCTCCGCCTCCGTCACAAGTTATGTAATGAGTACCAATCTTGGAAGGGGCGGTGGCAATAGCAAAGTTATAAGCTCCGATTGTAAAACTTTGTCCGCCTACTACCGCAATTTTATGAGTTTTAGCATCTCTGTTATCCAACATAAATTTCACACCCGCCTTTAATGTCTGAGATCCGGGACGACCATGACATTCCACAAATTGAAAATAATAATTAGAAGTTTTATAGATTTTGATGGCATCTAAATATCTTTGTGTAGCCGGCATTGATTTATTTGATATAGCGGATTCTACAGCCTCATTTACGCTGCTATTAACAGCGGTATTTTGATCCGAAGTTGTAGCGGATTGATTAGGCTGACCGCCGAATAAATTTAATTGTTTGCCAAAAGTTAAAACCAAAACTACTATTAATAAGATAGCAATCGTGGCCACATAAACGATCTCCTTTGTTTTAGCTTGCATAGGTTTAATAATAAATATAATATAAATGAAACTTGATGTAGATACTGTCCCGCCGACCTTAACTTCGGGGCAAAACCTAATCTTCCCCTTAACTAATTTTGTACGGTAATTGAAGCGGCTCCGCCCCCGTCGCAAGTAATATAATGAATTCCGACTGTGGACGGCGCGGTGGCAATAGCAAAATCATACGCTTTTACTTGGAATGTTTGCCCGCCCTGCACTGCTAGCTTATGAGCCTTAGCATCTCTGTTATCCAACATAAATTTCTTGCCTTTTTTTAAAGTAAGAGTTCCGGGAGCGCCGTGACACTCAACAAATTGAAAATAATAACCGACGTTTTTATAAACTCTGATAGCGTCTAAATACTTTTGGGTGGCCGAAAGCGGCGCGTTTGCCTGAGAAGAAGATTTTTTTGGAACGACCATTGTGCTGGAGGTAACAGCGGTGCTGGTGGGGAAAGTCGCGATACCGTCGTTAGTATCAGACTGACCACCCATTTTACTAAAAACAAAATACAAAACTACCAACAATAAAACTACAGCCAATACCCCATAGATATACTTTTTTGGCAGGTTTTTTATTTTCTCTGAAATCATACTATAAATTATAGAGTTAAATCTATTTATTATTTGATCCCAAACCACCATACCTAGCCTCCGCTCCTTCTGCACCTCTAATCACATCTCTGGCTTTATCCGGACTCATCCCCTCTAATTTTAATCTGTGTTCCAGCAAGGCTCTTTTTACAGCCCCTACATACACCTCCAAATTTGCGGCTTGTTTTTTTGAACCCAACCTGCTTTCTAGAAGTTCTCTAACCAAACCATCCATTTTTATAGGATCGGACGCGTAAGCCAGATCATCGCCTAAAGATTTTGTTATAACTCTATTAAATACATCGGTAATGATTTTTTCATTCAGCGGAAGTTGCCCCATACTCTGTAATCAATAAACTTAAAATTGCTCCTATAAACTATACCACAAATTATGCCTTATGGGAACTAAACAAACCCGGGAAAAAAGTCTCTTTTAATTTGTTTTTTTGGTATGCCCATTTTTTGCAGGGTTTCTTCAAAGGCAACAACCATAGTATTAGGCCCGGACAAATAAAATATTCTATCTTTATAATCCGACACTTCTCGCCTAATCATCGGCTCATCAATCATGCCGCGCTCACCCTGCCAATCGCCTGTATAAGGCAAATCCGTGATAGTATAAATTGTTTTAATTCCCAATTCTTTTGCGCCCTGATCAAAAATATCTTTATAGACAACATCGGCAGGCTGTCTGTTGGAATAAAACAAAACAATATCTCTCTGCTCTTTTGTATCCAAAAGGTATTTAATCATACTTCTAAAGGGAGTAATGCCGATACCACCCGCGATAAAAACCAGTTTTTTACTTTTATCTTCCGGTAAAGTAAAATCGCCGGCTAGCTGTGAAGCCACGATTTTGTCTCCGAGATTTAATTCCAAAATTGATTTTTTAAAACTGCTGGAATTGGAATAAAACTTTACCCCCATCCTGATACTTTCTTCGGTTGGAGACGAGGCGATGGTAAAGTATCTCCGGATACCTCTGGCATCATTATTATCGTGGCCCAATGTCCATTCCATATACTGACCCGGCTTAAACTTTAATTTTTTATCGGATTTAAACAAAAATTCATAAACACCGGCGGCAGCAGGCATTTTTTCTTTTAATTCCAGAATGAGTTTGTATTTTGGACTAACTATGTAGGCAAAAATATTCCCCACCAGCAGAGCCAATTCCGGAGTGGAATAAACGGGGCCAATATGAAATGCCGGCACAAATAAAAATCCCACCACCGCGCCATAAAGCATTCTTAAGTTTTTGGTAGGGGGCGTAGTGGCCGGTTCGGTAAGCATGACACAGGCAAAAAATACAATTGGGGAATAAAATAATACCTCTTTTAAAATCAACAACAAATTGGCTTCTTTGAAGAAAAATGTTCCCAAGATAGCGAACACAGCCACAACAAAAAAACTTAATACCAGATCCCAACGGCGAAGTTTTCTTACTATTAAGAAACCGCCAAACAAAACAAACGGCAACATATACAAATTGCCTACCCACCAATTGGCTGAATTTCCCAACACAACGGCTGTAAGCGCCACCCCTATGGCCGCGGGATTAAACAGATGTTTTTTGTTAAGGGCAATAATATATTTGGAAGCCATAGCCAGAGCGGCCGCCCAACCAAAAAATACCAAATGACTAAATGGCTGCATTGGAGAAATGATAAGCGCCAAAATAAGCCCAGTGGTATAGACAGATTCTAAATTGGTGGGGACTTTAAAAACATAGGCAAAAACAGCATTTACCACAAAACAGACGGCTTCAATAAATACAGCGGCAGCCAATAAATCAAACGGCGCGTATGGTATTAATTTAAAAAAACTTAAAATAAAACCGACTATCCAAAGAGACAATACATAGTAAAACACCAGCCGGTACATGGTAATTTGATTGAGAAATTTGTCTATAAGTTTAATCATATCTTTTATATTATACAGTATATTTTTTAAATCCACCCGTCATAATGGCAATACCAGTTTTGTCTATCATATACCCCTCAAACCCGGGCAAACTTTCTATAAAATTAATCCCCCTTTTCCCCATCGCAAAAGCGGCGGTAGCAAACCGGTCGGCCTCATAAATATTTGGGCCGATTACCGTAAGACTGACTATTTCGGTAATTACCCTGTCTGTGTCGTGTGGATTGTAAATATGATCTCCCCGGATATAACTGCCGGATGTGGCTATGCCAATATCGGTAAGAGAAATGACTTTGATTATTTCTTCCTGATTAAACGGGTTACGGATACCAACTTGCCAATTTTGACCTTGGCTACTTTTGCCACACACCTGAATATCTCCGCCCGCTTCCACATAAAAATTTTTAAACCCGCGTTCTTTTAAGAGTTTGGCGGCGTTATAAATCGCCCAACCCTTTACCAAACCGGACGGATTGTATTTTCCATTTTTTAATTTTATATCAAAATATCCGTCTGTTACTTTCTTAGTTTCTTCGGAGAGAGCAAAAACCTCCCGCATATCCGGGCTAAAATCTTTTTCTGTTAATTGGTTATTATTTATAAGGGTTATTTCGCTGTCGTCTTTATAGGTACTAAACTTTTTGTCCACATAATCAAAATAAGAAAAAATAGTATCAAAAATAAATTCACCGGCAGATGCGTCGCAAATTTCTACGGTAATTGGCATGCCCATCAAAAGTCTGGTTTGTTTCACGCTAAGATTTTGCTTTAGCCAGAGCCGATGCCAAAGTCCGTCTAAAACCTTCGCTAGTCTGAGTGGCTCCGGAAATTATATCCACATTCGCGCTTTGAGCGGCAATGGCTTCGGTTTTTAAAAGAGGCATGGCTTGATTACTAATTTCCAGGGAAGTTTGGCGGTCTTTAGGAAAATCCAAAAATTTAACATCCGTTATTTTTCCGTCTTTAATTATTACAGACACCTGCACATTACCATAAAACGCGTCCACGCTTGCGCCGGCAAATTCACCGTCTTTATAACCGACGGAAGTTTGCGTCTTTGTGCCGGGAACAGAGTTCTGATTTTGTTGGGTCTGGGTAGTGGTGGTATGGACCGGCAAACTAAGTTGCCGCACCTTATCATCGTCATCCTCTAGCATAAAACCAAAACGCTGATAAGCGGCGTAGCCTACAAACCCCAAAACTACAAGCAAAGAAAGAGTGAACTTTTTTATATTTGTATTCATATTATTATAGATAATAAACTCTACTACACACGGTAGTACCTACTATACAATATATAATACGCGCGAGCAAGATACCCGCTCTAAACCCCGAAATTTAAATATGCGGATTAAAGACCCATTCATAATGAGGCGAACGGACAAAATACCCCGGCGTGGTTTCTTCTATTTCCAAAAGGCGCTGCACATGCTCGCGGGCAAAAGTTTTCGACTGCATTTTATTAGGCACTGATTCAAAAAAAGCATGCTGAATAAAAGTGCTACAGACGAAAGCGTTTGGTTGGGCAGAGATAAGAAACCGGCGCACTTTTTTAAATATCTTTTTTGGTAAAAAAAACTTTAACACTCCTTCAAAAACATAGCCCAACAACCGCATATAATCATACGGAGCGTCTACTTTATTTATCATATACGAAAGAACCTGCTTCCGCATTTCTTCGGTCAATCCGGGGAAGCGCTTTACTCCAATATCAAACTTCTCCATATCTTCGGAATATTTGCGCAACCGATGCACCTCTATCCCGCTATCTATAGCGCCTATAATAAAAGCTCCACGAATTCCCAATTCAGGCTTTGGTGTCTGCAAAACCACAGCCACATGATTCCAATAGCTATTGCTACGCCGCTGAATAGCGCGATAAAAAGCGCGTTCTCCATGCACCAAAATAATATCGGCTATTTGCAGATTGTTCTCTATCTCACGCCATTGTCGTGTTTTGTCCGCAATAGATGCCATATTAACGTTTGTTATATATCCATTCCGCATTTGGGGAAACGGCAATTTCGGCCGGAGACACTAAATCTTGAATTTCAATTGGCGATAAATCACCCTCTTTAAAAACTAATTTCAAGCGATCATTCCAATTATCTACCGACTCATAATATGCCCTTTGTATCAAAGCGCTGCAACTCCAGCGCTGGCGGCGCAAAAACCATTTTCGGTATTGCGGCCATACCCAAGCCAGAAAAAAACTCCAAAATGACAAACGCCAATAAGGCGTATCGATTGTAGCGATTGTATAGGTGGAAATACGATGGCGGTGCTCTTCGCTTAGCCCGGACGTTCGTTTTATACCCACATCGTACTTGTGAGGGTCATTTAAATATTTATTAAGACGGTGAACTTCGGTTCCTTCCAAAAAATAATCCAATAAAAAAAACACCAAGCTGTGAGGCGGCTTTGTATTTTCTATAACAATATTGTGTTTTAATGTGTGCTCGCCTTTCGGAAAAACAATCATAGTAACATGGTCCCAATAACTTTTTGTTACCGCCCGAATCAACATTCGTAAAAGAGATTTTTTAGTATGAATCAAAATAATATCTCCCGCTTTTAAAAGAGGTAGACGGCCACGGACTTTTTCCAAAGGAGTTAGGTTGTCGCTTGTTGGCTTTTTATTAAAATTTTTCACCATGTTGCTATTATACTATAATAACTGGAGTTGAAGCAACTATTTTTAAAAACAAAAAACCCTCCGGTAAAGGAGGGTTTTTTGTTTGAAAAAAATGGTTAGGCGCGAACAACGTTTGCGGCGCGAGGACCTTTTTCAGACTCTTCAACATCAAATGACACTGTGTCACCTTGTTTTAAGTCGGAGAATTGGACACCACTTAAAGAAGTAGCATGAAAGAAAATATCTTTCGAACCATCTTCTGGAGTGATGAAACCAAAATTCTTTTCTACAACTAAGGTTTTAATAGTACCTGTCATAATAAAAGTTTAAAATGAATAAATTAATCGCTGGTAGGATTCGACTATTTTTCCACCTGGCAGATTTTAATGAACGTAGTATAGCACAAAACCACTCTTTTGTCAATACCCTGTACGGTACACCTTCAAGGGTGACACTTTTGTTCCGCTAAACTAAGGTATTTTTGATAAGGCGTTTGTCCGTTCATACCCTTTCCGAGATGCGGT
>OBEQ010713984.1_pt1 | contig 15167 bp, 17 predicted proteins | sample 1670901 | NCBI WGS metagenome assembly OBEQ01 (sample SAMEA104232315, study PRJEB22302) | groundwater metagenome | biome: forest; feature: aquifer; material: groundwater | place: USA | collected 2011-08-07 | depth 5.4 m | reverse complement strand
CCGCTTCCTCGACGGCGATCTCGTCGAACGGGTTCATCGAGAATTTGACGTTGGCCGTCTCGACCCCGAGACCGTCCGACTTCACACGGATCTTGACGTTGTAGTCAACGACCCGCTTGACTGCCACCAGCACCTTCATGGCGTTCCACCGTATAAAAGCATTCGGACATGTAGCCGTCCCTCACCAGGACCGTCAAGCCCCGCCGCCAAAGGCCGGCGAATCGAACGACTTCGGCGCCGGAGCGATCTGGCGGGCGCCGTCGGGGGTGATCTCCCACACCGCCAATCCACGCTGATTGGTGCCATTGGGCAGCAGCCGGAAAATGCCGTCGACCCCGGCAAAGCCGTTGGGATCGGTCAGCGCCGCGGCCGGCGGGGCGCCCATCGACCGCTTGGCCGCTACCGCGGCCAGCGCCGTCGCATCATAGGCCAGGCTGGCGATGCCGGGCGGCCGGGTGCTGAAGTTCTTCTGGTAGTCGGCGACGAATTCGTTGTGTTCGGCCTGCGGCGGTGCCGGGAACCAGCCGCCGACCAGAGCCGGCTCGGTGCCCAGAGTCGGATCGTTCCACAGGGCGGTGCCGAGCAGTTGCACCTTGCCGCCCAGGGCGGCAAGGGCCTGGGCCGCGGTGCGCAGCCGTTGGCCTTCGTCGGCGATCAGCACCGCCTCGAAAGCGCCGCCCTGGCCGGCGGCCAGACGCTGCACCGCCTCGGCGACATCGCCATAGAATTCCTGACGGACGACGCTGCCGCCGGCGGTCCGCACCACGTCCTGATAAGCGGCGATCACGGCGCGGCCATAGTCGTTGTCGGGGGCCAGCGCGGCGAAGCGGGTGATGCCGCGTTGCCGCGCCTGGGTCACCACCCGCGCCACCTGCGAGCGCGGCAGCACGCCCAGCGCATGAACGCCGTTGCCGGCGGCGGTGACGTCGGTGGTGAAGGCGACCATGGGGATATTGGCCTGCCGGGTGATCTGGCCGGCGGCCTTGACCTCCGGCGAGAAGATCGGCCCCAGCACCAGATTGGCGCCACTCTGCACGGCCTGACGCGCGGCGGCGGCGGCTCCCTCGGTCGTGCCCCTGGTATCCATCGGTTGCAGGGAGAAGCCGGGATCTGAGGTATCGAACAGCGCCAACTGCGCGGCGTTGAACATGGCCTCGCCGAGCGCGGCATTGGTTCCGGTCATGGGCAGCAGCAGTGCCACCTTGAACGGTGCCCCGCCCATGGCCTCGGCGGCGGGGGGGAGCTGCTGGACCGGAGTCTGCGGCGGAGCGGCGGCCGGCGGCGGGGGCTCTGCCGGCTTGGAGGCCGGGCCGGTCGATGCTATCTGTGTCGTCTGGCACCCCGCCAGAAGGACGACGGCGGCAACCAGCAAGGGTCTGATGAGCGAGCGCAACGAGCCACCCTCCCGCATGGGAAAAACGAAGACTCCGCAGCCTAGCGAGTGCGGGGTCGGAAGTAAACCGGCCCCCGGGCTCTATCTGGTGGCTACTCCGATCGGGAACCTTGGGGATATCTCGTCCCGCGCCGTTTCCGTATTGCGCGCCGCTGACGTGGTCGCCTGCGAGGACACCCGCGTGACCGGCAAGCTGCTGTCGCTGCTCGGCCTGTCGGCGCCGCTGCTGGCCTATCACGAGCACAACGCCGACCGCGCTGGTCCTATGTTGCTGGAGCGGCTGCGCAAGCGCGAGGTGGTGGCGCTGGTGTCCGACGCCGGCATGCCCCTGGTGTCCGACCCGGGCTACCGGCTGGTGCGCGGCTGTATCGACGAGGGCCTGAACGTCACCGTGGTGCCGGGGCCTTCGGCGGCGTTGACGGCGTTGGCCCTGTCCGGTCTGCCGCCCGACCGCTTTCTGTTCTCCGGCTTCCTGCCATCGAAGACCGGCGCCCGGCGCAAGGAGCTGGAGTCGCTGCGGGCGGTGCCGGCGACCCTGATCTTTTTCGAGTCGCCGCATCGCCTCGAGGAGTCACTGGCCGACATGGCCGCGGTGTTCGGTGAGCGGCCGGCGGCCGTGGCCCGTGAGCTGACCAAGCTGTTCGAAGAGGTGCGGCGCGGCACCCTGGGCGAGTTGGCTGCCCATTACGCCGCAGCCGGTGGCCCGAAAGGCGAAGTGGTGGTGGTGGTCGGTCCACCCGGCGAGGCACCGCCGCCGGCCGAGCAGGATGTGGACGCGCGGCTCCGCCAAGTGCTGGCCGAGTTGTCGTTGCGCGATGCCGTCGACCGGGTCGCCGCCGAAACCGGCCTGCCGCGCCGTCAGGTCTACACCCGCGCCGTGGCTCTGACCCGCGAGTCGTCATGACTCACGACCGCCAGCGGGCGCAGCGCCGTGGCCGCTGGTCGGAGACGCTGTGCGTCTGGCATCTGCGCCTGCGCGGCTGGAGCATTCTGGAGCGCGGATTCTCCGTGGGCCGCGGCTCGGGCGTCGGCGAGGTCGACATCATCGCCCGCCGTGGCGCCCTGCTGATCTTCATCGAGGTCAAGGCCCGTGCCGACTGGGGCCAGGCGGCGGAAGCCGTCGGCGACCGCCAGCGCCGCCGCATCACCCGCGCCGCAGAGGCCTACCTTGCCGTCCATCCCGACCTTGCCAACGCCTCCATCCGCTTCGACGCCATGCTGGTTACCCCTGGCCGCTGGCCCGTCCATCTGATCGACGCTTGGCGAGCGGGGCATTGAAAGTATATGCGAGAATGATATATGTTTGACGAGCCGATGGAGCGCCTTCTTGCCTACGACCGACGACGCTACTGGTTGCGCAACGGTTGGAGCCTCAGATTTCGGGTCTGGCGCGTAGAAGCGACCGCAGAACGGCCCTATGGCATACGCTATTCGTTTACCCTTCATGATGTGGACGGCGAGAGGCTGCTCGGCTTCGACAACAAGCACGCAGCCGAGCGCGAGGTGACGAAGCACGATCATCAACATGCGTTTCGCAATATTCGTAGACTGAGTTCTTATAATTTCATCGGCCCCGATGAACTCCTCGCCGATTTTTTCTCGGCTGTTCGCAAGGCGTGTCTCCAGGATGGGGTCGAATTGGACATTGAAGACGAAGACGTGACCGAACCGAGTGATGGAGAAAGCGACGATGACGCTGGATGACCTTGAGACGGAAATGCGCGCTGTCGTTCGCGGCGAACGGCCGGCCTCTGCTCCGCCACCGACGACCGAGAACGCCTTGGACGCCTGCGGCGTTCCTGGCGTCGCCAGCCGCTTGCTCATGCAGGTCATCGCCACCCGCCACCCGGCGAGCGTCAGCCAGTTGGCCGAGATGGTTGGCCGCAAGCAATCCAATGTGTCGCGGGCACTCCAGGATCTGGCGAAATATGGTTTCGTGCGGCTGGTGCGCGAGGGTCAGGCGATCCGGCCGGAAGTCGTGGCGACCCACCTGGACATTGATCTCATCGCCAATGTCTGCCGGCCCCGGGTCGACTCCGCCGCTGCCGAGTGACATGCCCCGGTCCGGCATAACGGTTTCCGCCTTGGCGGATCCCGCGTCGGACCGCTAGACTGCGCGTCCAACCTTCCCCTTCGACGCGAGAGACTGCCGTGGCCGCCTTGTCCCTATCCCGTCTGACGACTGTTCTTGGTCTGGTGGCCGCGCTGGGCGTGTCCGGGTGTACGGCGGCGGTGGTGGCCGTTGGCGTCGGCGCCGGTGCGGTGGCCGGATCGTCCTCTACCGAGGAGCGCGGTTTCCAGGGCGCTGTCGATGATAGCAAGATTCGCGCCACCATCAATCATCTGTGGTTCCAGCGCGATCATGTGATGTTCGGCAACATCCATCTTCAGATCTATGAGGGTCGGGTGCTGCTGACCGGTCTGGCGCCGACGCCGGAGGCCAAGCGCACCGCCGTCGAATTGTCCCACCGTGCCGCCGGGGTGCGCGAGGTCATCGACGAGATCATCGTGCAGGACAATACGGTCGGCATCGACTACAGCCGTGATGTGGTCATCGCCAACGAGCTGCGGTCAAAATTGTTGTTCGACAGCGAGGTGCGCAATGTCAACTACTCGGTCGAAACGGTCAACGGTACCGTCTACCTGCTGGGGGTGGCGCGCAATCGGGTCGAGATGGATCGGGTGATCGGTCACGCCAAGAACGTCGAATACGTCCGCCGGGTGGCCAATTACATCCTGCTGGCCGACGATCCCCGCCGTGCCGCGCCGCCGCGCCCATGATCGAAGCCGCGGCCGTCCGCGACGAGCTGCGCCGCCTGTCCACCCAACCCGATGAGGTGGTGGACCTGGGCGAGGCGGCCCTCGCCCTGGCCGCTTATGAGCGCCCCGCGGCGCGACGCGACGCCTGCCGCGCCCTGCTGGCGGAGATGCCCGCCGCCGCCGCTCTCCGGGCCGGCCCCCAGGCCGCCGAAGCCCCGGGCCGGGCCGTCGCCCTGTCCATGGTGCTGGTTCAGGATTACCGGTTTCGCGGCGACGAGCGCGACGAAACGCTCGACGGCCTGGATCTGATCCGGGTGATCGACCGCCGCCGCGGTCCGGCGCTGCCCCTGGGAATCCTCTATCTGACCATCGCCCGCGGGCTCGGCTGGGCGGCGGAACCGCTGAGCTTTCCCGGCCATTTCCTGTTGCGGCTGGAAGACGAGGCGGGGCATCGGGTGATTCTCGACGCTTATGACGGCGCGGTGCTGACCGATGCCGCCGAATTGCGCGCCCGGCTTAAGGCGCTGGTCGGGCTGGGTGCCGAGCTGGCGCCCGAGCACTACACGCCTCTGTCCAACCGGGCGGTGCTGCTGCGGCTTCAGAACGGCATCAAGTTCCGGCTGCTGCGGGAAGGGCGGTTGGAGAGCGCCTTGCGATCGGTTGAAGCGGCGCTGCTGTTTGCTCCCGAACATTTGCCTCTGTGGCGCGAGGCCGGCATGATGCATCTGCGTCTTGGTGCCGTGTCGGCCGCCATTGCCGCCTTCGAGGAGTTCGTCGCCCGCGCGCCCGACTCCACCGCCCGCCACCGCATCGGCGTGCTGCTGCAAGACTTGCGCGGCCGTCCGTCCTGAATCTTACGGGAGCCACCGCATGAGCCTGACCGTCGCCATCCAGATGGACCCCATCACCACCGTCAACATCGACGCCGACTCGACTTTCGTGCTGGCGTTGGAGGCACAGCGGCGTGGTCATCGGCTGTACCATTACACGCCGCGCGATCTGACCTTCCGCGACGGTCGGCTCTACGCCCTGGCCCAGCCGCTGATGGTGCGGCGCGAACATGGCCGCCATGCCGATCTCGGCGAGGCGCGGATGATCGAGCTGGCCGAGATGGACGTGATCCTGATGCGCCAGGATCCGCCGTTCGACATGGCCTACATCACCGCCACCCATCTGCTCGAGCATGTCCAGGGCTCGGCGCTGGTGGTCAACGATCCGGTGCATGTGCGCAACGCCCCGGAAAAGCTGATGGTCACCCATTTCCGCGGCCTGATGCCGCCGACCCTGATCACCTCGGACCGCGTCCAGATCGAGTCGTTCCGCGTCGAGCATGGCGACATCATCCTGAAGCCGCTGTTCGGCAACGGCGGGGCAGGGGTGTTCCGCATCCGTCCCGACGACGAGAACCTCAACGCCCTGCTGGAAATGTTCACCCAGCTCTACCGCGAGCCGGTCATGGTGCAGCGCTATGTTCCCGAGGTGCGCCAGGGCGACAAGCGTATCATCCTGATCGACGGCCAGCCGGCCGGTGCCGTCAATCGTGTGCCGGCGGCCGGCGAAGCCCGGTCCAACCTGCATGTGGGCGGCCGTGCCGAGAAGTCGATCCTGACCGACCGCGAGCACGAAATCTGCGCCGCCATCGGCCCGACCCTGAAGGAACGCGGTCTGGTGTTCGTCGGCATCGACGTGATCGGCGACTATCTGACCGAAATCAACGTCACCTCGCCCACCGGCCTTCAGGAGATCGACCGCTTCGATCATGCCTGCCTGGAAGCCACCATCTGGGACGCCATTGAGGAGCGGTTGGCGGCACGGCGGGGCGGCTGAGGGAGGTTGCCGCTGGGCGCCGGCGCCGACATGGCCTATATTATACCGGGAAGGGAGTGCATCATGCCCAATGCCGCCCGCAAGCTGATGAGCCTTGATGAGTTCTTCAACTGGAACCCGCCCGGAGATGCCCGCTGGGAACTCTACGGCGGGGTTCCGGTGGCCCGGACGCCGGTCGGCAGTCAGCACAGCCGAGTCGCCGCAAACGTGATTGCCGGCCTGGGAAGCGTACTCCACGGTGGGCCGTGCGAGGTGTTCAGCGTGGCGGGCATCCGCTCGCCCAGCCGGGCTAACAGCTGGTACGAGGCCGACATCGCCGTCGCCTGTCATTGCGATGGCCAGCCCGACCTCTCCGACCCGGTCGTGATCATCGAGGTGCTGTCGCCGAGCACCGAGGACAACGACCGCAAGGTCAAGCTGCACGATTACCGGCGGATTCCCAGCGTCGCCGAAATCCTGCTGCTCGACAGCGTTACGATCTATGCCGAGCTGCATCGCCGGCTCGACGACGGCCGCTGGACCACCGATCTTTACGATCGGCTGGAGGATACGCTGGACCTGACCAGCGTCGGCGTGATCCTGCCGCTGTCCGAAGTCTATCGTCGGGTCGGATTGGAGGAGACCGCACATGGCTGAAGCCGCTTCGATGACACCGGCCGAAACGATCGACAGTGCCGCGCGTTGACGCGCCGGCCTCGGCTCACTAGATTTGCGCTCTGGCAGATGGGTGCATTTTCAAACAGATGGTTCGTCCCAACAGCGGCATGGTTACCGAATTGTCCGAGCGCTCGCGGGAGATTTTCCGCGAGATCGTCGAGGCATATGTGGAGACCGGCGAGCCGGTCGGTTCGCGCACCCTGTCGCGGCGATTATCGGTGGCGCTGTCGCCGGCGACCATCCGCAATGTCATGGCCGATCTTGAAGATGCCGGGCTGCTCTATGCGCCGCATACCTCGGCCGGGCGGATTCCCACCGAGGCCGGCATGCGGCTGTTCGTCAACGGCCTGCTGGAAATCGGCCAACTCACCGCCGAGGAGCGCGCCCATATCGACGTCCGCTGCCGCACCGCCGGCAAGAGCCTGGAACAGGCGCTGGCCGAGTCGGTGACCCTGCTGTCCGGCTTGGCGCGCTGCGCCGGGCTGGTGCTGGCGCCGAAGACCCAGCGGGCGCTCAAGCATATGGAATTCGTTCCCCTCGCCCCTGGCCGCGCCCTGGTGGTGATGGTCACCGAGGACGGGGTGGTGGAGAATCGTCTGGTCGAGGTGCCGGTCGGCCTGCCGCCCTCGGCGCTGGTCGAGGCCTCGAACTACCTGAACGCGCGCCTGTCGGGGTATACCCTGGAAGAGGCGCGTCAGCGGGTATTGGACGAGCTGGAGGGCCAGCGCACCCAACTGAACGAACTCACCAGCAAGGTGATCGAGGCCGGACTGGCGATCTGGGCCGGCGGTGATACCGGCGGCTCGCTGATCGTGCGCGGCCAGTCGCATCTGCTCGACGACGTCACCGCCCTGGGCGACCTGGAGCGCATCCGCGTGCTGTTCGACGCGCTGGAGACCAAGGAACAGATGATTCGCCTGCTCGACCTGACCAATCAGGCCGATGGCGTCCAGATTTTCATCGGCTCGGACAACGAACTGTTCCGCCTGTCGGGCTGTTCGATGATCGTGGCGCCGTACCGCGACAGCCGCGAGCAGATCGTCGGTGCGCTCGGCGTGATCGGTCCGACCCGGCTCAACTATGCCCGCATCATTCCGCTGGTGGACTACACTGCGCGGGTGATCGGGCGCCTTATCGGATAGGAAGCGAGACCCGCATGACCGACGAACAGCCGCAGACCCCCGAAACCGACGCCGACGCCGCGCCCGCCGAGGCCCCGGCCAACGCCGCCGAACGCATAGCCGAACTCGAGGCACAGTCGGCCGAACAGAAAAACCAGTTGCTGCGTGCTCTGGCCGAGACCGAAAACGTCCGCCGCCGCCTGGAACAGCAGGCCGAGGATCGCGGCAAATACGCCGTCGCCAATTTCGCCAAGGACATGCTCCAGGTGGCCGACAACCTGCGCCGGGCGCTGGAAGCCATTCCCGAATCGGCCCGCGACGACAGTCTGGTGCAAAGCCTGGCGGTTGGCGTCGAGATGACCGAGCGCGAATTGCTGGGCTCGCTGGAGCGCTATGGCGTCAAGCCGGTGGCCGGGCTGGGCACGCGCTTCGATCCTAATTTCCATCAGGCGGTGATGGAAATGGAGGATGTCAACCAGCCGCAAGGCACGGTGGTGATGGTGATGCAGACCGGCTACATGATGCATGATCGCCTGCTGCGTCCGGCCATGGTCGGCGTCTCGCGCGGCGGCCCCAAGGCTCCGCCGCCGGGCACCGAATCGCCCGCCGCCGAAGCCAAGGCCGAGCCGGAACACAAGGTCGATACGCAGGTGTGATGATTCTGGGGGCGCGGGCGCCTCGCCCGCATCAGCGGTTGGGTCGGTGGGGCGTCGACGATGAGCGGGCGAGGCGCCCGCGCTCCCAGGAAGGCCGTATCATATGTTGAGCCAGAATAAACCTCCAGCGGGCATAAGGCGCAGCAGGCTCTGGCATCGCCTTCGCCTTTCACTGCTGCTCCTCGCGGCCCTCGGCACTGCCCTGTTCGCCTGGTTCTCGCTGATGCCGACGCCGGCACCGGCGGTGGAGCAGCCGGTCGGGCAGGTGTTCCAGGTCGACCCCGACCGGTTGCCGCCGCCCGGGGCGACTCCCAGCGCCTCCAATCCACCGCGTACCATTCCCCGCCCGCCGGGCCGGGTGCCGCAGGTGCCGGATGGCTTTACCGCCAGCGTCTTCGCCGAGGGCCTGAATCATGTTCGGGAGTTGACCGTCGGTCCCAACGGCGATGTCTTCGTTGCCGAATCGCGGGAGGATCGCATCACCCTGCTGCGGGATGCCGATGGTGACGGCCGGGCCGAGTTGAAGGCCACCGTGGCCGATGGCTTCGATCATCCGCACGGCATGGCGGTGCGGCCGGATGGGCTGTGGGTGGCGGATGTCGATGGGGTGTGGCGGCTCGACTATACGCCGGGCGACACCAAAGCCGGTGAGCGCCGACGCATCACCCCGAAAGGCGCCCTGGGCGGCAGCCGCGGCCATTGGACGCGCAATCTGGCCTTTGATCCCTCGGGCGAGCATTTCTATGTGGCGGTCGGCTCGGAGGGCAATCTCGGCGAGGAAGCCAGCCCGCGCGCCACCATCCAGCAGTTCCACAGCGACGGCAGCGGCCAGCGCAGTTTTGCCACCGGCCTGCGCAATCCGGTCGGGCTGGCGATCCGGCCGGGCAGCGACGAGCTGTGGACGGTGGTCAACGAGCGCGATGGCTTGGGCGATGGGCTGGTGCCCGACTATCTGACCAGGGTCCGCGATGGCGGCTTCTATGGCTGGCCCTACAGCTATATCGGGGCGAACCCTCAGCCCGGCTATGCCGACAAGGCGCCAGAACGGGTCAAGCGGGCGCTGGTCCCCGATCTGCTGTTCCACGCCCATTCCGCCCCGCTGGGACTGGCGTTCTATACCGGCACCCAATTTCCGGCCGAGTATCGCGGCGACGCCTTTGTCGGGCTGCACGGCTCGTGGAATGCGGCGCGGCCGATCGGCTACATGGTGGCGCGGGTGCGGTTGCGCGACGGCAGGCCGGTGGGAGGTTACCAGGCCTTCGCCACGGGGTTCTGGGCGGCCGGAGAGTCGCGGGCCAATGTCTGGGGCCGGCCGGTCGGCATTGCCGTGGCCAAGGATGGCAGCCTGCTGGTGGCCGACGATGTCGGTCAGGTGGTCTGGCGAATCGCCTATGGTCCGTCATCGCGCCGACCCTGAACCGAGTTTCACTTGCAGCCCTGTCGCCTCCGGTGTTCCCTGAGGCGGCTCGTTGCCCCATATCCTCCGGTGAGCCCGAGTGCAGGAGAGCACGGTATGATGTTTTTGACGCGCCGACTGGCGGCGCTGCTGGTGGCTGGTCCACTGCTGACGCAGGCGGCTCCCGCCGCGGCGCAGGTGTTCAACCCGGAGACCTTCACCCTGGCCAACGGCCTTCAGGTGGTGGTGGTGCCCAACCACCGTTCACCGGTCGTCACCCATATGGTGTGGTACAAGGTCGGTGCCGCCGACGAGCATTCCGGCAAGACCGGGATCGCCCATTTTCTTGAACATCTGATGTTCAAGGGCACCGAAGCAGTGCCGTCGGGGGCCTTTTCCAGGATCATTGCCCGTCACGGCGGCAATGATAACGCCTTCACCAGCTCCGACTACACCGCCTATTTTCAGAACGTCGCCAAGGAAAATCTTGGTCTGGTGATGAAGCTGGAAGCGGACCGCATGGCCCATCTGCGGCTGGCCCCGGACGACGTCAAGACCGAGTTGCAGGTGATTCTGGAAGAGCGCCGCACCCGCACCGACAACGAGCCGTCGGCTCAGCTCAACGAGCGGGCCGAGGCGACCTTGTTCCTCAATCACCCCTACCGTAATCCGGTGATCGGCTGGCCCTCCGACATGGCGGGACTGACCCGCGAGGACGCGCTGGCCTTCTACGACAAGTATTATGCGCCCAACAACGCCATCCTGGTGGTCGGCGGCGATGTTACCGCCGCCGAGGTCAAGCCGCTGGCCGAGACCTATTATGGTGTGCTGCCGCGCCGCGATACGCCGCCACGCCTGCGTCCGGCGGAGCCGCCGCCGCTGGCGGCGCGGCGCGTCGAGCTGCGGCACCCCGACGTTCACCAGCCGAGTTGGTCGCGCCGCTATCTGGCGCCCAGCTACAATGCCGGTGAATCCCGCTATGCTCCGGTGCTGGACGTGCTGGCCGAGGCGATCGGCGGTTCGACCAGCAGCCGTCTGTACCGTGATCTTGCCGTCACCAAGGGGCTGGCCACCACTGCCGGCGCCGACTACGACCCCACCGCTCTCGATCTCGCCGTCTTCACGGTCTATGTCTCACCGCGCCAGGGCGTGGCCATGGATCAGATCGAAGCGGCCACCGACGAGACTCTGGCCGATATCGCCGCTGGCCGCATCGACCCGGCGGAAATCGACCGCGCCAAGGAACGGCTGATTGCCAACCTGGCCTATGCCCGCGATTCGCTCCAGGCCGGCGCCTACGCCTTCGGCATGGCCCTGACCACCGGCGGCACCGTCGAGCGTGTCGAGCAATGGCCGGCGCGCATCGCCGCCGTCACCGCCGATCAGGTCCGCGAGGCGGCCAAGCTGGTGTTGCAGCCGGAATCCTCGGTGACCGCCCTGCTGCTGCCGGCAGCCGCTACCGGTGCGACCACGGTCGGCGCCGATGACAACGACGACGCCCCCGATCAGGCGGCGGTGACTGCCAAGGAGCCGGTGCGATGATGCGACCCTTTGTGATGCTGCTGGGCCTGTTGCTGGTGGTCGCGTTGCCGGCGCGGGCGGTGGAGGTCAAGCGGGTGGTCAGTCCGTCGGGCATTGAGGCCTGGCTGGTCGAGGACCACACCAATCCGCTGCTGTCCATGTCTTTTGCCTTTCGCGGCGGTGCCATTGCCGATCCCGTCGGCAAGTCGGGCACCGCTGAACTGTTGTCGGGGCTGCTCGACGAGGGGGCCGGGGATCTGACCTCCGAGGTGTTCCAGCGTCGCCTGGAAGACCACGCCATCAAGCTGGGCTTCGATGCCGGTCGCGATGCGTTCGCCGGCAGTCTGAAGACCCTGAGCAAACACGGCGACGAGGCCTATGGCCTGCTGCGTCTGGCGCTGACCCAGCCGCGTTTCGACGAAGAGCCGGTGACGCGGGTGCGCTCCCAGGTTCAGGCCAATCTGGCGCGTCAGTTGCGCGACCCCGATACCATCGCCAGCCGCGCCTGGATGGCCCAATCGTTTCCCGACCACGCCTATGGCCGCCCGGTTGAGGGCACGCCGGAGAGCATCAGCGCGGTAACCGTCGACGACCTGCGCGGCTTCATGCGCGACCGCTTCGCCCGTGATGGCCTGATCGTCGGCGTGTGCGGCGACATCACGCCGGAGAAGCTGGCCGCACTGCTCGATGTCGCCTTCGGCGCCCTGCCGGCCAAGGCCAAGCCGCTGCCGGTGGCCCCGACGGTTCCGGCGGCGGGCGGCAAGGTGTTCGTCGAGCATGTGGACGTGCCGCAATCGGTGCTGGTTTTCGGTCAGGCCGGCATCAGCCGCCGTGATCCCGACTGGTATGCGGCGCTGGTGATGAACTACCTGCTGGGCGGCGGCGGCTTTTCGTCGAAGCTGACCGAGGAAGTGCGCGAAAAGCGCGGCCTAGCCTATGGCATCAGCACCGGCCTGAATCCGATGGATTATTCCGCCCTGCTGATCGGCGGCACCGCCACCCGCAACGCCAAGGTCGACGAAACCATCGCTGTGATCCGTCAGGTGTGGGACCAGTTGCGCCAGGATGGCCCAGCCCCTGAGCCGCTCAACGATGCCAAGACCTATCTGATGGGCTCGTTCCCGCTGCAACTCACCAATACCGGCTCTATCGCCGGGGTGCTGGTGGCCATGCAGCGTGATCAACTGGGGATCGACTATCTCGACCACCGGAGCGCCCTGATCGGTCAGGTCACCGCCGCCGATGTGCGCCGCGTTGCCGAGCGTCTGCTCGACACGGCCAAGCTGACCTTCGTGGTGGTGGGTAATCCGCAAGGGCTACAGGGAGCAATCCCGCTGTCGAAGCAGTCGGCGGCACGGTAGCCTATGTTACGGCCCTCGCCCGCTGGCGGGAGAGGGAGGGGATCCGCGTAGCGGGGAGGGTGAGGGTGGTTCCGTTTCCGCAAAGAAATCAATGGCCTACGGGGGAAGCGGAACGGAGAACCACCCTCACCCCGACCCTCTCCCGCCAGCGGGAGAGGGAGACCCAAAGACATTACCCGTCGTCCCCCACATCCACCGGCGCTTCCGACTCGCCGGCGCGATTGGCATAGGCGGTGATGGCGGGGCGGGTGTCGAGCAGGCCGGCAGCCTTGAGTTCATCAACGCCGGGCAGTTCATCCAGGGTCTGCAAGCCGAACTGATCGAGAAAGGCGTCGGTGGTGACCCAGGTCAGCGGCCGGCCCGGAGTGCGGCGGCGGCCTTTGGGGCGAATCCAGCCGGCTTCGAACAGAATGTCCATGGTTCCCTTGCTGACCGCCACGCCGCGGACTTCCTCGATCTCGCCGCGGGTGACCGGCTGATGATAGGCGATGATGGCCAGGGTCTCGACGGCGGCGCGTGACAGGCGGCGGCCGACCTCGGTTTCGACCCGCAGGCTTGCGGCCAGGTCAGGAGCGGTGCGAAAGGCCCATTTACCATCGCGATCGACCAGATTGACGCCGCGCGGTGCATAGTCGGCCTGCAATTGGGCGAGCAGGGCGCCGATGTCGGTGCCGGGCGGCAGCTTGTCGGCCAGGGCCTGCGCCGCAAGCGGTTGGGCCGAGGCGAACAGCAACGCCTCGATCAGCCTCAGATGTTCCGGCTCGATCATGCCTTGGCCCGCATATAGATCGGGCCGAAGGTGCCGTTTTCCTGGCGCAGCTCAAGCCGGCCCTGGCGGGCCAGTTCCAGCATGGCGACGAAATGCGAGGCCAGGGCCGAGCGGCGCAACAGTCCGCCCTTCAGTCCCAGCGGCAGGAATCGCACCAGCATGGTCCAATCGGGCGTGCGGCCCAGCATCTCGCGCAGGCGCTGCAAAGCATCATCCACCGAATACAGGTCGGGCGCTTCGATGGTCAGATTGGTGACCATCGAGCGGCGCTTGTGGTCGGCATAGGCCTTGAGCAGATCGTACAGCGAGCACTCATAAACGGCCCGGGTCACCAGTTCCACACCCTCGGGAGCGCCGCGGGCGAACACGTCGCGGCCAAGCTGCGGCCGGGCGAGCAATTTGGTGCCCACCTCCTGCATGGCTTGCAGGCGCTGCAACTGGAACTGTAGAGCGGCGGCCATTTCGGCGCCGGTCGGTTCGTCGCCGGGTTGCTCAGGTTCAGGCAGCAGCAGGCGCGACTTCAGATAGGCCAGCCACGCCGCCATCACCAGATATTCGGCGGCCAGCTCGATATTGTGGCGGCGCACCCGCTCGACGAAGGCCAGATACTGGTCGGCCAGTTGCAGAATCGACATGCGGGTCAGGTCAACCTTCTGCTCCCGCGCCAGTTGGAGCAGCATGTCGATCGGGCCCTCGTAGCCGTCCAGGTCAAGGCGTAGCTGGCCCGAGTCCATTCCGGCAAGGACTATATCGTCGGTAAAGGAACCATCCATGACCGGCACCATACCGCGCCGGCCCCCCTGGCAGCAACATCGCGTGCGGTACCCGGGGCGGCGCTCTAAATCAGCCCGACCAGTTGGATTAGCAGCGAGCCGAGCGCCTGCGCCGGCACCAGAACGATATAACTCAGGACATGGATGTCGGCGACGGTGGGCAGCACGAACAGCAGCAACAGCAGGATCAGCATGCCGTAGCGTTCCGTCCGCGCCAGCGGCACCGCCAGCACCCGCGGCAACAGGCCCACCGCCACCCGACCACCGTCGAGCGGCGGCAGCGGCAGCATGTTGAAGGCGGCCAGGATCAGGTTGAGTTGGAAGGATCGGATCAGCGTGTCGCCCAGCCAATCCTGCCAGCCCTCCGGCCCGCTGTCGCTCAGCCGCAACAGAACCAGCGACAGGAACGCCAGCACCACATTGGTTGCCGGTCCGGCCAGCGCCACGATGACCATACCCAGGCGCAGAGGCTTGAGCCGCCAGAACTCCACCGGCACCGGCTTGGCCCAGCCGAATGCCGTCTTGCCCCCCGACAGCAGCAACAGCATGGCCGGCAGGATCAGAGTGCCGAACACGTCCACATGGCGCAACGGATTGGCCGTCAGCCGTCCCGCCTTCTTGGCGGTATCGTCGCCGAACATCAGCGCGGCGAAGCCGTGGGCTGCTTCGTGCAGCGGAATGGCGATCAGGACCGGCACCACCCAGACCGAGATGTCATACAGCAGGTTGGCGTTGTGCCAGGGAAGCACGATGATCTCCTGAAAGAGCCCTCTCCCTTGATGGGGGAGGGTTGGGTGGCATAGGCGCTAGGATAACGCCAAGAATGCTCCCTCTCCCGCTGGCGGGAGAGGGCTGGGGTGAGGGGGCTCGCGCCAGCGAGCGGGGTGAGGGTGGATTCTTCAAATTCAAGCGCGGCGTTGAACGCGTCCATCT
>OBEQ011586670.1_pt1 | contig 15174 bp, 17 predicted proteins | sample 1670901 | NCBI WGS metagenome assembly OBEQ01 (sample SAMEA104232315, study PRJEB22302) | groundwater metagenome | biome: forest; feature: aquifer; material: groundwater | place: USA | collected 2011-08-07 | depth 5.4 m | reverse complement strand
TTCCTGTAGGGTGCCTATGTTTTCTCCGTCGAAACTAAACCGGCGGTAGATGAGTTTCGTAGGATCGGTGTAGTCGATGACGTTTACGACCCCGTTTTGGGTGTCGTACTGATAGGTCTCTACGCGGGTATAGGTATTGTTCGCAGCATTGTAGTTACCGGTTTCCTTAACTCTTCCGAAATTGGTTCCATCCCATTCAATTTGCCGATACGCTGGATGAGCAGGATCTGTGTAATCAATGAAATAAACCGTACCCTGCGGCGCCTGATAGCTAACGATTTGTTTTCGAACATACGAAGTAAAATTTGCGCCATCGTATGTCCCGCTCTCCAATAAGCGTCCAAGCGTGTTTGTAATGGAATCGTATTCAAACACATCGACCGTTTTGTCGTCCTTATGAAAAATACGAACTTTTCCATCCGCCGCGTAGTTGTAACTTTCTTTAGCGGTATAGCTCGAGAAACTTGAAGGCGCAAAGGTTGTCGCATTAAATGTTCCGTGTTCTAGTAGCTTGCCGAATTCACTGCCTGTGTATTCGAATACATCGACTTCCCCGTTACGATTAAAAATCGCAACGCGGCCGGGTGCCGAGTAATCAAAAAGTTTAGCCGCCTGATAAGAAGAAAAGCCGAGCGCCGGATTATACGTCCCGGTTTCCAATAAAATACCAACTTCGTTCGTCGTATCGCTGAACTGATATATTTGAACGCTCCCGTTTAATTCAAATACCCGAACCCGTCCAGGAATCGAATAATCGTAGGAGGTTTCTTTTATAAAAAGATTGTTTTGTATTCTTCCTTCCTCAAGAAGAGCACCGAAGGCATTCGCCTGCGAATCGTATTCAAATTTTTGATACGTACCGCTATCCAACCTTTTAACGATCACCGTACCAGGAGTAGAATAATCGTATTCGGATTTAACTATGCGAGCGCCTCCGGTGGGATTCGACGCATCGAATGTCCCCGAAGAAATAATCCTTCCGGTTCGCCCTGTAACATTGTTGTATTCGTAGGTGGCAAATACGCCGGAATTTACGTAGAGAAGCGTGATGACACCCGGCACAGAAAAATCATACAGAATATTTTGATCTTCTTCAGTTTGATCGAGCGGGCCGGTTTGAATCGGTGTTTCGCCGATTTGATCAAGAACCGGATTGTACGAATAGACCGTGAACGTCCGGGTTGTAAGATTTTTAACCGTTACTTTTTGATTGGGGAGATCGTACTCAAACCGTAAATCATGAAATACCCCGGGAGACACCAGCCGATGCTCTTGCAGCCGGCGGGAGAGAAGATTATCCGGCGTTAACGCGACGACAATAAACTGACCGTTGGCTTCGTCAGCGATGGTAACCCGCAGATTCATAGTATCGTAGGTAAATTTCCAAACAACCGTTTGCTCGGGCGTAGCTGGATTGTTGTCGGAATCTTCGAGATGACGATACTCGACGATCTGCGGAGCGGGCATGGTAGCGGGATCGAATTTTAAAACAATGTATTCCCCCGTCGCCGTACGTGTCAGCTTCAGAGTCGTAACATTCCCAGCAACGGTAACTTCCCTTGTAACGCCACCGATGATGAACGGGTCAAATTGACTTAATTCCAGTTTTCCCAGATTGCCGGCTACGGGAAGAAACGTGGGTATGATTTGTCCGTTTGCTGCATGGAACCAACCCGATTCTTTTATCTCACCAAAGGGATGGCCGGTTGCAACGTCGTATCCAAAACGTAAATAAACTCCTTCCAGCTTATCGATAACCACGGCGTAGCGATTCGTATCGTCGTATTGAATCCCGACATAAACGCGGGAACCCGGCGTAGCGGAATCATGGTCGTCATCGTAAGCAATATCACGCTCGAGCAGCCGTCCGCGTTCCAGATTTTGCTGAAGCTCGGAAATTTGATATTGCGATTGGTCTTCTGCGTAAAATTCAACGAGCCACCGATGCTCGTAATCATAGGCGGTTTTCACCACCAGCGATCCGTCTGCTTTGACATCGCCGGAGGATAAAATAGCGCCGAGCGATTCGTCCGTCTCTTTTTTATACGTTTGGAATTGATCTTTCCTGGCGGGATCCGTACTTTTTTGCACTACCGTCGCGAGTCCCTGCGTATCGTCGTAAAAATATTGAAACGACCGATTCCCGTCCGCGTTATTCGTTGTAAAACTCAGAAGCCGGTACTCGTTCTCCGGTTTATCTACTTTGTACGAAGCCCCATCCTGATAGCGAAATGTTCTGGTCCCATCCTGATGAGCTTCTTCAACGGGTACCTCGCCCTGGGGCGGTTGCTGTAAAACCCACCCTTTCAAAAATTCTGCGAATGTTTCCACTTCCGGAGGTAATTCAAACTTTTCTACGGGTTGTTCGGCTGCAGGTTCGATTACGGCTTGACGGTCTTCGGGCTGGGCAAGAATGGTATCCTGAACCTGATACCGGATGCGCTCGAGCTGCGTACGTAAGAGTTCTTTGAAATGATTAATAAACTCTTCTGATTTATCTTCTCGTAATTTATTATTAAATATATCTTGAGGGGCCGGTAGCGATCCCTCCAACGCCATCGGCGTTGAAGCGCCAACGGAAATGACGGGTTGGAAAGCAAGAGCCACATCGAATTGTGTGAAGGGAAACGTGATCAGCAACACAAGCGATACGGCACGCAGAAAAGGTCTTTTTTTATCTAGCTGGATATCGGTCATCTATGGGTTAAACCTCAGAATGACATTGGAATCCGACTTACTATATATCCATAATAAGTCTTTCAAATTTATGAAATAAGCGCAGAAAACAAAGGCTAGGACGGTAGCGTTCCCTGCTACGGTCCTAGCCCTCTTCCAAATTATTTTGGACAGATACTGGACGACACTAATTCTGTTCAGACTCTGTCCAAAAAAATAAAACACGTAGGGGGGCATCCTAGTGTTCCTCTAATTTTTAGGTACTATACATTAAGTTAATCTTAAAAAAGGCTTTCTTTAAATAAGTATAACTGGCTATATTATAGCTGTCAAATTCATATATAAAAAATTTTTTGTTGTAACGTATTATGAATAAATGACTTATACTTATTAAAACATTTTAAATATGTATTACGAAAAGGAACGTCCTAACTTCAAGATGTTTAAAAGAATTCTTCTATTTGGGTATAGCGAAGGGAGCCCTATCTAAATAAGCTCTTTTGGCGGGTTGTTGAAAAAAACTATTCGCTGCGAATCGCTTTTTCAAGCAAGCCCTGCTCATCCAATCGCTTAACTTCTGCGTACCCGCCAATCGGCTTACCGTCCACAAACACTTGAGGTGCCGTGCTTTGACCTGATTTTTTTGCGACTTCTTCCCTAAGCGAATCGTTTTGCGTGAAATCAACTTCTTCGAACGCAATGCCTTTTTTCTTCAATAGCTCTTTAACGCGATAACAATACGGGCAGTAATTTAACGTATAAACGATGACTTTAGCGGGCACTCAATTAACCGATGCGTCGTTCAGAGAGCCGTCGAATTCCATAAAATCCATACGGCAACCGCCGTTTTCAATCTTATTTCTCCATTCTCCGGCCGGTCCAAATTGTTTTAACAAATTAATCATCGACCGATCGTCCATGCCAAAATCTCTCCCGTACCAAAGAAAAATTTTTGAGATATTTATTTTTTTATCAGAACAATCAAAATCGTTTAAATGGGGGTTCGATAGCCAAACTTGCATTCGTTCATTCAATTGTTCGCCCACTCGATCAGCGCTAAAAAAGTCATTCTTGATCGGAGGCGCGCTTTTACTTCCCGTCGAAAGAGCCGCGTGTGTTTTTCCGTCACCGAATTGCCCTACCATGGTTTCGATTTCGTTCAATGAAAAATTTTCTCCGGCAAGCCGGCAATCTTTTCGGGTAAAAAACTTGGGTATGCTTTGGACATTATCGACGGGATAATGTTTCAAAATTTTATGAATAACAAATGTATTGTAGGCGTTGATGAGAAAAGCCAATGTGGGAGCATCCTTGCTTTCTAAATCCATGGGGGCCGCGTCAAAAGATTTAACCAATAACTCTAATTTATTTAGATCTTCTGACTGATTCTTCCAGTCTTTATAATTTACAAACGAACGGTTATCTACATACCGCGATAGCAAATCATTCCATATTTTTCCAGAATCAAGCGACGCCATCGCTTTTTCTGAAAAACTGTCTGCACACGAGAATAAAACAATCAGCCAAACACAGCACAATACTTTAAAACGCATATTCCCAAGCGTGATAAGAACTTCTCACAAGCGGGCCGGATTCCACATGCCTAAATCCCAGCCGAAGAGCCGTCGTTTTCAACTCGTCAAATTCTTGGGGATGAATGTATCGGCTGACAACCTTATGTTCTGAACTCGGCTGAAGATATTGTCCGAGCGTAAGAATGTCGCAATTTACATAACGTAAGTCCTGAAAAACGGTTAATAGCTCAGCATGGTTTTCGCCCAAACCCAACATTAATCCTGTTTTGGTGGGTAACTGCGGCCGTATTTCTTTAGACCACTTCAGTATACTAAGCGCCCATTCGTAACGCCCGCCGCCTCGTACTTCGGCGTAAAGCCGCGGCACCGTCTCGGTATTATGGTTCAAAATATCGATAGGACTTTCCAGAATGGACATTAGATTTTCGCGCTTTCCGCGAAAATCAGGAATGAGAACTTCAACGGTAGTCTGGGGCAAAATACGCTTTATAGCTTTTACCGTTTTGGCGAAATGCGCTGCGCCGCCATCGGCCAAATCATCCCGGTCCACCGACGTCAATACTACATGCTTAAGACCGAGTTTAAAAACGGCCTCTGCAAGATGTTCCGGCTCATGTTCATCTACCGTGTCCGGCCGGCCTTTCGAAACAGCACAGTATTTACAACCACGCGTGCATGTATCGCCTAGAAGCATAAATGTCGCCGTTTTATGCCCGAAGCAATCGCCAATATTCGGACATTTCGCCTCTTCGCATACCGTATGGAGATTAAGCGATCTGAGAATCGATTTCGTTTCGAGGTAAGCCGGATTTCCCGGACGCTCGACTTTCAACCAACCCGGTAAACGCGTACGGCCAGGTAGCTGTTCTTCTGCAATCATCGCTTCGCCTGGACTAGCCAAGTTTTTGCTGTTTTACGGCGCGCCGTTTTATTTGCACCCCAGAAAAAATACCTATAAGATGCGTAATCAAAAAAGGAAATACCGATATATTCATTCCTAAAAGACGCTTGAAATAGGCGAACGGAATCCAAACCGCAATCGCCAAATTGATAATAACTCCACCTACATAATAATTTCGCGGTTGATTTTTTGTTTTAGATAGTTTAAAAACTCGCCAGATCAAAAGAAAAGGCAAACCAAAAACGACCCAATACGCCAAAACCATCAGAATTTTATGTGCCATACGTTCACCTGCTATGCAACAGCCTCTAGACCGGATGATTCATGATCTAAAGGCAGGGGTTGAAAGGTCTCTATTAATTCACGTATTTCCTTAATTTCCGTACACCGCTGAATCCGATCCCTGAATCGCACGACTCCGGGCTCGCCGGCAAAATACCAAACGCCAACACGGCGCATTTTTAAAATAGCTCTTTCACCTTCCCATATTAGCATGTACTCAAAATGTTTGATCAACGCTTTCCGTTTCTCCTCGAACGTAGGCGGATCCGGCAATGGTTTATTTTCAATAACCGCATTTACTAATTTATAAATCCAAGGATTTCCCAAAGCGCCCCGGCCCACCATAATTCCATCGCAGGAGCTCTTCTCGAGCAAAGTCCGTGCGCTTTTTTCATTAACGACATCGCCGTTTCCAAACACCGGAATGTTCAGCGCTTTCTTAACCCTGCCTATGGCGTCGTAATTGGCCTGACCGGAATAACCCTGACTGCGCGTTCGGCCATGAACAGCCACGGAAGAAAATCCGGCGCGTTCGGCGCTTTGCGCGACCTCGATCGCTTCTTTTCCGCTCGGATCGTTATATCCAAGTCGAAGCTTCACCGAGAGAGGGATTTTTTTAACGGCCTTCGCCATTTTTTGAAAAATCCGGGCGGCCAAATCCGGATCCCGGAGAAGCGCCGAGCCGGCGCATTGCCCCGTGACTTTTTTAACCGGACAGCCAATATTTACATCCACCAAGTCGTAACCCATACCTTCCACGATTTGTGCCGCTTCGGCCATGCGATCGGGATCCGATCCAACCAGCTGCAATCCGAGCGGACGGTCTTCGGGAACCGTTTTCATCATATCAAACGTTTGCTTTGTTTGGCGCACGAGCGCTTCGGCAGAAATCATTTCCGGATAGGCCATTTCCATTCCGTATTCACGCGCAATCAATCTGAAAGCTAAGTCGGTACAGCCGGCCATGGGCGACTGAAAAACAGACGATTTTAAATTCAAATTTTTAAGTTTTAGCATAGCTATTATTCCGGAGCGGGCGAAGGGAATCGAACCCTCGTCTCAAGCTTGGGAAGCTTGGGTAATGCCATTATACGACGCCCGCACAAAATTTTTTATTTCAATGTTACGATTCGATAGCTATTTTGGTCAGAAAGAGACCTAGAATAACCAGAATCAGGTTAGGAATCCAAAGAGCAATTTCGGGCGGAAGAATCCCGTTGTTGGCCATGGTTCCCACCCAAACATACAAACAGTAATAAACAATTACGACCGACATAGAAATGCCAAAGCTCCAGAGAAGCTCGCCTCGCCTGACCAGAATAGCCGTAGGAAGTCCGACCAGTACGAAAACAAACGGAGCCAGCGAAAAAGAAAGTTTTCTTTGAAGCTCGGCGCGATCCCTCACCCGGTCCGACTCTTTTTCGTAAACCCCTTGCTGAAGCTGCCCCAAAAGTTCATCGAATCTCAATTCGCGCGGCTTCTTGAGCACCTTAGAAGCCGATTCGACGGAAATAGGCGGAATCGAATAGGTTTCAAAATCAAGTTTGTAGAGCTCGCCTTTTTCGGGCTCGTCAATAGTGCCGTTAAAAAGTTTGACGATTAATTCGCCTCCATCCGGCGACGTAGTAATCTCTCCCCGTTCGGCAATAATGGTCCGCGTGGGCTGCCCTTCTTGGGGCTGATAAACAATAACTTGATCCAGCCGGTTTCCGTCCACGCCCTTTACGTGAAAAATATAGCCTTTGAAATCTTTGACAAATTGATTGGGTTCAAAAATGGAAGATGGATTTTTGAACAAGACTTTTTTAATGAGCTTTCGCTTGGCGAAACTGGCTTCGCTTACCACCTGATCGTTAAATACAACGGCGAAAACACTCAGAAGAAACGCTACAAGGAGCACGGGAATCATAATGGTAATCGGATTGATACCGACTGCTTTCATCGCCCTTAATTCATTATTCTGCGAAAAACTTCCCAGCGCCAAAACCACGGCCGCTAGCGCGCTTGTGGGAAGCGTGAAGCTAAACACTTCCGGAATGGAAAGTCCCAAAATTTTGAGCATGTCAAACAGGCCGATACCTTTATTGAGCACCGTGTCTACCATTTTTACGATGGTTCCGGTGAGAAAAATAAACGTGAAGAGGCTGAGCGTCATTAGAAACGGAGCGTACATTTCGCGGAGTGTGTAACGTCTTAAAATACTCATAAGGAAATCAGGGAATGTTGGAGATTTGTTTAAACTGTTTAAGCCGCTCTTCAATTTCTTGTAGCGAAAGCGTCTTTAGCCGATCTAATCCAAATTGTTCTACCGTAAACGAAGCCATGATTGAGCCGTACGTTACGGCCCGGCAAAGCGTCGGAAAATCTATTTTATTTTGCTTCACCAGATATCCGATGAAAGCCCCTCCGAACGTATCTCCGGCGCCGGTCGGATCAAACACCTCTTCCAACGGATAGGCCGGCAGTACAAAGAAGCGTTCACCGTGGAAAAGCATGACGCCGTGCTCGCCTTTTTTAATGACGACGATGCCTGGGCCTTCGGCCTGAATTTTTTGCGCGGCTCGGATCAAACTGGATTCCTTGGTAAGCAGCCGAGCTTCTCCGTCGTTTACGACAAGCAAATCGATGCGCGCCAAAACTTTGCTTAGCGCCGGCCGCGACCCTTGGATCCAAAAATTCATTGTATCGGCAGCGACTAACTTTATCCGGGGACGCTCAAGCTGATCTAAAAGCTCCAATTGAACATGGGGATCGACGTTGGCCAGGAATAAATATTCGGGTGTTTTTTGACCGTTCCAGCGCGGATGCAAATCACTCAAAACATTAATTTGGGTTTCCAGCGTTTCGGCTACATTTAAGTCGGCGCCGTAACGTCCGCGCCACCGGAAGGTCTTTCCGGGACGAACTTCTACATGACTCATATCGATACCGCGCGATTCCAGTAGTTGCCTGTATTCCTTCGGAAAATCTTCGCCTACAATCGAGACAATGCTCGGCGGGTGAAAGAAACTCGCGGCGTAAGCAGCGTAGCTGGCCGATCCGCCAAACACCGAATCCTTTTTTCCAAAAGGCGTTTCAAGCGCATCGATAGCCATCGTTCCGACGATGACCAAGTTCTTTGAATCCATACTTACCTTTCAATACCCCTAAGGATCGCTTCTTTTAGCTGTTGAGCAGCTTCATAAACATCGGCGGCGCCAAAAATAGCGCGTACGACTGCCACGCGTTCTGCCCCCGCTTCCATCACACTCGGAATGCGGTCTGCGTCAATTCCCCCGATAGCTACGCTTGGAATGCGAACGACGTTCTTAACCTCTTTAATTAGCGGAAGACCCACCGCCCCATAATTTGGTTTGGTTGGAGTAGAAAAAATAGGCCCTATTCCAATGTAGTCCGCGCCTTCTTTCTCCGCAGCGATGGCCTGCCGAACATTATGAGTAGATTTTCCAATTAGAAAAGGTTTTTTGCCAAAAATTTTTCTTGCCGCAGAAATTGAAATATCGCCCTGCCCTAAATGGACTCCGTCCGCATCTACGGCCAGCGCGAGTTCAGGATCGTCATTCACTATAAATAAAACACCTTCCTCTGCGGTAACGTTGCGTATAGCGCTGCCGGCCTCCATTAAACTTTCTCGGTCAAGCGTTTTAGATCGGAGCTGAATAATGTCTGCTCCGCCGCGACAGGCTTCTTTAATACGCGACGATTCTTCTTCGGACCAACGCTTGAAATCCGTGATGACGTAAAGTCTTGAAACCGAAAATTTCTTTTTTTTACTTTCTAGAATATCCATAACATCCGTTAGCAACATAAATTATTTCTTAAGCTTTTCGATAGTAGCTGTCGTTGACCGGCCTTTTAAAAGAGTTACGCGCTTTACTTTTCCGCCCCAGGATAAAACTTCTTTGGCGCCGGCAATTTGTGCGGTTTTCCAATCGGAGCCTTTAACAAGCGTGTCGGGCTTGAGCAGCTTGATCAAATCAAGAGGCGTTTCTTCGTTAAAAACGCAGACAAAATCAACGCTGGCCAAAGCCGAAAGCACACAAGCCCGATCCCTTTCAAAATTTATTGGCCGTCCTTTTCCCTTAATTCGCTGCACGGAACGATCGCTGTTTAGTCCGACGACAAGGCAGTCACCCAAACGCTTCGCGTGCTCGAGGTAATACACATGGCCGGAGTGGAGAATATCGAAACAGCCGTTTGTAAAAACGATGCGCTTCCCACGCTTCTTAAGTTGACGAACGAGCCGGACGATTTGACTACGGGTTTTAATCTTATTTTTAATCACGAGGAAAAGGTGGATTCCACCACGTCGCACAAGGCATGAAGAGCGGTAATATGAGCTTCTTGAATATGCGAAGTGTCGTCGGAAGGAGCACGAAAAACAAGGGGAACCATCGAAGCCAGCTTTCCGCCTTTGCGTCCCGTGAAGGAAGCTACGGTAAGACCGAGCTCGAGTGCGAGCTCGGTGGCGCGGATGACATTGGGCGAATTTCCGCTTGTGGAAATCCCTATCAAGACATCGCCTGTCCGGCCTAGACTCTCCACCTGACGCGAGAAAATTTGCTCGTAGCCATAATCGTTCCCGACGGCCGTTAAAATGGACGTATCGGTCGTAAGCGCAATGGACGCCAAGCCACGGCGTTCTCGTTTAAACCGGCCGACAAATTCGGCAGCGATATGCTGCGCTTGGGATGCGCTACCGCCGTTTCCGCAAAGTAGAACTTTTCCGCCGTTCTTAAGGGAATCTATGATTTTTACGGCAAGTTTTTCCAACATTTCCAAATTCTCCGCCGAGGAAGAGGATGCTAACGTTTCGGCGCCCAGCTGAATCGCCTGCTTAAGCATGTTTTTATAATCTGATTTTACTATCATAAACCACCCGCTTTTAGAGACTCAACGCGTAAGCCTTGGGTTTATCCAAAAAATACTTTTGCCAGATCGTAGAACCAGTCCGGCACTCTCTTTAATTCTTTCACCGCATCTTCCAGTTTTACGGGAACGATGTCGTTTCCGCGAAGACTGACCATGTAACCGAATTTTCCTTCTTTTACATATTCGACAGCGCTTACTCCGAAACGCGTTCCAAGTACGCGATCGAAGGCGGTGGGCGTGCCTCCCCGCTGTAAATGCCCGAGCACGGTGCAGCGTGTTTCAAATCCGGTTTTTTGTTCGAGAACCTTGGCTAAACGTTCACCTACACCGCCTAAGCGAACATGTCCGAAAGAATCCAATTCCTTAGTTTGGGTCACATCTTCTCCTAAAAGCTGAAATCCTTCCGAAACGGCGATAATGCTAAACGTTCGCCCCCGCGCCGTACGCCTTTTAATAATGGCGCAGATGTCTTCGATATTCATTGGCTTCTCGGGAATCAAAATCACATCGGCTCCGCCCGCGATACCGGCTTCGAGAGCAATCCAACCGGCATGCCGGCCCATGAGCTCAACGACCATGATACGGTCATGGCTTTCAGCGGTCGTATGTAGGCGATCAAGGGCTTCGGTAGCAATATTTATAGCGGTATCAAAACCAAATGTGTAGTCCGTGCAGGAAAGGTCGTTGTCGATCGTTTTGGGAACGCCGACGATATTCTTTATCCCATCCTTATGGAGCTTAAAGGCAACGCCAAGCGTATCTTCTCCCCCGACGGCGATCAGGGCTTTCAGATTATGCTCGCCAAATACTTTTTTGACTTTTTCAATATTCGCTGCAGCCAACGCCTTGTCCTTGTAAGGATTGGTTCGGGAGGTGCCTAAAATGGTGCCGCCTTTTGGAAGAATACCGCTCACTGAATTTCGATCGAGCATGCGATAGTCGTTTTCAAGGATCCCCTTCCATCCGTATCTAAAACCAACCACACGCCAACTTTCGCGTTCCGCTCTTCTCACAACCGCTCGAATGACGGGATTAAGACCGGGACAATCACCACCGCCCGTTAAAATGCCAATCGTTTCCACGCCTTCCTCCATTCTAATCTTTTGCGGTCTTAACGACCGTTTCTGATTCTTGGGATACTACTCGCATGACGTCGACGATAACTTCCCTTTCGCTTTCTTCACCCAGCAGTCGCGAGAGTATGCCGTGCAGTTCTTCCTGCAATGTTTTTACAAAGCTCGCTACATCCACGCCCATCCAGAGAATAATCTTTATCTTTGCTTCGACATGTTGTCCGTCGATGGAAATCTTCATTTTTTGCTGCTTTATCACGGTATACTTTTTCATCGCTTTGCGAAGCGTCTCTTGCATGGCTTCCATAGCTACGCGTACTTGACCGTTGTTATTCTCATAGACCACTGCGCTGCCGTCCGTAGCCTTAATAAGCGTTTTAGCGAAAGCTAAACCAAGAACATTCATAAGAAGTCCGAACGCTCCCAACTGAAAAAGTTTCCACGGGCTGTAATACACATTTTGAACGGTCGCGACGAGATCATCGATAGCAACGAGGTGCAGGGAGATTATAGTTAGCAAGCTCCCCAACGTAAGAAGTACGAATACGGAGCACAAGTTTACGACAAAAGAAGCAACTTTCAATGTGTTAACATTTTCGGGTTGTGCAGCAGGTTAGTCTTTTTCGACAGCGTTCTTGGGTTTTAACACAACATCTAGAAACTTTGTACTCACCCTTCCCCGCTGGAAAAGCGGGCGGTTCAGAATGCGCAGGTGAAGTCCGGCGGTAGTTTTAATGGGACCGATTTGAAATTCACCGAGTACGCGCTGCATCACGCGTATGGCTTCTTTTCGATCCTCTCCCCAACAAATAATTTTGGCAATCATGGAATCGTAATAGGGCGGCACTTCGTACCCAGTGTAAATATGGGAGTCCACACGAACTCCGGGCCCGCCGGGAAATATCAGTTTGTCTATTCTACCTGGGCTGGGTCTGAAATTTTCGTCGGGGTCTTCGGCGTTAATGCGGCATTCGATGGCAGCGCCCCGCACTTTTACGTCATCTTGGCTAACGGATAACTTCTCTCCCGCCGCTACGCGTATTTGCCATTTTACGATATCAATGCCGGTGGTCATTTCGGTCACAGGATGCTCAACCTGAAGACGCGTATTCATTTCCATAAAATAAAAATTATCGTTTTCGTCTACTAAAAATTCAATCGTTCCTGCATTGACATATTCAACAGCCTTGGCGATCTTAACCGCGGTATCGCAAATTTTCTTTCGAATTTTATCCGGAAGACTCGGCGAAGGCGCTTCTTCGAGTAATTTTTGATGCCGTCTTTGAATCGAACAATCCCGTTCGCCCAAATGAATAACGTGCCCGTGCTCGTCGGCCATGATCTGTACTTCGATATGCCGCGGCTCTTTAATATAGCGTTCGATATAAACACCCCGATCGCCAAACGCGCTTTGCGCTTCCGCCTGTGCGGTATGCAGAGAACTACTGAGCGAACTTTCGTTGTGAGCGACGCGCATACCTTTACCGCCGCCACCCGCTCTTGCTTTTACAATAACCGGATAGCCTATTTTTTTGGCTACTTTAAAGGCTTCATCTTGATCTTGGATCACCGATTCGCTGCCGGGGATAATGGGCGTTCCGTGCTTTCGCATGGTATCGCGCGCAAGCGATTTATCTCCCATGAGACGAATCACTTCGGCCGGCGGACCTATGAATTTAATCTGGCAGGATTCGCAAATTTCTGCGAAATGCGCATTCTCCGCAAGAAAACCGTAGCCCGGATGAATGGCTTCGACATCGGCAATTTCCGCCGCGCTGATGATGCTTGGAATATTCAGATAACTTTCCGATGAAGGAGGTTCGCCTATGCAAATAGCTTCATCGGCCAGCTGGACATGAAGCGAATTACGATCGGCTTTCGAAAAAACCGCTACGGTTTGAATACCCATTTCCCGGCATGCGCGTATGACACGAACGGCGACTTCGCCACGATTGGCTATAAGAATGCGGCTAAACATTAGCGGCTAGGATCTCTTGATATGAAAAAGGGGCTGATCGTACTCTACGGCGTGCCCATTTTTGACGAGGATTGCGGTTATGGTCCCGGCTACTTCCGCCTTAATCTCATTCATCAATTTCATAGCCTCAATAATACACAAGCCGTCTTCTTCCTTGATCACCTTACCTACCGAAACAAACGGTTCGGTCTCGGGCGTCGGCGAAGAATAAAAGGTCCCCACCATCGGTGAGCGTACAATAAATTCATTTTCAGCCGCAACCGGCTGGGCGGACGATTTGACTTCTTCTTTGGCGGGAGCGTGTTGAACGATAGAACCCGTAACCGGTACCGGTTTTGCGACTTCATACGAAACAACGCCCGAGACCTGCTTCTTGAGCTTTACTTTTACATTATCCTTCTCAATCTCGATCTCGGAGAGTCCGTTCTCATTCATCAAGCCGATCATTTCTTTAAGTTCTTTAAGATTCATATTTTCTCCGACGCGTAAAGCTCAAAGCACTCCGGCCTTGAATTAGACGCGTAAGTTATGGCGAAGACGGAAGTTAGAAGACAAATTCTACTTATTTGAATAAACTTCGTCAATCTCTCATTACATTTAAATAGGACGATCAGTCTTCTAACAAATCGAGAACGGCTTCGAGCGCCAATAAATAACTGTTTTTTCCAAAACCTGAAATTTGCCCGCAGCATGCAGGCGCCGTTAGCGAATGCCTTCTGAATTCTTCCCGGGCATAAATATTGGACAAATGCACTTCAACGGCAGGCGTTTTTATCGCTTGAAGCGCGTCTCTGATCGCAACGCTCGTGTGCGTGTAAGCGGCCGGATTAATGATAATGGCAGAATATTTCTTGTCCGCCTTTCCGATGATATCAACGATCTCCCCTTCATGATTGGATTGCACCGCTTCGAGCGATAGCTTCAATTCTTTCGCTCTTGCCTTAAGAGCTGTATTAATCTCCTCGATCGTTACATTCCCGTAGACATCCGGTTCGCGCTTGCCTAATAAATTCAGATTGGGTCCATGAATGACAAGTATTTTTTTCATAGCCACTGTTTCAATCCTTTGATTATTTAGCTTTTTCTGCTTCGCTAATAAGCATTACAGGAATACCGCTACGTATCGGATATTTTCGGCCACAAGATACGCAGACAATCTTGTCGCTTTCTTCCCGGACATTTCCCCGGCAAGCCGGACATGCAAGTATTTCGATAAGGTTGGTGTTAATCATGATGTCTTCGCATCTCCCATCGCACCCAATTTCTGCCCTCCGCCGCCCATGACATAAATAATCCCACCGCAAAGTGAGGCGGCTAAAAATACAAGGTAAAAAGCAACCGAGAGTGCCAGAGCTCCCTCGCTTGAAATGTATTCGCCTAAAAAGAACACGTAAGCCCCTTCCCTAATACCCAAGCCATTTATGGAAGGCGCATTTTGTACCACTCCGATAATCGGCAAAAGAAGCATTAAGATTCCAAGGGAAACGTCTAAACCCATTCCGCGCGCGAGAAGCCAATTCATATATATTAAAGACAAGTGAGATAGCGCCGACAACCCCACAGCGAAAAGCATTAGAAAAGGATGCGCCCGATATCCGTTCACGCAATCATAAAGCCTATTTAATCGACTTCTCCAAACTTCCGACGGCAGCCGGTTGACGATCCAGTGATAAGGCTTTGAAATCTGCCTGCTTGTAAAAAAAAGAATAAGGCCAATCGCTACAGCGACCATAACATAAACGGAATGAAATACCGCCGCATTATTCAGCTGATTTCGGTAAATCCGTAATCCAATCGCTAACCATGCGATGAGCGTGATGTAACCGACAGCCCGGTCCGTAAAAATAGCCGTGTACG
>OBEQ011467029.1_pt1 | contig 15175 bp, 11 predicted proteins | sample 1670901 | NCBI WGS metagenome assembly OBEQ01 (sample SAMEA104232315, study PRJEB22302) | groundwater metagenome | biome: forest; feature: aquifer; material: groundwater | place: USA | collected 2011-08-07 | depth 5.4 m | reverse complement strand
CACTCAGCGCTCAAGATGCCACCGACCATCTTCCGGGAAACCCAACAACTAAAACAGCTCGCTTACGCGAGCCCTTAAACCATCTTATCTTGCATCAGTTTGAAACGAGAAAAAGTGTCCGAAAAATGGGGTACTTGCCACAGTGCTTCCCGCTAACGGAATGATAGGTGCCATCAATGCTCCACTTCTACTACTATATGTCCATGGACAGTGGCACTAAAGCCCATTTTTGTGCAGACAGGCGCTATACCTGATTGGATTTAATTTGAAACAGAGGTCGCCCAAAATTGTTGGATCACACGGATCTTGCCATTCAGCACTTTCTTTATAGCATCGCTGTTTAATTTGCGTTGGTCTCAATTCAAACCAGTAAAAGGCGAAGATGAGAATAGCGATGATGATGGCTCCCCCAATCACGAGAGGATTTTTTAGATTATTCATACTTGCAATACTATCACAACAGTAAATAATAAGTTAGTTCGCCGATTCGATTCCCTCATCTTTCAACAACTGTTTCAATCCATCAACAAATTTTATCTTTGGCTCCCAGCCCAATAATTCTTTGGTGAGAGCAGTGTCTGCCCGGGTGTGTCGTGCCTCGCCTTTGCGGCTCTCTTCGTGGACGATTGGCCCGCCGATCAAACTCGCAATCTCGTTGACCGAATTCTGCTCCCCGGCTCCCGCGTTCAACACTTCTCCATGTCCGACACGTGTCGAACTCATGGCTAAAAGGTTGGCGCGTACGATATCGGAAACGTGGGTAAAATCGCGTGTCTGTTCTCCATCTCCGTGAATCGTGAGCGGTTGACCGGCTTTGCGTTGCCGCTTAAAAATAGAAATGACGGTCACATACGCGCCCTCATCTGCCATGCGAGGACCGTACACATTAAAATATCGAAGCGACACTGTCTCCAAACCATAGAAGCGATAAAATTGTTCCGCGATTTTTTCTCCCACATATTTGAACAGCGCGTACGGATTGAGTGGATTGGCCGGCATGTCCGGTCGCAGTGGCAGCACCTCTTGCGCGCCGTAGGCCGAAGAAGATGCGGAATACACGACGCGTTTGACTTTGGCGTCACGTGCGGCCGTGAGTACGCACAACGTTCCGAAGATATTCGCTTGCGCGGACTCGATCGGATGGTCTATGGAAAATGGAATGCGCGGCAACGCCCCAACATGAAACACTCCATCCACTCCGACGAAATGCGCTTTGATCTGATCCAGTTGCGTAAAGTCAGCCTGAATAAATTCCGCTTTCGCATTTACTCGCTCGCGTTTTCCCGTTGAAAGATTATCGATCACTCGCACCTCGTGACCGGCTTCAATCAGCGCGTCCACCAAATTTGAACCGATAAACCCCGCACCGCCTGTGACAAGATAAAGAGACATAAGACCAAAAGCATGACCCATTTATCATCATCCGTCAAAAATAAAAAAACCGCCGACACCGGTGAGGGTGTGGGCGGAAGGAAGAAGCTTCTACTGCGAGGCGTTGAGGATCAAGGAGAAAATGTTTCCCGAGTGGTTTGGCACAGCGATATCCTGCTTGCCGTCACCATTCCAGTCCCCGATGACTACCATCCACGGCGCCGAACCGGATGGGAAATCCTTGGCTTTCTCGAAGGTGCCGTCCCCCTTGCCGATGAGGGTGCTGACCTGACCAATCTCGCTTTCCGCGATCGCCAGATCCTGCTTGCCGTCACCGTTCAGATCGCCGATGGCGACGTAAATGGCCACCGCACCTACCCCGAAGGTCTTGGCCGGCTGGAATGTCCCGTCCCCCTTGCTGATGAGGATGCTGACATCCTTGCTGACGATGTTGGCCACGGCGAGATCCTGCATGCCATCGCCATTCAGATCCCCTGCCTGGATTCCTCGGGGAACTGAGCCTACCCTGAACGTCTGGCCCACTACGAAGGTCCCATCGCCTTTGCCGATGAGGATGTTCACGTCCTCCGTGCGCTGGCGCACGATGGCGAAATCCTGCGCGCCATCGCCGTTCCAGTCCCCTACGGTAACGGATTGAGGTGACGCACCAACCATGTAGCTCTTGGCAGGCTCGAACGTTCCGTCGCCCTTGCCCATCAGAACGCTGACATCAGCGCTTCCCTCGTTGACCGTGACCAAATCCAGCTTTCGGTCGCTGTTCCAGTCACCGACACCTATAGATCGAGGCCCTGAACCGACCGCAAAGCTCGTGGTCGGCTTGAAGGTCCCGTCGCCTTTGCCGATGAGGATGCTGACGTCGCCGCTCATGGAATTGGCCGTGGCGAGGTCGAGCTTTCCGTCTCCATTCAGATCAGCGGCGACGAGTTCTGTGGCTCCCATGCCCCCAACAAAGCCCATCACCGACTGGAAGGTCCCGTCGCCTTTGCCGATGAGGATGCTGACGTCGCCGCTCATGGAATTGGCCGTGGCGAGGTCGAGCTTTCCGTCTCCATTCAGATCAGCGGCGACCATTCCCCACGGCGACATACCCACGGCGAACATGGTTGGAGCGGAGAAGTCGAGCTTTCCCCAGAAATAGCGAAAGCCGTTCTTCCACGTATCCGTCTCCCCTGTTGCGCCCACCACGGTCACCTCGACCGGTCCGGCCATGCCGAAACGAGATGGCAAGATGCCGGTCAACTCGGTGCCCATGCCGCGCTGGAGATTTCCCAGCGGCTGACCGCCGATCCTGATGTCGAACTTCGGACCTGGGTCGAAGTTCTTCCCGGCCACGGTCACCATCACACCACCCGTTGTCGGGCCGATGGAAGGCTTGATGCTCTCGATCAGGGGCGCGGTCGGCGACCTGGCCATGTCGCCCTCCTCAATCAGAAGGCCGCTATCCTTGTCCCGCAACGCAAAGCCATCGCCGCTGCCATCCGTGATTCCACCGCTCTTGAGCGAATCGAAGTCGCAGCCCCCCGTGAGGCAGATCGCAAGCAAGGCCGTCAACATTCTCAAGGTCCTCATGATGGTCTCCTCCTTCGCAATCGTTGTTGAGATGCATCGGCCAGGCAGGCCGGATCTATCCAAAATCAGCCGTTACCATTACGGATACCATATCTTTCATTCTTTGTCAACAGGAAATGTTCAAAATTTATTCCAAGGAATATCCAAGACAGATCTTTACAAAAAATACATTTTTCGGGCGGCAAACCAACACATACGCAATAATAAAAATCCATCGCGGAACCGTCGAATTTGTGTTTCCCCGTAGGTCCGACTTTTGTAGTGCACGGGAATTTCCGCCATCTTCAACGAAAGCTTGGAAACGCCAAAAATTAAATCAAAATCGCCAAACGGATCAAAGTCCCCAAAGTAAACTCGCTGCCGCACGAGTTTTTGATAGGCCTCGCGCCACAGACATTTTGTGCCACACAAAGTGTCCGACAGCTCTTGTTTCAGTAAAAAAGTCAGAATGGCACTAAATATTTTATTCCCAATCCAATTAAGCGCACGCATCGCCTCTCCTTCCATCGGGTACACGAGCCGTGTGCCCTGCACATACTCCGCGCGTCGATCGGCTAACAAACGATAAAAGCGCGGCAGTTCCTCGGGTATGACCGTGAGATCCGCGTCCAAAATCATGAGCAGGTCATGGGTAGCTTTCTCAAATCCCAAACGCACAGCATCGCCTTTTCCTCGACCGGTTTGTTGATAAGCCAGGATAGAAAATGGCCAATGCTCTTGAGAGAGCTTCATAATTTCTTCCCAGGTTCCATCTTGCGAATGACCTTCCACAAAAATCACTTCGAGCGGACCGGGGAAACGTGGCATACGTTCTAAGGCGAGCCGAAGATTCCCTTTTTCATTTCGTGCCGGAATAATAACGCTGACCGACGGCTGTTCCAATGTAGACTCTGGCCGACGGCGACAGATAAAATATTCTACTAGCGCCAAACGATTAAAAAGTGGGAGGTGAGCCAGCACCTGATTACAGAACCATGAAACAATCGGTATGTACACCGGTAACAGACAAAACTTATCCTCATGGATCACCTCAAATCCCGCCAGCTCCAAAATCTGACGGCATTGCCGCTGACTCAACCAGTTTGAGTAGCGTCGCGGCTCTACCAAACCAAACCAGAAGCCCAGCCGGAAAAATGGTCCCCAAAACGGATTGGTTTTTGTGAAGACAAGTCGCGTGTCCGCGGCGCAGATGCGACGCACCTGTTCCATGGCTCCTTGAAAATCTTGTAAATATCCAACGAGATCAATGGCGAGAATATAATCAAAAGTTTGAGCGATCGGCGGAAGGGTTTCTGAAACATCATGGACCAGCCACTGGCCCTCCGGATGACGAGCGCGTGCCAACTGAATGAGTCCGTGACTAAAATCAATTCCCATGGCTTGAGACGGTTTCAGAGCCATCAACTCCGTTCCATCCCCGCATCCCAATTCCAGCACCCGACTCCCTTCCGGCACCACATACCCTAACCAACGTCGCAGCTGCGAAAAATAATATCGCTGCTTGCGACGCTGCACGTCAAAACGAAGGGCCAGTCCCTCAAAATGTTCTAACAGATCATTGGAATAACTCATATCAAACCCTGCGTTCGCGCCTGCTCAAACCAGCTTATCGTTTCACGCAACCCCTCTTCAAACGGGGTACTGGCCCGGAAACCAAAAAATCTTTCCGCGCGCGACACATCCAGTGAGCGACGAGGTTGTCCGTCCGGTTTTTCCGGATTCCAACGAAACTCCCCCTCATACCCTACCAGACGCTTGATGATTTGCGCCAACTCACGAATGGGAATCTCAGAACCGTTACCGACATTCACTGGATCGGCGCCATCATATCGTTCCAAAGCCAAAACCAAAGCTTCCGCCGCATCGCGCACAAAACAAAAATCACGAGAAGCTTTCCCCGTCCCCCACAGTTCCACGAAAGGCTCGTGCGCCTCCCGCGCCTCCACCATTTTGCGAATCAATGCGGGAATCACATGACTGGAAGCCGGATCAAACTCGTCCTCCGGCCCGTACAAATTTACCGGCAAAAGATAAATCGCATTCCAGCCATATTGTTTTCGATAGGCTTGGGCTTGTACAAGCAACATCCTCTTCGCCAATCCGTATGGGGCGTTTGTTTCTTCCGGATAGCCATTCCACAAATCGTCTTCTCGAAAAGGGACGGGCGTAAATTTTGGATACGCGCATACGGTCCCTGCGATCAGAAATTTTTTCACGCCGTGACGATATGCGGCATCCATGAGCTGGATGCCCATCATCGCGTTATCATAAAACAGTTCAGCCGGATGCTCCTGATTGTATCCGATCCCGCCGACGCGCGCGGCCAAATGAATCACCGTATCAACCCCCTGCAACAGACGCTCACAGGTGGCGCGATCACGCAGATCATCTCCGGGACGTTTTGGCACGATAATTGAAATGCTGGCCCCCCAGCGCTTTCGAATTTCTTCCTCTACGTGTCGTCCTAAAAAACCGGCACCGCCAGTCAGTAGAATGACGGTGGGTTGATAGGTCATGGGACTTGAGACGCGCGCCAGGTCAACGGATCCGTCGGAACTTCAAATGTCGGTTCCAGTCCTTCGTGCCTCATGTCCGCCGCAAGCATCATTTTAACCAAATCCGGAAAACGCACCCGCGGCTGCCAACCCAAAACCTGCCGCGCCTTGGTCGCATCCCCGAGAAGCGCATCCACTTCCGTTGGTCGATAATACCGAGGGTCAATCTTTACCACCTTCTCCAAGTCAAGACCGATCAAACCGGTAGCCATGGTCAAAAACTCCCTTACCGAATGCGTCTCACCCGTTGCCACCACGTAATCATCCGGCTTGGGCTGTTGTACCATGAGCCACATCGCTTCCACAAAATCCGGCGCATACCCCCAATCGCGCTTCGCGTCCAAATTTCCCAAATAAAGATGCGAATCTTTGCCTGCCAAAATACGCGCCAAGCCTCGTGTGATCTTACGCGTCACAAATCCCTCCCCACGACGAGGACTTTCGTGGTTGAACAAGATACCATTGGAGATGTGTAGACCGTACGCTTCACGATAATTCACGGCGAACCAATAGGCGGCAACTTTTGAAATCGCGTATGGACTGCGCGGATAAAAAGGTGTTTTTTCATTTTGCGGGGGTGGCGTCGCACCAAACATTTCGCTGGAAGAGGCTTGATAAAAACGACTTGGGACCTGCGCCTCGCGAATCGCTTCCAACAAGCGCACCGTACCCAAGCCCGTCACATCAGCCGTATAGACGGGGACATCAAAACTTACACGTACATGGCTTTGCGCGCCCAAATGATAAATTTCATCCGGCGCGATTCGTGTTAAAAGACGCGCGAGCATGCTGGCATCATTTAAATCTCCATAGTGCAAAAAGAGACGGATGTCCGACTCGTGCGGGTCACGATACAAGTGCTCGATGCGCGACGTATTAAAAGTGCTGGCACGACGAATAAGCCCGTGCACCTCATATCCTTTGGATAATAGCAGTTCCGCGAGATAACTTCCGTCTTGACCGGTGATACCGGTGAGAAAGGCTTTTTTCATAGAAACATGATAACGGATTAACTCGTTTGGTCAAGAGATCGTCGTTGGTTTTTCAGTAATGCTGCGAACACATACAAAGCCAAAGGTACCTCGGAAAAAATGAACTGGGTTCGATACCGACCCGAGGCTTGAGCCGCGATATGCATGGATAAAATGATAACCATGAGTTGGTACAGGCACAAAAATAGGACCGGGGCCAAAAGCCGACGTTCCCATCGCCATGCGACAAAAGGCGCCGCGCAACTCAAGGTAAAGAGCATGAGAAAAAAAATGCGGGCGATAATGGCGATGATCCATGGGCTAAACACAAACTCTTTTGTCGCAGCCATGGTGGGACCGATCCCCTCCTGCGTGAGCTTAATTATTGGCGAAAAAGTGGGAGACGGGGCATGCACGTGTCCGGATGCATTCAATATCAAAACCGTGTTGTCCTGACTGACAATAGTCAAGAATGCGCCTATCTGGGAAATGACAAACTCTTTTGGATAGCGCTTGATCATTTCAAACGCTTCTTTTTTGAAAATGGGCGTAAATGCAAACACGGAGACGTCTCCTTCCAAGACCGGGCGCTTGTGCACATACCCCTTCTGCCAGAGCCGATCCATCAGCTCAAGGCGCATAGTCGGAAAATCGAGACCCTCGTGGATTGCCTCAGCCGTCCCTGCCGCTCGTGTGTACATGTTAAACCAAAAAGTGCTTGAATAATTCAAGACACCGAACACGAGATAATTTCTCAAAAGCCATGGAGCGACAACGGCGGCAAAGCCTGCAACGCAGGCAAGGGAGATGGCGCGCACCTGTCGTTTGAATTCAACGGAAGGTGACATTTTTAAAAATGCGATAAACACAAACAAGAAAGGCAATAGCTGAAGCACGGGTCTCGTGAGAGTTGCAAGTCCTGTCATGAGACCGGCCATAGCGGCCGGATACCAGGTCTTCCAATGCAGGGCATAAGCGCAGAACACGATGGACCAGGCAAATAATGGCACGCCAAGACCCTCGGATCCGTAAATAAAACTGTAATAAAATATGTTGGGGTCAAAAGCCAAAATGATCGCCGTGAGCCACCAGAGGCGGGTGTCTTCCGTCAGCAAGCGCATTAAAAAAACTCCGGCGAGCGGGATCGTGGCCCCAAGGAGCAACGTGAGGTACAGGCTGGGATAAAAAGATCCTGTGGCGCGTTTTATGAGGGCAAGAAAAATAGGATACATGGGAGTCCGCATGGTGTCCGGCACATAGGGTGCCTCCTTCCGTAGACTCAGTCCGTTCCCTGAAAGAAGATTGTCTGCCAAAAGTTGATAGTCCGTGTAATCTGATCCATGACTTTCAAAATACGATTTCGGAAATGCCGTAAAAAAAATCAGCGCATGGATCGCGAGTGTGGCGATAAAAATCACGACCCCGATACGAAAGAAGGTCCTTGTTTTATCCGGTGAAAGAGGTTGAGGCATAACCTTACTCTTTTTGGGCTGCGCCCCGTTTCTTCATCAACAATTCTGCCAGCTCAAAATCCATGGGATGATCGATGTTTACCGAATCCTCCGGAGTCATAAAAAAATACGCCAATTTTTTTCCGGAAGTTGACTTCAATTCACGAATGGTTCGCAGTCGCATCACATCCATGGCGCCGGTATGCACAAAAGCTTTCGGTAAAATTTGCCGCGGCGAATTATACGGTTCATACATCTGCGTAAAGGAGAAAGGCAAAAACGGTTCGATGTATTTTCCCGTGGCATCAATCTTCCACATTTTATAAGGGTGTTTGGGCGCTTCGCTTATGGGGCGGGACGCATCCGCCTCCGGATCACGCAACAACGTCTCAATGCCTTCATCGATATGAGCGCCCGTACGCAACGGCGACGTTGGTGGCAAGCGTAAAACAATATCCGGTTCATAGCCCTCCTTCTCCTTCAAAAAATCCAAAGCATGAAGCAAAAACTCCACATCCGTTGCCAGATCGTGCGAGATTTCCGCGGGCCGTAAAAAAGGAACTTCCGCCCCATAGAAACGAGCAACTTCCGCGATCTCCGGATCATCGGTCGAGACGATCAGTCGCGTCAGGAGTTTTGATTGACGAGCCGCCTCAATCGTCCAGGCAATCAACGGCTTCCCTGCCAACGACCGGATATTTTTTCGCGGAACACCTTTTGATCCGCCTCGCGCGGGAATAATGCCAAGAATTTCCATAGGGTAATAAGATAGGAGATTATCAGGAAAGATGCTGAGAAAGATACTCCGCTTCTCGCAATAAGACAATTTTTTTCTCCAGTTCTGTGCTATTGGCAAAGCGAGTGATTCCTTGGAAATAGTAGCGAGAAAAATCCGTCACTATGCGCCGCAATAACTCATCAAACAAAAAACGTGGCAAACTTTTGAGTTCTTCGTCACTCAGTGGATTGATTTTGCGATAAACGGCTAAAAATTGTTCGAAACCAGACACCGCCGCCTCGGCTCCACCGTGTTCATGAACCGCGTACTGTCTGGCGAATCGATGCGCGGCAAAACCAACATCACGCAAGAGCTCTGTTTCTCGCATCATGTCAAAATCAAGAATCGCTTTCAGTTTGCCGTCAGAAAAAATCGTATTGTGCGGATGCAAATCGCCGTGAACGACCTGCATGCGAGCAGAAGGAGAGGGAAACCGGTCACGAGCCGCGCTCATGTCGCGCAAGAACGAGGCGTGGTTGAGTAACAAAGCGTCGATTTCGTTCTCGTTTCGTTTTGCCGCACCGAGCACGCGCTCTAATGCTTCTCCGGAAAATGGCGGTCGCTTGCCAGCTCTTTCACGAACCGCAGACACGTAGGGAAAGTCGATGAAAGCTACATGAAGCTGAGCAAATTTTTCTGCGGCAGAAATCAGTTCTTCCGGTTTTCCGGAATAATGACTGCCAGAGATAAACTCAAACACCTGCCATACATGCTCATCAAACCGGACATGGCGCAGACCATCACGGGCGACGATCAGTGGCGACACGGGCACTCCTTTGGAACGTAAAAAATCTAACGTTTTTTCAAACAGCTCAACCTCTTTTTCTTGCGAGACAGAGATATTTTTACGAACAAGAATCGTCCGCGGTGTTCCCGTTTCTGTGACAACATCTATTTTAAAATTGTTGCTCGCCTGCTCTGCCTCATTCACCTGGCCGATGCTGTCAACATTGATGGAGTCGAACGGATAGCGTTCTTTTAACGCTGTAGCCAAATGCTGTCGTATCTCTGCTTCTGCAGGCCGAAAGGCAATCTCAAACTGACTATGATTGTTCGGCGAAAATAATTCTGGAGAGGACATATAGGATGGATATTCAATCGTGATGCTCTTGCCTTCTGCGTACGAACGATGCGCGGCCGCAAGAACACAAATGGTTTCCACCGCCCGCTCAAGGCGAATCGGCGAATCGGAAAAGTTGATTTTGCCGTCCAACAAATCTTGCATGTGTTTGATCTCTTGGAAAAATTCATCCGGCCGCGTTTTCTGAATGTCTTGGGACAAATCTTTCCCTTCACCCAATCCGGTCAGCATGACCTGGTCGAGCGACTTGGTCACATCGCAATACCACTCCACGCGCGCCTTTTCAAAACGAATGTGTCCGATTTTGGTTTTTGGATTTGAAATCACGTCTTGCACCACGCGCCCGGTTAAACCTTTTTCCGTGGTGAGCGTGAGAAAGGCTAAACGATCATATGAGCTCGCACCGTCTGTGACATAGTCAAACACCGCGCTGACTTTTTTTACTCGACCCGCTCCGGCCGCGTGAGCAAAATGTTGCCACAAATTTATGGCATGAGAATGTTCGCCGCCTGCTCCCCCGCCACGTTTCCAAAAACCAAGATACGTATCCGCCGGCCCCGTCAACCAAGGATGCGCCTTAAACACCCCACTCCAATGACTACGAAATTCTGTATCGATGGTGAGCGCTCCCCCAAATTCTTTTTTGCCGCGCTCGATCAACGCATCAGTCTGCAACGTGTTTTGTGCTAGCACATGGTTATATCCAACGACCACCATGGTCTTTGGATGTTTCTTTACTTCTTCCAAAAATTCATTCAACCCTTCGAGCGTTGGCGAACACAGGGGTTTCTCAATTTGCAAAATTCGTGGCTCATCTTCTTTCAACGCTTGCCTGGCGACAGTCAGATGCGTGTCTGGTGGCGTTCCGATCAAAATCACATCATAGCCGCCTTTTGGTTCTTGGCCAGCTTGAAATAATTGAATTGACTCATCCCACGCGCCGTAGCGCTTTGGATAAATATCCGTCTTGGTGCGTTCGAGCGCTGCCGCATCGCGGTCAACAATCGTCACTTCCCAATTCGCCCGACGGCAAGCTTGAGCCAAATGATTACCGATCGAACCTGCGCCAATGATTTTTACTTTCATAAAAAAAAGTCAAAAATAAACTTCTCCAAGATTAACGATCTTTCATCCCCTTGTCAATGAAGAAAAGCTTCTCAATCGTAGGAATCACTTGAGATAAGTGGCGCACGATGAGAAATTGATTTTCATCAAACGAAAAGGTGTGACCAGAGATGCCGATAAAATGACAACCGTGTTCTTGGGCGGCGGCTAAATCATTTTGCCCATCCCCAATCACGATTGTCTTGTGTGGATGCGACTTCTCGCCTTCCATGATTATTTTTAAATGCTCTTTTTTTGATCCAGGCGGCGCGCCGTACGCTCCTTGTAAAAACCGATCCCAGCCGCGGTGCTGTACGATTTTCTGCAAAGAGTCATGCGGGGTGTGTGAATTTAAATAGACAGCATGTTGCTCTGACAAAGCTTTCAACAACTCTTCCGCCTCTGGGCGCAAGGCCGCTTCTATCGCAATCGTTTCTGCCTGTTGGGAAAAGCGTTCGAGATATTGTTCAACGAGTTCAGGCGTATACGTGATCAATTTCTGCTCCGCCATCTCATGCAAAATTCCTTCAATTTTCTGACGACGCTGAAGTCCTTGGCCTTGGTGTGCATGGACAAAAGCTCGCGCCATGTCTTGACCGAAGGCACTATCATCAAAAAGGTTAATCAACGATTCATTTTTTTGCCGTCCCGTATCGACCGTTAACGTATCATCAAAATCAAACACGATCGTGAGCCTTGGAATGGATGCATGGAGCGTTTTCATAGATGCATGATAATCAGCTTTTTTGATGTTTGTCAATCATAACACACCCGGTTGACAGAAAAGCCGAATTTCGCTACATTCCGGCCACACAGGAGGTGCCCTTTGACCGCAAATATCCAAGATACGGGTACGCAAGGAGTGGATCCCAAGCTTCAGGTGTTCGAGGCGTTGGCCGCTCTGGCCTACGCCACCGAGAGCACAATCTCTCGCTTCTACATCGACCAGTCGCGTATGCTGTCGGCGACGGTCAACGCGTGCATGCCGGAAGGACTGCGCGGCGCTCGCGTGCTCGACATGGGGTGTGGCTGGGGTACGACGACCATGGCGTTCAGCCGGCTGGGTCCGCCCAAGGAGATCTGGGCCGTGGACAGCTCGGCGGCCATGATCGATCTGTACCGACTGGTGCTGATCGATGATCGGCCCATCCAGCCGGTTCTGCTGGAGCTCGGTGCGTCGGCCATCCTCGGACGCCTCTACCCCCAGCTGATCAAGCATCTCGAGCGCATGCGTCGGGAGTTCCGCGACGGGCTGTTCTGGAGGAACGCTGGCGAAGTACGCAGCATGCGCAGCTCCTGCCTCGATTTCGCTCTGCCCGAGAACGGCAAGCTCTTCGACGTGCTGGTCGCCAACAACATGGTGCACTGGCCGATCAAAGAGATCATGGCAAAACTCGAAAGTGCGGGAGCATCTCGAGAGGAAGCCTTCGATCAGGCCTTTGCCCGGGTGTTCGGTGGGTTCGCCAAGCTCGTGCGCCCGGGTGGCATCGTCGCCTTCCTCGAGCCCAAGGACTTTCTCTTCGAGGACCGCAATCCCGGGCGGGATACCGACCTCATGCAGAACGAGGCGGCCTATCACCCGATCATGACAGCCATGCAGGAGACGGTAAACCGGCTCCTGCTGGAACGCCATGGGATCAAGCGCCAGACCTACAGCACGACGCGCCTATTCCGCTTGAGCGAACTCCCCCGGCGCCTGCGTTCGGTCGGGCTCGAGCTCGAACGCGAAAGCGGATACGAGTACTGCGTGGAAGGCGATCCGATCGACTCGATCATCACGCGCATGCCCATGTGGACGGGCGCGATCAATCTGCCGCTCGAGACCAAGATGGCGCTGGCCTTTGATGCCGGTGAGATCGTGCGCGAACAGCTCCTCCATGTGGAGCTGAACCGCCCCATGCGCGCGCAGGAGTTCATCTTCGTCGCCCGCGTGGTCTAGTTCCTTCCCCCTTCTCTTCCCCAACGCTTCACGCGACGGGGAATTTTTTTATTTTGAAAAAGGTGGTAGAGTTTGGTTTATGAAAAAATGGTCTTTCTTTTTTCGCCCCGGAAAGAAAACGCCTCTCGTCTATATCCATGGACTTGGCTGTGACAAAAATGATTTTAGACAAGCTCTGCGCGAACCCGGACTTCGCGGTCATACGATTCTTTCGATCGATCTGCCCGGTTGCGGTGATTCTCCTTACTCGACCAATCGACATTTGACCATCGACGATCTCGCGGAGATTGTTTTTCAACTGATCAAACAAAAAATCACACAACCGGTGATCCTCATCGCTCACAGCATGGGAAGCATGATCGCTCTCTCGCTCGCCAAAAAACATCCGCGATCGATCGCGGCCATGATTCATCTTGATGGAACACTGGTCGTGACACCCAAACTCTCAACGAATAAAGCTCTGAAACAAACGTGCGCAGAATTTTCAAAAAACGTTTTGCAAGAACATATTGAGCGATTTCGTTTATCAAAAAATATCGGACAGCGCACCTATGCAAAACAATTATCAAAAGTCGATGCGCAAGCCTATTACGATTACTCCCGTTCTATGGTCGTCACAGCAAAAAACAAACGACTCCTCAAACAATATCTTGCATCAAACATTCCGATGATCTATGTCTGCGGAGCGAACGATGAAAAGGAACATTCTTGTTTGAACATTTTACGTGAACACAAAAAGCAGATCATGCTGATTCCCCATAGCGGACATTTTCCCATGCACGAACAGTCGAAAAAATTTTACGATCTGTTAGTCAAACTGGTGTCTTCCCCAATTGTGGAGTCGCGTACGCTTTTCTTCCGGTAATAATTTTTGCATCGCCGGATCCACGTATATGGTTTCATCATCTGCGAGCGTCGTAGATATTTCTTCAAAAATGACCCGTCCTGATGCTTTGTAGGCGTGCCAAACACCGGGAGGAATGAGGAGGGTATCTCCCGGATAAAGGGTACGCTGCTGTCCGGCAAGATCCACTTCCAATTGTCCAACCATGATCTGTATCGTGGCTTCGTTTTTCTTTTGGTAGGATGAGGGAAAACGTTGACCGGGCAAAAGGATGATAATTTTTTTGGAATATTCGCGATTGAAACAGTGAATCATGAAGGCGCCGACGGTAAAGAAATTTTTCACTCCAAGAGGATGCAACAATTCCACGGATGATTCGTGGTTGATATGGATGCGCGCTTCATTGAGCGCTCCCTTCACATCATGAATGGCTTTGTAAATAATTTCTTTGTTCGTTACCACATCCGGGAGGATTGTGGTAGGCAATGGTTCGTTCGGAACATAGTCGCGCTCCGCCACCAGTCCCGGACGCCACTGACCGCTGTGCAATTGTCCCGCCTGTATCTGAAAAGGCATGGCAAAATACACATCAGACTGAAGGATGGTATTATTTTTTGCGATCGCATTTTTGGCATAGACTCCGCGCATCAAAGAAGCGAGGGACTCGACTTCCATCGGATCATGGATATGAGCCGGATCAGGGGCCGGGGTCGTCATGCCAAGCACGTCTTGGTACGCCTGGAGCCATCGCTCAAACTGCTCGGGTCGCGATGAGTAGGCGTTCAATTTAATCTCGTCCGTTTCAATGCCGATGTGGCGCTCAAACAGCTCCGCGCCTTTGGCATAGGCGATTTGGATCGCGTCCACATTATTCGGATCCTCGTGCGTGGAAAATCCGATGGTGACGTGCGGATACCGCTCTCGAAAGAGATCGATGCGGCGTAAATTTAATTTATGATTCGGGGTTGGGTAGATGGACACGCAATGCATGAGGGCGTAGTTGGCTCCGCGATGATCAAAAAAACTCACGAGATTATCCACTTTTTCCAATGGAAGTCCGGCCGTGGAACACACGATCGGCTTGCCTGCGGCGACCACGCGCTCCAAGAGCGGCCAATCCGCCGCGGAACTGCTCCCGATTTTTATAATCTCCATACCAAGTTGCTCTGCGAGCTCCACCGAATCTTCATCCCAAGGGGTGGTCATGGGAATGAGCCCTGCCTCGCGTGCGGCATCTCGAAGAAGACAGAACTGTTCCTTGGTCAATCGGGTCGACAAAAATCGAGGGATGTGTTTGTTGTCACTCTGTTGCTTATGAGACGGGTGGACGATCGTATCCAAATTTCTAAACTGAAACTTGATAGCGCCTTTTACTCCCGCTTTGTGGACCAAGGCGGCGAAGGTATCGATAATCCGTTTGCCGTGCTCAACACTCCCCTGATGGTTGTTCGCCATTTCGAGAATAAAGAGTCCGCGAAAATCAAATTTTTT
>OBEQ012826578.1_pt1 | contig 15176 bp, 17 predicted proteins | sample 1670901 | NCBI WGS metagenome assembly OBEQ01 (sample SAMEA104232315, study PRJEB22302) | groundwater metagenome | biome: forest; feature: aquifer; material: groundwater | place: USA | collected 2011-08-07 | depth 5.4 m | reverse complement strand
TGCCGTGATGGGGGCAGTTATGCGGGCGGGGGGTTCGCGCTAAAGACGCGACTTCATTTCGTCTTCGGGCTTGGCATGCTCGGTGCATACTGGGTCTAATACAAGCTCGGCATGCATGCGATCACCGTTCCTTTTTATGGCCCACTTGAGCTCGGAGCTTTCTTCATACCACTCTTTCTCATTATCATCATCGGTATATATTCCGGCGGCATCATCGGCGGCGTCGACGGTCTCTCGGGTGGCGTTTTCGCGGCGATATTCTCCGCCTATGCGATCATCGCTTTCTCCCAAGGACAGATCGACCTTGCGGCATTCTGTTCGGTCGTTGTCGGAGGACTTCTCGCATTTCTGTGGTTCAACATTCCGCCCGCGCGTTTCTTCAACTCGGAGACCGGCACAATGGGCCTCACCACCGCGCTCGTCGTCGTCGCATTTCTTGCGGATCAAGTCGCGGTACTCCCGATCATTGCCTTCTTATTGGTCGCGACAAGCGCATCAAGCATCATCCAGATCCTCTCAAAGCGCTTCCGCAACGGAAAAAAGGTCTTCCTCGTCGCCCCACTCCATAATCATTTCCAAGCCCTCGGCTGGCCCTCGTACAAAGTGACCATGCGCTATTGGGTCCTCGCCATGGTCTTCGCGGTACTAGGCGTGATCATCGCGCTCGTAGGCTAGCGAGGCGTCTTTTTCGCACACTTTTGGTCTACCGCCAGCTCCGGTCAGATCACTTTCAGGTTGCCCCGAAAAGGGAGCATTGGGGAGTGCCACTTTTGTGAGCCAACCTTCGATATCTTCTATGTTATAATCGCCTCATGCGTTCTCGTGGTGTAGACCGTCTTTTTCTCATTTCTTTCCTCCTCCTCTTACTGTCGGGGCTTGTCATTTTTATTTCCGCGGCGCTGGGACTCTTGGCGCGGGACACCGGCAAATTTCAGAACGTCCTCCTTTCCCAGCTCGTCATGGGTTTCGGCGGCGGGACGGCCGCTCTCCTCCTTGCTCTCCGCATTCCTATCACATTTTGGAAACGGAATGCGTTTTGGATCTTGGCGATCGCGATCGCGCTTTCGCTCTGTGTCTTTATTCCGGGGATTGGCATGGCGCACGGCGGCGCACGGCGGTGGATCGATCTTGGTTTTTTCAATTTCCAGCCGGCCGAACTATTGAAGTTCGGACTCGTGGTCTATCTCGCCGCATGGTTCGCCCAATTCCGCCACAAGGTTCATTCACCACTCTTCGGGTTCTACCCGCTTCTTGGCGTGCTCGCGATCGCGGGCACACTGCTCATGGCGCAACCCGATACGGGCACTTTTTTGATCGCGGCGATGGCGGGGGTGGTGATGTTCTGGGTGGCGGGCGCAACGCGCCATCAGGCACTTTTTCTTGTTCTTGGAGGAGTCGTCCTCCTTATTGGTGTTGCGATCTGGAAACCGTACGTGATGGACCGCTTTATGACGCTCTTTCGCCCCGACGACTTTCAGGGTGCCGGGTATCAGATCAAACAATCCCTCATCGCGATCGGATCTGGCGGTGTGGCCGGACGCGGTTTCGGACAGAGCGTACAAAAGTTCAACTACCTTCCCGAGCCGATCGGGGATTCGATCTTCGCAGTCATGGGTGAAGAGCTCGGGCTTATCGGCGCGTCAGTCCTCATTTTTCTCTATCTCTTTTTTCTGATCGCGGGCTTTCGTGTCGCCGCGCGCACGGCAGATAGATTCAGTGGACTCCTCGCTGTCGGGCTTGTTATACTTATTACATCCCAATCGTTCGTGAACATAGCCTCAATGCTCGCCCTCGGACCTTTGACCGGCGTTCCGCTCGTCTTTGTGAGTCACGGCGGCACTGCGCTTCTCGTGGCGATGGCTGAAGTTGGGGTCATACTGAATATCTCTCGACAACGGAAGAGTGCGTAACAAAGTTTTTATTTCCACATGAAAATACTATTTGCAGGCGGCGGCTCAGGCGGTCATTTCTATCCCATCATCGCAGTTGCGGAAGCGGTCAATGATATCGCGGCACGTGAACACCTCGTCGGGCTCGATCTCGTCTACATGTCCGACGATCCTTTTGATAAGGAGCTTTTGGCACAGCAGAAACTTGCTTATCTTGAGGTGAAGACAGGGAAGTTGCGCACCTATTTTTCACCCAAGAACATTACCGACCCTTTCAAGACGTTCTTTGGCGTCCTCTCCGCGATCCACAAGCTTTTTGTGCTGTACCCGGATGTTGTTTTTGGCAAAGGGGGATACGCAAGCTTTCCGGCCGTTGCGGCGGCGCGACTTCTGCGTATTCCGGTCATGATCCACGAGTCCGACATCTCTCCCGGACGTGTGAATGCGTGGATCGCGCCATACGCGAAAAAGATCGCCATCTGCTATCCCGAGACCAAGAATTATTTTCCGAAGAAAGACCGCCTCGCCTTGACGGGTCTTCCGATCCGCAAGGAACTACGGTCAACGAAACCCGCACCGGAGGCGACGACGTCCTTCTCTTTGGAGCCGAATGTTCCCGTCATTTTTGTACTCGGCGGTTCCCAGGGTGCCGAAAACATCAACGAGAATCTTATGGACATTCTTCCCAAGCTCGTCGAACGCTATCAGGTCATTCACCAGACAGGCAAGGATAATTTTGAGTGGATGAAAAAGCGCGCCGCCACTGCGCTCGTCGACATTCCTGTCGCGGCGCGTTACAAGCCATACCCCTTTCTTGACGCCGCGCACATGGTCGCCGCCGCTCATGTGTGCGATCTTGTCATTGCGCGCGGAGGTTCGAGCTTATTCGAGATAGCTCTGTGGGGTAAGCCGTCGATCTTGATACCGCTTGCGATCGCGCGCGGGGATCATCAGCGTGAGAATGCGTATAGCTATGCACGCACCGGTGCGGCAACGGTCATTGAAGAACAGAATTTGAAACCGACACTCTTTCTTTCTATTATTGAGCGACTCATGGAGGATCCCGAGGAGCGTGCGCGCATGCACTCCGCGACGGCGGCGTTCGCGCATCCGGATGCGGCGGAAAAAATCGCAGAGGCACTCCTGGCCATCGGCCTCGAACACGTCTAACGAAAGGCGTCTTTTTCGCGCACTTCGGGTCTACCGCCGACTCGGGATACGGAAGCAGGACTCGTATGTCCAGCATCCGCACCACCGAGCCGTCGGAGCACCCCGAATTGCATCGAAAAATCCATCCTTTCGTGGTGACTTGCGCAGGCGTTAGGTGAGCTTATAACTTCCATGATCCGAGAATTTTTTGTAAAAGGAATTAGGGCGATCTTTCTTTTTGCCGTTCGGTATGTTTTTGCTTACTTCCAAGCATTCGGTTTTTTTGTTTTAGGAAGCATGGTATTTGTCATCTACACCTTTATTCTCGTCGATCAGGGATTTGATTTTCCGCAAGAGAGGTTTTTTCACACCAGTTACTATAATGACGGACAGATCGGTTCAGTAAAATTTTCATCCGACTTCATGTTGCTCATCATGCAGTTGCAGGCCGTTCTTGCGCTCCTGCTCGTTTATTTGGAGAATATCCTTGGTTTCTTTAAGTCGAAAACCGCCGGCGAACTGTCTCCCGGGAAGTTGTACAAAGCATCAGCCCTTGTCGATCTCGTTCTTTTTTCCGGACTTCTCGTCTTTATTTGTATAGCGGTTCTATCAGGAAGAAGCGGTCTATTTGTGTATGTACTTTTTTCACCCTTTCTTTTGTTTGGGGCGCTGTTATTCCAGGCATTGGGTATTTTTTGGCCCGTCTTTATTGAATGGTTATTTTTCAAGGGCGGAATGAAAGCATTCCGGTCTGCTTTTTCACGAAGGCATTCCACGAAAGAATGCCGCTAGGCCTGGGAGTTTTATGCTATATTAGCTCCATGTCTGAGCAGAAAGTCGTTACACGATTTGCCCCCAGTCCGACGGGCTTTTTGCATGCCGGAGTATACCGCACGGGAATTTTTTCCTATCTGTATGCGCGAAAAAATGGCGGAATATTTGTGCTACGCATTGAAGACACTGACAAGGAGCGCTCAAAAAAAGAATACGAAGACAACGCTCTTGATAGTCTAAAATGGCTCGGGCTTGAATACGATATTTTTGTTCGCCAGTCGGAAAATGTTGCACGTCACAGGGTGGTGCTCGAAAAACTTATTTCGGACGGACGCGCGTATGTCTCCAAAGAAGAAGCAAAGGATGGTTCAGGTGTAATCAAAGAGCTCGTTCGTTTTAAAAACCCCAACATAGACGTGACTTTTACAGATGAAATAAAGGGCACGGTCACAATGAACACGACCGACCTCGGCGACTTTGTGATTGCAAAAAATATCAACGAGCCCCTTTTCCATTTGGCGGTCGTTGTTGACGATTTCGATGAGGAAATTACGCACGTTATTCGCGGAGAGGATCATGTGTCGAATACGCCACGACAGATACTTATTCAGCGTGCAATTGGAGCACCAACTCCTATTTATGCGCATCTGCCACTCGTGCTTGGTGTGGATAAACAAAAACTTTCAAAACGCCGTGGCGCTAAAGCGCTCACCACATACCGCGAAGAAGGTTACCTGCCGGAGGCCATCCTCAACATGGTGACGCTTGTCGGCTGGAATCCGGGGACCGAGCAGGAACTGTTTACCAAGGAGGAGCTCATCAATGCATTTGATCTCACGCGTGTTCAAAAATCCGCAGCCGTATTCAATCCTGAAAAACTAGAGTGGCTTAACAAGGAACACATGAAGCGTCTCTCCGCCGACGATCTCCGCGCGTATGTCCTCCGCTTCCTTCCCGAAAGCGTTACCGCGGGGCCACAGTGGAGCGATGAGCGCTTTTTCCGTGCCCTACCTATCCTCGTTGAGCGCATCACGCACTTTGGCCAATTGCGCACAATGGCCGAGGCGGGGGAGTTTGACCCCTATGTGGATACACCCTCCTACGACCCCGAAAAGCTCCTCTGGAAGGGGGAGGGGAGTAAGGAGGAGGCCAAGGGCCGTCTTGATAAGGTCATCGCCCTCCTTGAGCCGATCGATGAAAAGACATTTAATATCGCATCTGTCAAGGAGGCGGTTTGGCCACTCGCCGAATCCGAAGGTCGCGGACAGGTCCTTTGGCCCATGCGTTTTGCATTATCCGGACGCGAGAAGTCTCCCGATCCGTTTCAGCTTGCGGAAATCATCGGCAAGGTGGAAACACTTGAGAGACTGCGTCGCGCAAGTGAGCTCCTCTCATGACGCGTTTTTGGGTCGGCACCCTCTTTTTACTCACACTTTTTACGGTGAGCACTGTTTCCGCGCAAACAGCCAATCCCGAGTCACTTCGTACGAAGATCGATCAGCGCACTGAAGAGATCAAGCAACTCGAACAAGAGATCGTCGAATATAAGAGTAAGATCGAAGAGGTCGGTGGAGAAAAGAAGACTTTGCAGGGAGCGATATCGTCCCTCGATACACAGCGAACGAAGTTGGCCAAAGATATTCAACTGACCGACAAAAAGATCGACCGCACGCTTCTTGCCGAAAAAGAAGTCGGTCTTGCCATAAAGCAGAAAGAACTTGCCCTTGACCGTTCGAAACAAACTGTTGGTGAGATCGTGCGCCGCGTCGATCAGGCAGAGGGACAGACTTTGCTTGAGATCTTCCTCTCGAGTAAGTCGATCGCGGACTTCTTCACAGAAACGGACGATTTGGGAAAACTTGAATCGGGAATTTCCGATCATGTGAAAAGTCTTGAAAGTCTCAAGAAGGATCTCGCGGTGGAAAAGACGAACTATGAAAAAGAGCGTCAACGACTCGAGGGTCTTTCCGGTGAGATCGAAGACCAGAAACGTCTTGCCGATCAAAAACGCAAAGAGCAGGATCAATTACTCAAAGAAACAAAGAATAAAGAGGCGAACTACAAACAGCTTCTTGCAGATCGCGAGAAGCGCAAGAAATCTTTCGAACGCGAGGTGGGCGACTTCGAAGCGCAACTGAAAGCGATTATCGATCCGAACTCCATTCCGAAACCGGGAACAAAAGTTTTGCAGTATCCGATAGATGGTGTCATACAAGTGACGCAAAAATTTGGTAAAACATCAGACTCGGGACGCCTGTACGCATCGGGTACACACAACGGAACGGATTTCCGCGCCGCGCCGGGAACGCCGATCCGCTCCGCCGCACCCGGCATCGTCATGGGTGCCGGCGATACGGATGTGACATGTCGCTGGGCATCGTATGGCAAATGGGTCCTTGTCGGCCATCCGAACGGTTTGGCGACCCTTTACGGACATCTTGATCTGATCAAAGTGTCCGCGGGGCAGAGTGTCGCAGTGGGAGAACTTCTTGGCTATAGCGGCAATACCGGATACTCAACGGGGCCGCACCTGCACTTCACCGTCTTTGCGAAAAGCGCCGTGGAGATCAGCGATCTGCCGAGCAAGAGTTGCCCTGGTGCAGTCTTCAAACTTCCTGTCGCCGCCCATAATGCGTATCTAGATCCGGAGGCATATTTATAATGGACAATTCCCGAGGAGAGACCTTAAATACAAATTCTCAAGGTCTCACCTCCGGAATTGTTCGAATCAATTAACGGACTAAGGTTCGACCTTGAGAATTTGCGTTTAAGGTCGAACCTTGAAGAAGTTGTCCGTTATTTGATCCGATCCCACTTCTCATCCTCGCTATCCGAGTGCTGATCCTTCGTTTCAATATGTATAGATTTTTATACACGATCGTTTTTATAGTTTTTCGCACATACTGGTTTTTGTTTCGGCCGCATACTTATGGCGGGAAAGTTTTGATCGAAGATGCGGAGACGGGGTCATATCTTTTTGTGCGACACGGATATGGGTCTCAAAAATGGTCTTTGCCGGGCGGGGGAAAGAAGCATGACGAAGAGAACACTGTTGCCACCGTCATCCGCGAGGCGCAGGAAGAAACGTCACTGGAGCTACGTGATGTCCGGCTCGTCGGTTCGTACGAGACGACCGAAGAATATAAGCACGACCACGTTGACTGCTACCACGCCCTTGCTATCGATCCGAGTACACTCAAGATCGATGGTCGTGAGATCATTGAAGCAAAATGGTTCCCGAGAACTGCATTGCCAATAGAAGTAACCCAAGTCGCTATGCGCACCCTCGTGTATCTTAACTCAAGAAGAAAAGATATGTCGCACTGGGTATAAAAGTCTTGTGCGACATATTGAGGTCGCGGTATGATTTTACTTATGGCACCACATATACTTTGGACTTTAGAAAAACTGGCGGCGGGATTTGAAAAATTCAAGAGTGAACATGGTCGCTATCCGACAGCGGTCGAGATCGACGAGTACCCGCACTTACCCTCATCAAAACAGATCCAGCGGCGATTCGGCGGACTCCCGAACCTGCGTAAGGAGTTGAAGCTGGACGGCCCTCAAGATTTTACGAAAGGAGCATATAGCTCTAACCGGGCTTTGGAGATCAACAAACGCGCTCACAGGATCGAAAAAGAGGTATATACCTACCTGGTGGAATGCTTCGGGAGACCTTTCGTACACAGGGAGTACTTCTTCATGGACGACAGGCGCACCCGCACAGATTTCTTTGTCTACACAAAAGAAGGCAATTTCTCGGTCGACGTGTTCTATCCCAAAGACAGGAAAAACCTCCTCGGGTGTTTAAACAGCAAAATGCGTACCTACGGGACGAGCGCGATGCTTCAGTATCCCGTGATCTTTCTCATGATGAACGACGGCATTGAAGAAGAGGAGATCGCCGCGATCATAAAGAGTAAAGAAAAAAAATTACATCAATATCAAAAGGTGATGACCTATCGGCAACTTAAAGATTTCTGCGCAGGGAAGACTCGACTCAAAGAAGAGGTTTTTCAGGATTAGTGGAAATAGAAGCATAATAGACAAATGTCGCATAACGTATCTGATAAAAAGATATATTGTGCGACGTATACAAATTCGACCAAGCAAACAAAGGCTCAATTAAAAAACCGGACCATCAGGTCCGGTTTTGCCGTCTTTTCAGGCACTTCCCTGTCGCACGCCTTAACCGTTCGGCTTCGAGCAGGAATTCATGCTCCATGTGTGGTTTGCACAGCGTGAAAAGATCTTCGAGTGCCAATCGCAGGCCGCCTAATCGCATTCCCGTTTGCCACAGTGCATGATCGTGCGACGTGACGTACGTGACAACCTCGCTGTCTTCCCGGAGTCTCGTTGTTTTGGGGCGTGCCCAATAGCGCCTCTTTAGCTCGACTCGCCACCCGAGGATGACATCGATCTGCTTGTCATAGCGTAGACGCCCTATCGCCTTCCCGAGCTGTGTCGGGCTTTTCTTCCACCGGGGAATTCTTGCCATGCCCACACTGGGAAACTTTTGAGAAACATCCGTCATTCCTTCGGCGGCATATTTGAGAACTACGCCTGCGACGAAGAGCTGGTGAGCGAGCATGGGTCGTCCGCGCTTTTCGTCGGCGATCGACTGTCTGTCGAGCTCGCTTTTCCAGCCGCGCAGGATCACAGCTTGCTCGGCATAAGAGATCTTCGCGATCGCCATTCCGAGGTCGATCAAGTGCCTGTTCCAGTTTGGAACGGTCGTCGGGTGGATCTTGGTACCGCCGTGACTTCGTGCTCCTTTTTTCACTTCGGGACCTCCTTTCCTGTGAGTGGTTATCCGTTTGGCCTACGACCGACAGTATCATTCCGAGCATTGACCAGTCAACGAGCAGTTCACTGCGCAATGCGTGTGTAACGACCGAGAAGGGTTGCGTCAGCTATGACATGCCCGTGGATCGCGTTCAGAAGTTTCGCTTTCGTTGAGCCCGGTTTCAGGGTGAGTTCTGCGTCGAGTGCATAAAGGCGAAAGTAATAACGATGCTCCCCGTCCGGAGGGCATGGTCCTTCATATTTCTCTTCTCCGCTACTGTTCGCTCCGTAATTGCCCGTGGGCAGTTCGTTCTCTCCGACCTCAGTGATCGTCGGAGGAATATTCCATACCACCCAGTGATCCCATGTGCCGTCTGTGCGGATCTTGCGCGGCACATCCGGATCTTCAACGATAAGTGCGAGCGTCACCGTTTCCGCCGGAATATCGATAAAGCGGAGCGGCGGATTGATGTTCTTGCCGTCACAAGTATATACGGCGGGTATAGATTCGCCATCTTCGAATGCGGGGCTTTCAATACGCATAGTCTAAGAGTAGTAAGTATATATAATCTTTAATGAGAGCAGTGTTTTGGTGTACGTGTTGTGAAGTGAGCTGTCACTCGCTTTTTCAAGACTTTTTGTTATACTCGTTCAATCCTCGGGCCATCGGATAGTGGTAGTCTACATGCATGGGGTGCATGTGGCGGCAGTTCGATTCTGCCTGGCCCGATCATGGAAAATAGAAAACCGCCCATGGGCGGTTTTCTATTTAAATACTCGTTCGGCCGTAAGAATGCGTCTTTTTGCCGTTGGTCCGCCGCGGTTGTATTTGCCCATCTTGCCGTCTGAGCGGAGAACGCGATGGCACGGGACCTTGGGATCAAAGTTTCCCTTCATGATCGTGCCCACCGCCCGTGCGGCTCCCGGCGAACCAGCCTTAACGGCAACCTGTTTATAGGTCATCGTCTTCCCCCGCGGTATTTTCTTTACAATCTGCAGTACCCGTTCACGGAAAGAGATTTTTTGCATTGTGCATTATTTTAGAAATTGGAAATTAGGAATTAGACATTTGCGCAAATTCTATTTGCGCTTCGCTATCCCCTTCCCCCAATCATCCATCACCTTCAGTACAGGACCAAGCGATTTGCCAAGAGTAGATAGTTTATATTCCACGCGCGGTGGAACCTCCGGATAGACTTTGCGCTCTACGATACCCTCCTTCTCCATGTGAGTCAGACGAAGTGACAGCGTGCGTGGAGAGATCCCTTTGAGCGCCTTCTCCAACTCGCCGAAACGCCGGACGCCCATCTTTAGTTCGCTAAGGATAAGAACAGTCCACTTACTCCCGATCACCCGCAGGGTGTTTTCGACAGGAAGACGGAGAGATTTTTTTGCGTATTTATTCATGAGATTTTTTCTAGCGAATTCCAAGTATACTCGGCTTCTTATTTTATTACAAAGTGAGCATCCGAATACTTTCAATACTATTCTTTTACGCCAGAGAATGGATTGTGTGACAAGGCCTATATTCCCTTACAGTTAGTTGCGGGTTTGTACCCGCGACCTTCAGCGTCGGCTTTGTCGGCGAACCAGATCTTGTTCTCTTCTTTTATTCGCTGTGCCCCGGAACACCACGGTAAGTGATAGGTTTTTCCGGACTTTGAGCCGACATACATTCCCCTCTCGGAGGGTGCATTTTTCTTTTCTGTGGGGGCGATGGCGGCCGAAGAAACAGACGCTGTTTCTTGAGATAAGTTATTCGCCACCACAGGACCCGTTTTTTCTAGGGCGATCCCCGCCGGCATGGTAATGGAAAGAGCCCCTTTTTGCTTCTCTTCGAGGATCGATAACCGCCCCAAGAAGAATGAAGCTATAGTAGAAAAGATAAGCAAAGCCCCGATGAAGAGGTCTTTTGACAAGTCGGGAGTGGTTTTCGCCCTATAATAATTATCAATCAAAAAATCCTTGATGGAACCGAATAATTTCATATCAGGTTGCTTTTTTCGCGGATATACTTTAATATCATGACCACTTAGTGATATCCTTTCGAGCCGTTATTTGCAAGGTTCCGGGAGTTTATCCAAGGATATATTTCGTAAATAAACTTACTTATGGCACATAAAAAAGCAGGAGGCTCAACTAAAAATATCAGTGATTCGCAACCGAAATTCCTCGGTACGAAGCTCTATGCCGGACAGAAGGCCGCCGCAGGAAATGTGATCGTTCGTCAGCGCGGAACACGCATCGTTGCGGGCAAGAATGTCGCCGTCGGCAAGGATCACACTCTCTATGCAATGAAACCCGGAAAGATCGCTTTCCGCACCGTCCGTAAGACACGTTTTGACGGACGAAGGGTTTCAAGGAAGGAGGCTTCCGTTGTTGTATAAGTCACCCAAACAAAAAACCGCCGAGGCGGTTTTTTGTTTTTAGTGCGTTTATTCTTCGGCGGTGACGACGACGGTGATCTTTGCTTCCTTGTCTCCCAGCTTCACAACAATAGCATGATCGCCCGTCGACTTTATGGCGTGCTCGCTGTGGAGGTGGTCCGCAGTAACGAGGGTGCCGATCTTCTTGGAGAGTTCTTCGGCGATGTCACTGCGCGAAACGATAGCGTAGAGACTTCCCTCTTCGTTGGCCTTGCGGGTAAAGTCGATAGTGACGTCCTTCATTCCGGCCATTGCCTTAGCGAGCATCTCCGCCTGGCGCGCCTCTTCGGCCTCGCGCTTATGCTGGAGATCGGCGACTTTCTTTGCGTTTGACTTGGTCACCGGCTCTGCGAGACCACGGGCGAGTAAAAAGTTGCGGGCAAAGCCCGGTGCAACGTGGACAATCGCGAATTTCTTTCCGACTTTCGGAACGTCGTTCAATAATATGACTTCCATAGTAATACGTATTTAGTTCGTATAAGACATCTCGTTCAACGGGAGGTCGAACGGGTTATTTAGATGTTGCCGCTTATACTACTGATTTTGACCAAAATAGCAAGAAAAAAGCGGCCTTGCGACCGCTTGTCATGTCTGGACTCGCCACACACCCGGACTTGTGCGCCACTTGTGGCACACGCCTTAGACTTCCTCTGTGGTGTGGAATTTACCGGCCGGCTTTCCGACACCGCAGTACAACTCTGGCTGTCTGTAATCAGGGTATTTAAAATTTTTAATTTTGTCAAGGAAAATCCAATGCTCACCAGGTGCTTTCGCGAGCTATGGCGCGAAAATACCCTGTCGCGGCTTATAATCCTTTGACTATCTCGATTGCTTTATCGAGCTGCGGATCCTCCCCCTTCTCCACTTGCTCCTTCGTGATCTCCACCTTCACGTCCGGCATGATCCCGCCGGCGGAGAGGTTTGTTCCGTTCGGGGTAATCCAGCGCGCGATGGTCACCTTGAGGGAAGTATCTTCCGTTATGGGAACAAGTTCCTGGACCGACCCTTTTCCAAATGTTTGTGTTCCGACAAGCGTTGCGACACCGTTCTCGCTGAGTGCGCCGGCCAAGATCTCCGCCGCGGAGGCGCTTCCCCCGTCGACCAGAATGACCATTTTGAAGTTGTCGCCGAAGACGTTGTAGCCTTTGCTACGAAAGACCTGACCGCCTCCACCCTTTTCTTCCTCGCGGACGACGAGTTTACCCGGAGGGAGGAACCAACTTGCCATGTCGACGGCGACCTCAAGATATCCGCCGGGGTTACCGCGCAGATCAAGGATCAATTTTTTTGTTCCGGATTGGGTGAATTCGCGGAGTGACTGCCGGAAAAGCTCGGCCCCCGTTGCGGGAAATCCGTAGAGCGAGATGATGAATACACCGTCCTTTGTTTTGGTATCGATCGTGGGGACTTGAATGACATCACGCACGACGTTCACCTCGATCAGTTCTTTTGCACCGGCACGGAAGAGGGTCAGGTGTACAGACTTTCCAATCTCGCCGCGGATGAGGTATAGGGCCTTGTCGATCGTCATGTCGGTCGTCGTCGCGTCGTCGATCTTGAGCACCTTGTCCCCCGCCTTAATGCCCGCGCGCTCCGCCGGAGAACCCTTCAGCGGCGCAATCACGGTAACAACACCATCTTTCATGCCGACCTGCATTCCGACACCACCAAAGTTGCCTTGCACGTCCTGTTCAAAGAGGGTCTTTTCTTGTGGTGGCAAAAAGTATGTATAGGGATCTCCGAGAGAGCTTGCGAGCCCGCTTATGGCTCCCCACACCTTTTGCTGATTGCTGACCCCGGCATTCTTTGTGGGAACATATTTTTCGTTGATGATATTCCATGCCTTCCAAAATTGGTCAAAATCAGCCACATCGTCCGGGCGCACGGCGGCGACATTGTTTCGGTCGAGAAGACACGGAACTTCCGCACCTTTATTGTCAACGCAGGTGCCGAGGACCGGTCGCGGCGCGCTTGAACTCGCCATGTTTCCAGCGGAATTCTGAGTGTGCGCTATGCCGACAGGCACAGTGGTTCCCTTACCCTTTTCTCCGAGATAAAATCCTGAAGCGAAAAACACCGCGCAGACAAGCGCGGCCATGAGAACTCGCGTAGTACTCAGCTTTCCTTCTGAAGACATTTCATAGAACTTACGTAAAAACACGAATCTCATCCGTTTGCGTAAGTTCTATCAATTATCGCAGAGGCATCATGATAGGTCAACGACGCTAGCTCATTTTCATGAATTAAACATGATATAATGCGTATAATGTTGACAAGACATACCTATCACGATCTCCAGTGGATCGACCTTGAGCAGCCCACGCACGAAGAAGTGCGCGCGCTCATGGAAGAATTCGACATTCATCCCATCGTTGCGGACGAGCTCTTGTCCCGCTCTCTTCGTCCAAAGATCGATCACTATGAAAATTTCATTTATTGTATCCTCCACTTCCCCGCCTTTAGGCACACGCATGAAGAAACGGTCCAAGAAGTTGATTTCGTCATCGGGAAGAAGTTTTTGATCACAGTTCATTACGAAGCGCTCGATCCGCTCCACAAATTCTCCAAGGTCTTCGAGGTGAATTCCATCCTAAACCGCGCGAATATGGGTGACCATGCGGGTTTTCTTTTTTTCTACATGGTGCGCAAGATCTACGCCTCCCTGCGACACGAACTTGCCATAATTGCGGATGAGCTTAAGGACGTCGAAGATCGGATCTTTCTCGGGGAGGAGCGTGAAATGCTCGAGTCTCTCTCTCGCCTGAATCGCGACCTTCTTTCCTTCCGTCGCGCGCTTTCACTGCACGCACCCGTTCTCCAGTCCCTGCATATAGCAAGTACGGAATTTTTTGGAAAAAATTTCGGGCACTACATCGACAACATCATCGGGGAGTATCACAAAGTGGAGGAGGAACTTACCGGCGAGAAGGAGGTCCTTGAAGACCTGCGCTCTACGAACAATTCTCTTCTCACCACAAAAACGAACGATGTGATCAAGGCCCTGACGCTTCTGAACGCCATCATTCTTCCGGCCTCTTTTGTTACATGGATATTTGCCGTCGACGCCAAGGATATGCCGATCAGGGGAATGAACGGCGACTTCTGGGTCATGTCGGGGATCATGGTGGCGACGTCCTTGGCGGCACTGCTGTTCCTGCGCATGAAAAAGTGGCTCTAGTTTAATTCCGGTCTTGTAGTTTGTAGAAAATACGCGGATTGAATTTGCGCTATAGACTAAAGACTATAGACTAAAGACTATTATGCTACGGCTCTACAACACAGCAACCCGCGCACTCGAAGATTTTGCGCCGCTTACCCCCGGAGTGGTCACGATGTATAACTGCGGACCGACGGTGTACGATTTTGCGCATGTTGGCAATCTGCGCCCGTATGTTTTTGCCGATATTCTTCGGCGCACTCTTGAACAGAGCGGATATAAGGTCGAGCAGGTCGTGAATATCACCGATGTCGGCCATCTGGTTTCCGATGGAGATGAGGGTGACGATAAAATGACCAAGGCGCTCAAGAGGGAGGGCTTACCGCTGACTCTCGAGAACATGCTCATGGTTGGGGAACAATACACCGCGGCCTTTAAGGGGGATCTCACGCTCTTGAATATCAAGATCCCGGAGCTCATGCCGAAGGCGAGTGCACATATTCCCGAACAGATCGCGCTCATTAGCACGCTTATGCAGAAAGGTTTCGCCTACACGACGTCGGACGGGGTGTATTTTGATACAGAAAAATTTCCTGACTATGGAAAGATGGCAAAACTCGATCTTGCCGGACAGCGCGAAGGGGCTCGCGTGGAGATTAATAAAGAAAAGCGCAACCCAATTGATTTTTCACTCTGGAAATTCAATGTCGATTTAGGGTGGGAGGCACCATGGGGTCGGGGATTTCCGGGTTGGCAGATTGAATGTTCTGCCATGGCGATGAAATATCTTGGTGAGACGCTGGATAGCCACACGGGAGGTGTCGACCATATTCCCGTCCATCATACGAACGAGATCGCACAGTCGGAAGCCGCGACAGGAAAGCAGTTCGCGCGATTCTGGATGCATTCGGCGCACATGACGGTCGAAGGAGAAAAAATGTCCAAGTCGCTGGGCAACACATTTACGCTCGAGGATCTCAAAAAAAGAGGTATCTC
>OBEQ011686850.1_pt1 | contig 15176 bp, 11 predicted proteins | sample 1670901 | NCBI WGS metagenome assembly OBEQ01 (sample SAMEA104232315, study PRJEB22302) | groundwater metagenome | biome: forest; feature: aquifer; material: groundwater | place: USA | collected 2011-08-07 | depth 5.4 m | reverse complement strand
GTTCAACAACTGCAACAGGAGCAATCTCTGTATGGTGCATCAAGACGAGAGACAATTTTGTCTTGACCAACAAGAACACAGAAACAGGGTTTACACACGTGTTGACCTACGAAAGCATCGACACAACGAACAATCAGTTGACCTTCACTGACTTGGGAACAGGCCAGCGACAGATCACCTACGATACCTCGACTGCTTCATCCCCAACACATGCGGGACAGCTCGGGTCAGGACAGCTTGTTGTCGGTGGTAATACCTTCTATGTGTTTGTCGGTAACTCGACCAACAACTACTCTATTGCAGTTGACCTGAACGGCAACGGTGCTGTAAGTGACCTCAGCTATGCGTATGTCGTAGTTGATGGTGGAGGTCTCCTGGACCTTGGTGATGAGTGTACAAACCAGCAGTCTGCAAACTCTGGACACCCATACAACCAGACGAATGTCAAGGTAATTGGCAGCAACGGAGCTCCAGCTGACAGTGGTGGATGCAACGCTGTTGTGGACGCATCAACAAAGAACATCAACGTGACATTGGAAACGTTGAGATCTGAGTTCGATGAAGCAGGTCCAGACAACCTTGCATGGGAAGAGAACATATCCATTAACATCTCGACCCGAACAAACAACCAGATGGACTTAAACGTCCTGAACGCATTTATTTGCGTCAACGCAGCTGGAACCTTCACGTACCAGGCGACAACATCCGGCTCACCAAGTTGTGCCGCGCTAAGCGCGCAGTTTGATGTGCTCAAGATGCAATCCCTGCAAGATGAAGACATCCGGCAAGGGTTGAGCAGCTATGGTGTGTTTTTTGAACAGACTGACAAGAACGGCAACAACGATGCGAACGAATTGACCATCGAGTACCCATTGTTCCAGCGAGGAGCAGTTGTGTACATCACTGCGGGTAAAGTATCATCTGCACCTGCAGCAGGCGAAGGTCAACTTGTGACATTGAGTCAAATCAATGTCGGCAGTGCCAAATTGGCATCTGAAGTCGCTGGACAGGAGTTCAAGCAGAACATGATCCTCATCGGAGGGCCATGCATCAATGCTGCAGCTGCCAAGATCATGGGCAGTGATGAACCGATGTGCGGACCAGCTTCAGGCATCGAGCCAGGAACTGCAGTCGTCAAGTTGTTCCAGAATGATGGGTATGTAAGCTTACTCGTCGCTGGTTACGACAAGGAAGACACCAGAAGGGCAACCAGAGTCATTAGCAACTACAAGCAGTATGCAAATGACCTGACAGGCGCCTCAGTTGTCGTGAAGGGAAGTTCCCTAACCGACATCACCGTGATGCCGCCAAAGTCTGGTAGTATGCCGGCTATGTCCCACAAGTAAAGGTTTTTTCCTTTCTTTTTTCTTTTTATTTTCATTTGTGACTTGAGGTAACACTGTTCTTTTTTCTTACTGGTTGAATCATTTAGATTTACGGCTCTGTAGGTGAGATCACTAGCATTTTGCACCGAGTATACCATTGCACTAGCGAAATACCTTAGCGCTTGCGCGGAGCTTTGTTCCGCTTCTCCGCCTCGCACTGCTCGGGTCGTATCACTTCTCCTGTGGAACAGAATGCTTAGGCAACCTACGCGCAAGCGCTGTTTTGTAAGGATTTTTACGCTGCCAATTTTAAGTTAAATTTTTAAAACTACCCTGCTTCCTTTCTTCATGCCAACTATTTCCGTATGCATGGTTGTTAAGGACGAAGAACAGTTCCTTGAGCAATGCCTTACTGCGGTAAAGCCATTTGCTGACGAAATCATCATCGTTGATACAGGGAGCACTGACAAGACACCCGCTATCGCAAAAAAGTTTACTGACAAATTTTTCTCCCTTCCCTGGCAAAATGATTTTTCCAAGATGAGAAACGCAGCCTTGCAAAAGGCAACGGGTGACTGGATACTTGTCGTGGATGGTGATGAGGTTTTCTCAAAAGAAGGCGTTCTGAAGGTTCCTGAACTTGTTAAAAAGCATTTTGTGCTGGGCTATAAGCTCCATCAGCGTAATTATACCGATGATCCAAATACTTCTGAAATGGTTCCATGTGGACCAGGAGAAGGATTTGCTGGGTACACTCTTGCAAAACCAGTCAGGCTGTTCCAGAACAAGCGCGGAATCTGGTATGAAGGTAAAGTGCACGAAGGTGTTGAAAAGAGTATTCTTGCAAAGCAGGGTGTCATTGAGGATAGCGGTATTATCTTGCATCACTATAAAGCGTTAAAGGGCAAAAGTACTGAAGAGGAAAAGCGTAAAGCGTATCTTCAGTTGCTGCAACAGCAGCTTATTGAGAATAAAGATGACGCCAAGACGCATTATGAGATAGGTCTTGCATACAAAAACTTAGGTGAATTCGACAAGGCCATAGACTCTTTTAAGGAAGCTGCACGTCTCGATGAATTGTATCGGCAACCATATTCCAATCTTGCGGAGATCTACCTGCAGCAGCGTAAGATACCTGAGGCAGTAGAGATGCTCCAGAAGAACCTTGCGCTCAAGGAAAGTGCAAGCGATCATTACAATTTGGGATTATTGTATGCCAAACAAAAGGATGACACATCGGCAAGCAAGCACCTGCAGCGCGCAATCGAGCTCTCACCATCAGACATTCGATTCTATCGTACACTCGCTTCGCTTCTGGTTCGCAACAAAAAGATCGAGAAAGCGATAAGCCTTATGGAATTTGCGCTCGCGCACAACCCGGACCATCCAGAGTTCCTCAATATTCTCGGTTTGTTCTTCTACAATCTTGGGCAATTGGACAAGGCCATCACTCATTTCAAGAAAGCATTGTCTGTTGGCAAGCTTGATGATGCTCTCAAGGCAAAAGTCATGATCAACCTTGCTGAAAGCTATGTCGCAAAGAAAACATATACTGCTGCGCTTGGCATGTTTGAACAGGTAATGGCACAGTTCCCGGACAAGGCGGAATTACTTAAGGTCAAGGCAGAAGAGATCAAGAAACTTCTGGATCAGGAAACTAGCGTACAGTAAAGGTGTAGCTATACTGTCCGACCTCATCGTATGTGGGGGATATTCCCTTCGGCACCTCTAAAATCTCTGTTGGAGTCACATGCCTGCATTTGACGCTCTTGTCCACAAACGTGCGAAAACCGAACTTATGCGCATCCACATTGAATGCGACGTCTTCTCCCGCCGCGCTTTTCTCATAATATCTTAATGGAACACGTTCGACAACAATTCTTTTGACAAGACAGCAGCCAAATCCGCATACATCGATTTCCTGCAGCTCATCTCCTGCGACCTCTTCGATATCCATGAGTCTTCCCTGGCCTTTTCCCGCAAAATCGTAGAGTGCGGGGTGTATCTCCATCTTTCCGCCAAGATTGATCCTGCAGAGGCAAACACCGGAGATGATATCTGCTTCATGTGAAAGTAATCTCTCCAGCGCGTCAGGCGGGATGATGATGTCTGAATCCACAAAGAACAGATATTGCCACTTGCCGCTAAGGAACATTTCACGTGTCTTTTCTCTTCCGGAAGTGATGCGCTGGATCCTGCTTTTTGTTCCGGGAACATCTCGAATAACCGTTAGGCCTTTACTTCTCAGCGTATCCGCATAGTCCTCTGTCTCAGAATTATCCACGATAACCAGGTCGAATCCCTGGTATGTCTGCTGCCTAAGCGCAGCGAGGAATTCATCAAGCACAAACATATGCCCTTTGAATGTGACACATCCGATCAAGACGTTCTTGTTCACGCCATCGTCAGTTGTCAGATTTTTTCCTGATATCATTGCATCATTGCCCTTCTCATTTGCGTTATCTTTTGCCATGATACACCCCGGTAAAGATATTATGCGTATCTTCAGTAAGTTTTACGCGTATCTCTTTTCTGCTCATGCCTGCTGGAACTTCATGCACCTCAATAAGCCTTCCTTTTGCCATGCAAAGCTTCTCTGCGGCGCCTCTTCCTTCCCAGACGATTGTTGCGGTTATGGTTTCACCCTTTTGCATGGGTTTTGGGAGTTCTTTTGTCTTTTCAATCTTTCCTTTCTGCAGCAGCGAAAGGCCATACTGTTTTTCCCATTGCTTTAACTGCTGCTCAAAATATTCCCAGGTCTTCTCCTTTACAGGGTTCCTGCCGCGTGCGTTATAAGAATATTTCTGTATCCCAACATCAGCTCCGATCTCCTTTGCGAACCTGATGATCTTTCCTATCTCTCCATCGTTTACACCATGTACCCAGACTGGCGCGAGGATGACCTTAAGCTTTTTACTCTTTGCCGCATATCGCGCTCTCTGCATGGCCTTTTCCACATTGTACGCTTTTGTCCCTGCGAGTTCTACTGCTTTTTCAGGCGTAACTGCGTTGAGGGAAAGGTTCAGATGCGTCAATCCTGCTGCAATGAGTTCGTCAATAAACCGCTCTGTTAACAAGCTGCCATTGGTGATGATGGAAATATGTTTGACCCACGAAATTGCCGTAAGATCTGCAATCAACTCAACGAGTCTTGGATACAATGTCGGTTCACCATGGGGGTTGATGTAAATATGCATATCTTTACATTGTTTGAAATCCAACAGCCGTTTCACTTCCGCTGCGAGATATGCTTCCTCAATCACATAGTCCATTCGCTTTTTGGAACCTGGGCCTTCATCTACAGAACAGAATGTGCAGGCGATGTTGCAAGAGGTCATGGGTTTTACTTCGAGCAGATTTGATCCTTTGTCAGCGATGCCGATGTACCGAACGCCGATGAGAGGGATGCCTGAATAGCGGTGGATGTATAGGCTCGGCCGTTGCGTTAGTTTGTGTTTGAGCTTTTCGATATTGAACGCAAGGATCCTGTTGAACTTATTTGCAGCAGTCTTCTCTGAGATTTTAGCAAATGTGATACTGTTCTGCTGGATCGTGATTGGAGCGATCCTTTCCAATTCAGCCTTGTCTACTACGATCTCAAAGAGTTTCAGCAGGGTAATGACTATTGTATCTTCCTTCTCCTGAAAGCTTAGATCCGTAAAGACAAGTTCTGCCATGGTTTATGGGGTGCACAAAGCGTATTTAAAGGTTTACAAGGGGATTTTCACGGTCCAAAAGACTGTAAATTCCTCACGTAAACTATATAAACCATAGGACCACCCTGCATAGTATGGGGGAAGAAATAACTATTACCTACGAGACTCTCTTTGACCTTGTGAGGCGGGAGAAGAACAGGGAAGATCTGCAAAAACTTGACCCTAATTTCTTCCAGGATGTTGCGGCGTATCTGAAGGATAAGATTTCCCTTATCGAAGGCCAAAAAGGCAAGATGTTCTCTGAAACAGAACAGGAAAAGACCATGATCCAGATCCAGAGCATCAAGAAACTGATACGAGAACTCTATGAGCGCCGTGAACGAAAGATCATCAACCTTGCTCTCATGAAAGCGCGAACAGAAGGCGCATTGCTTGACACATCATCCTTAGTGGAGCAGGAACAGGCGCTCTTTAATGATCTCAACAATGTGATTCTCAAATACCGGTTGGATCTTCTAACCACGCTGATCAATCCCCGCAGACACGATGTGTCGCATGACCATGGAAGTACTGTCCTGGAAACAACACAAGCGCCTGTTGCGCACCCTGAGGAACAGTTTTCGCAGCGGCATGAAACCGACCCTTCTGAACAAGAAGAGTCAGAAGCATTGGAAACATCGCGGTCATCGCAAGACACTGCTTCTTTTGCGCAGCAGGAATGTGTCACGGTGCGATTCACCCATGCCGTTCCTGCGTTTGTTGGAAAATCACTCGAAGTGTATGGGCCATTTGAAGAAGATGACATGGCAAAGCTGCCAAAGGAGATAGCAGATATCCTCATGCAGAAAGGAAGGGCAGAATCATTTGATGGAGAATGACATCGTTCTCTAACACCGATAGGAAGCATGTACTATTCCATGGACATCCACATCAAGAGTTGTGTTGAAGGAGCACGGCAAGCAGAAGGTACTGTGGTCATCATCGATGTATTTCGGGCGAGCAATACAATCATCACGCTGCTTGGCCAAGGTGCAGATTCTATCATTGCTGTCGATACCCTCGAAAAAGCCTATGCGCTGAAAAAGCAGAATCCTGACCATCTGCTCTTTGGCGAGCGCAATGGTCTCCCTCCTGCTGGCTTTGACTATGGCAATTCTCCGGCAGAAACAGCAACGCTGAATCTGAGCGGAAAAAAGATCATCCTCACAACTTCCAATGGTACACAAGGTATCGTGAATGCCAGCCGCGCACAGGAGATCCTTGTTGGCAGTTTTGCAAACGCAGCTGCACTGACCCGGTACATCAGCACGAAACAACCATCAGTTGTGACGCTTGTCGCCATGGGATTTGAAGATGCGACACCAGCCGAAGAAGATGAACGTTGCGCACACTATCTGAAAGAATTGTTCCAGGGCAGGAAACCGGATTTTTCGCCAGTGAAACAAGCGCTGCTTCATTGCGCATATGCGGAAAAACTAAGAGGTTTGCATCAGGATGCGGATCTTGCGTTCTGTCTTATGTCTGACACGTACACTGTGATTCCTCGTGTGATCCAGATGCGACCATATCCGATGCTCAAAAACGCAGACCGAACCTCATCTTAACGTGTCAATCACGCTCAAGAAAAACTCCTTATCCTTTCGATGGGTGAGTAGGTCTGCGACCTTTTCTTTTGGCCATCATAACTTTTATATACAAGGAACCTTAAAAGCCATCATGAAAAGAGGCATGGGTAATCGGCGACAAAGTACTATTTGGATCATTGTGTTGCTTGCTCTTGTGCTTGCCCTTTTTGTCTTTCAAACATCCCCTCACACCCAAACAGTTACAGGAAAAGCCAGTTTGACATCTACGTGGGCGGGCTTCACTGACAACAGCACAGCCCTTAAAACCTCTCGATATAGTTTTAGAGCTGATAACGTTCCATCTTCCGCAGGAACTTCCAACCCAAACTACTATGATGGAGCCATGGGGGATTTCGATGGAGATGGCCAAATCGATCGGGCATTGAATTCTCGCTACGGATTACTCTGGAATTATGGCGGGGGCTTTATGATCCCTGCCCGCGACCTGTTTGATTTTAGAGTTGGAGTGGAACTGGATGGTGAGCTATGGATTGATGTGGATAACGACGGCGACCTGGACAACATCGTGGGCGGCAATGCTGAAGGAGTTTGGGTTCAATACAACCATCGTTCTCGCTTTGGGGCTCCCACACAAATCGGAGCCACGGGTTGGCATATTATCAGGACGGATGTCAATAAAGATGGATATGCTGACATTCTAACAACCGGCGTAGGAGCTCCTGGAGAAGAACCTCAAATACGCCTCTATATAAACGACGGAACTGGAAAATTTACAGAACAAGCAGTCGCCAGGGGGTTAGCTGCCATGCGGAACACAGACATGGTGGCAGGTGACGTCGATGGCGACGGTGATTTTGACCTCATTTTGTCGACATCAAGTGATACTGTAGTACTTGCTAGAAACAACGGGCAAGGCTTTTTTACGGAAACCACCATTGCAACAGGTGTAACGGCTGCGCACTGGTCTTTTAGTCAACCTTCGGCACTTGGTGACATCGATGACGATGGCGATTTGGATTTGATATTCTCTGCTAATGCTCAAGGCATAACAAAACCAAAGATATTCATCAATGACGGATCTGGGAATTTTGTGGACGCAACGCTTTCGCGGGTTACTGGCGACGCCTCCAATTCTGTCGGTGATGAATTAAAACTCATGGATGTGGATTACGACGGCGACTTGGACATTATCTCCTTCGCAAAAGGGTGGAATGGACCTCAAGCGTTTCACATTTTTATCAACGATGGCACTGGGCATTTCATCTACGATACTACCCATTCAGTACAATTTCCCGATGTTAGTGCAGCAGTAGGCAATGATTTGGACGTTGCTGATCTCAATGGAGATGGCACGTATGATATCTGGGTTGGAAGATCATCTGAAGATGTCAAGATCATGCTTAATACGTACAAGGATCCTAGTGGGCTTCCAGCTGATCTTCCTCGCAACTTGAAAGTGATCTCAGCTACCAGTGCGGGTGCCACGCTCTCTTGGCAAGCCCCACCCTTTGCCGACACTGCCCGGCGCTACAAAGTCTATCGCAGCACTGCTCCAAATATGGATTGGCATGACAAAAAACTCATCAAAAATGTGGCGATGAGCCCGCATACCGACGAAGCTTTTTCTGCGCCCATCACCCGTCATACCACCACTGCGTATCTCAATGATTCGGGTGTGGTCCTTATTGGGTCAAACAATGAAATACAATTCACTGATAAGACAGCATTACATGGAGTGACCTATTATTATGCTGTGTCTCATGTTGGGGTGGGAAACGCAGAAAGCAAGCAGACTTCGGAAGTGAGTGCAACCGTACCTTCAGTTGGTGGAACAGATACAACAGCACCTTCATTGAATATTCTGACACCTGTTACGGATGAATGGTCACAGTTCCCCCGCATTCTGCTTCACTATGCAGATGGTGGGAGTGGCATAGATACATCTTCTCTGAAAGTTTCTTTTGACAAGTCGCTTGGTAGCGGCAACCCTGCTGATGGCGGCCGAGCGGCTGGAGCGGATATTAGTGACCTATTCATTCGTAAGGATGCTGGAACGTATATCTTTGCTCTGCAGCCTCAGCACCGATTACCTTTAGGTCCTGTGACATTAACTGCCACTATCAAAGACAAAGCAGGCAACTCTATCACACGTACAGTAAGTTTTGTTGTCAGTGTTGCCTCTGCTAGCTTACCTGTAGCAAAGATGATAGCTAGTCCTACAAGCGGCAATGCTCCACTAACAGTTTCATTCAATGCAAGTGGATCAACAGATGATGTGCAAACTGTATGGTGGGATTGGTTCTTTGGCGATGGATCAACAGGCATTGGTCAGACTTCATCGTATCCTTCCAGCTCTTATACACAATCCCACACATACACAGTACCTGGGACGTATCAAGCACAGCTTCTTGTTCGGGATAATGATGGTGGTATTGGGGTAACAAGTACACCCATCACTGTCGGCAGCGGTACTGGTCTTTCAACTGTAACCGTTACTGCAACTGACGCTACTGCTTCTGAACCAGGTACAGACACAGGAACATTTACCATCAACAGAGTAGGCGATACAAATGTACCACTCACCGTAAATTATGTTATAGGCGGCACAGCAACAGCAGGTTCTGATTACACAGCGCTTTCTGGTTCGGCAACAATTCCAGCAGGATGGGCATTCATCACAATCCCCCTTATTCCTATCGATGATGCCGCAGTGGAAGGAAGCGAAACGGTTACTCTCACTCTTTCAAATAATGCCTCCTATCTGATTGGCAGTCCAAATAGCGCTCTTATAACTCTTGTTGATAATGATGTATCTGTCAACAAGCCACCAATTGTTGATGCAGGTAGTGATCAGATAATCATATTACCTGCAACTGCCACTCTTACCGGAACAGCAACTGATGATGGTTTACCTTTCGGTGCGTTGTCTGTATCATGGACAAAAGTGAGCGGGCCTGGAACTGTGACGTTTAGCAGCCAAAATATTGCCACATTTTCAGCACAAGGCACGTATGTGCTGCGATTGACTGCATCAGATGGACAGTTTTCTTCAAGCGACGATGTCATTATCATCGTCAATTCCGCTGCAACTTCCTGTCTGCGTGAAGACATCAACTTGAATGGACAGGTGGATATCTTTGATCTCGTAGCAGTTGCCAGCAGATTTGACGTGGAGCAAAACCAGCCTAATTACCTTCTTGCAGCTGATATTAACAAAGACGGCATCATTAACATCTTTGATCTGGTCAGTGTTGCGACCCACTTTGGTTCAGTTTGCACGTAGCAATTTTTTGTGTTGGTTGTACATACTGTTGTTTGCACGTACTGGTTGTGTTCTTTGCCCTTATTTTGTGCTTTTTGACCTGCTTTAGGGGCGGCATAGAAATTCTCTGTTCGTGCATGGTGCGCCTGCGCGAGGCCACTGTCCTGCCTCTCCGCCTCGCTGCGCTCGGGTTGTGTAGTACAATCCTTTGGAGTTTCATGCTCGGGCAACACGCGCAGGCGCTGTTGTACCCGGATTTCTACACCGCTGCCCTAAGGTAAACTATATAAAGGGGTGCAAAACCAGTTTACCGTATGAAAATCCCTAAGATAGTTAGGCGATATTGTCCGCATTGCAAAAAGCATACTGAACATAAGATCAGCCAGAATAAGAAAAAAGCTCCAAGCTCCCTTAGCTATGGTTCAAAAATCAGGGCGAGAAAGCGTGGTAAGGCAAGGGGACATGGCAACCTTGGAAGATACTCAAAACCTGCAGTGACTCAGTTCAAGATGACTGGCAAGAAGCAGACCAAGAAGACAGACTTTCGCTATGAATGCAAGGTCTGCAAGAAAATGCATATGCAGGATCATGGACTGCGATTAAAAAAAGTGGAGTTTGTATAAAATGGCAACAAGATACATCAAGGAACCAAGCAGCAAATTTGTCAAGGTTCGCTGCCCGAAATGCAAGAACGAACAGATCATGTTTGGCAAAGCTTCCACTATCATCAACTGTCTTGTGTGTGGAAAGCCCATTGCTGAACCAACTGGCGGCAAAGCAAGGATCAAGGCAAGGGTGCTCGAAGTTCTGGAGTGAACCTGAGCACTGTAGAACTCTTTAGTCATACTCGGTACGCGCCTGCGCGGAGCCCTTTTTCGCCTCGCAACTTCGCATGCTGCGCATGCTCAGGTTACACCGTACAATTCTATGAAATAAGAAGCACGGGCAATTACGCGCAAGCGCTTTTACAGTAAGTTTTCTACAGAGTCGTGAACCCGCAAGCTTTAAATAAGCCTTCATGCTCCTTTTTTTCATGCTTTACAAGAAGATTGGCCTGCCTGAAGAATCTGAGATTGTGTTATGTACAGTAACTTCAGTTCAGCATCATTCTGTGTTCTGTACACTCGATGAGTACAATCTTCAGGGTATGCTCCATATCTCTGAAGTTGCGCCTGGAAGGATAAGGAACATACGCGAGTTTGTAAAGGAAGGAAAAGTTGTCGTTTGTAAAGTTCTTCGTGTCAATAAAGAACGCGGTCAGGTCGATCTGTCGCTGCGAAGAGTAACCGACATGCAGCGCAAGAGCAAAATCAATGAGTTAAAGCAAGAACAGAAAGCAGAGAAAATTCTCGAGTATGTCGCGCGTGAGATGAAAAAATCCGTCGCAGACCTGTATAAACAGATCACTCCCCCGATTCTTAAGGAATATCCTTACATCTTCTTGTGTTTTGACGAAGTCGTTAATAACAATCTGGACCTCAAGAAATTCGGCATTGATGCGACGCTTGCAAAGAAGCTTGAGGAGATAATCCGGCAGCGTATCAAGACGCCTGAAGTGATCATCACCGGAACATTGCAGCTCTCAACATACGCAGCAGATGGCATTACTCTTATCAAGACAGCGCTTGGTTATTTTGAGAAAGCGGGCCTTGATGTGTCGTACCTTGGCGGCGGAAAATATCGTATTGTAGCAGTTGCAAAAGACTATAAGTCCGCTGAAGAGAAGCTTGAAAAGCCTGTTGAGGAGAGCCTTACCTACTTCACATCCCATAAGGGCGAAGCGAGTTTTGCGCGCACAGAAACGAACTGAGGAACCATGAAACACCTGTTCAAATGCCCATTGTGCAGTACCTATACGATGAAAGAGAAATGCCCAAAGGATACGACCGCAACAATCCCTCCAAAACCCCCAAAATATTCTCCTGAGGACAAATATGGTAAATACAGGAGGCAGACAAAAGAACCAGAGTGGAAGAGGAAAGGGTTGTTGTGACTGTGATGTCCATGGATGAACCTGATCTCGCAACAAGAATTAAAACACTTCAGTCCAGGAGTCCAGGGCACAGGTATTTTCTACACAGATAAACGAATTTCAGCTCAGATACGGCGGTACATCAGCTGGTAACCATTTCCGGCATATAGCGGTAAACTTGGCAACTGGAATTCGATATGCTGCTGATACTGCACATGTGCAATTCCACTTTCAAAAGACTCAAGAAGCCAGAACCATTGTTGAATTGGCAGAAAAAGGTTCTACTGCGTTTGAACTCTATTTCACAATGCTTGACGAATATTCACAGTATCGCGCAGCAGAATTACGAAGCGTTAAAGGTTTTTTCCCGAACATCTCAGAGATGGATAGGAACGGAGAGGATTATGCTTGTTTTTATGTCACCTTGAGCAAGAATTTATTAGAAAGCCCTGAATGCATCTGCACTGACTAATGTTCACACATGAAGACATGTTGAATTCTAACTGTTGAAAAAGTTCTGGTTACCATATTAACGAAGTAAGATGTGTGTTGTGCACATTCAATCCTTTAGCACATCAAAGAACACATCGAACAAAGGCACATCCGTTGTGACGCTGTAGAATTCTATTCCCATCCTGCTGCAGATCGCGTTGAGTTTGAGGTTATGGCCATCCATCATGGTGAGATAATTGCTTCTCAGGCGTTGGCTGATAAATGTCCTCAGTATTGTATCGGATTCCGCATCTTTAAGCCTTAGGTCTCCTTCGAGCTTCATATCCCTTTCCACCCTGTCCAGCACCTGGATTATCTTGATGTCGTGGCTTGCGCCAAGCAGATAGAGGGTCTTTTCGATCGTTGGGAGATCAAACAGGAAATCTGAGATAATCACGATAAATGACCGCGTTGTAATAATTTTCCTGTATTGCAGCAGCGCGTCATAAAAGTTTGTAACGCCCTGCGGTCTTGTGGTGTTGAGATGGGCAAGCATCGCAGCAAGCTGTTTCATCCCCTTCTTTGGCTTGAACATCTCGAGCCGCTGGTTGAAATTTGCGAACTGGAACTTTTCATTGCCTTTCATCGCAAGGTACGCAAAACCAAGGCCGAGCATCGCGGCATACTCATATTTTGTCACAGGACTTCCAAAATTCATGCTCGCGCTGGTGTCCATAATGATATGCACGCTTAGGTTCCTTTCTTCTTCATAGCGTTTGACATACAAGTCATCAGTTCTGGCAAAGACTTTCCAATCCACGAGCCGGATGTCATCTCCTGGCGCATAGATACGATGATCCTTAAATGTTATACCTCTTCCAGTGTAAACTGATTTGCGTTCCCCGATATAATTGGAGGTGATTCGCTTGTTGATAATCAGGCTGAACCTGTCCAATTGGTTGAGGAAAGAGGTGTTGATCATGGGTGTACCAAACGTGCTTGATTTATATAGTTTATCTCACTTCGGAAATTTTCCGCTTTTTTTCAGCAAAGTTTATATAGATACCAGCTAAAATATGTGAGGGCGGGTGGTAAAAATACCATTGATAAAATGGGCGTATGTTACGGGACTCTTTCTTTTAGCTATGATGTTACCTCCTTTTGCCGTCGCACTCTCCGTCACCGAACACAATCCAACCAACAATCCCTGTGACTTCTACTTGCAAGATGCAACCAGACACTGCACTGTTCCGTATACTTTTGCAGACAAAACAACAGAGCAGAATCCGCATTATGAGGTTACGATCAAAGCAAAGTCTGGAACACAAACATTCTGGTTTACTGATGATTCACAAGGCATCAAGATCAAATCCAACAATGATCCTGATTTTGCAGTCGATACTGCTACCTATGTTCCGCAGCGATTGAGAACGCAGCGATGTGAAGATATGGCGGTGTTCAACACCCGATTGAGTTATCGGCTGTTTGACTCCTATGCTGAAATATACAGAACATCGTCCATCCAGGGCGCATATGCAGGAACCATGGTGGAAACCTGGAAAGTAGGGTTTGACGGGACAACATACATCAAAAAATCGTCTGTTGCAGTCACCAGCAATCAGTCTGGCTGGCAAGATGAGGGCCATGGCCTTTCTGTAACGCTTACCGGCCTTGATTCCATTACAGCAGACAATAACGATGTCAAGGATCGTCGTGGCAGGCCAACCCATCTGCGTTTCTATGGTGTGGACCATGATGCTACGCTGAGCTACTTCGATTTTCCCAATGAAACACGATTGGAAGAGCGAACCGCTGGCAAAAAAGCAACTGCCTATTTCTTTCCCGGCTGTACTGCGTTCGGCAATGTGACGGTTGACCCGGAACTGAGTCTTACCACATCCACACGCTTCCTCAACATCTCGTCCAATGCCACGCAGAACTGGACTGCGACGTATGACCTTCAGTCAGGAGGCGTGATGACTGGATTGATCGTTGGAGGGGCAAATGTTATCGATCCTGCTGCAATGCTTCCCGACAGCGGCTTTGATGCTGCAATAGGAACAATCCAGTCCCCGTTTACCGGCCAGCTCATCAACTATTATCAGCAGCTGGATACGACAGCAACTGCAACGTACAGTGAAAACACTTCTTCGCGGCTGCAGATCAGAATCGATGCGGATCTGGTGACATTCGACCCGTTCTTTCCTGATGTGGGAGACGTCAATGAAACACTTACGTTCTATCCTTCCCGCATTGTGTACAACAGAAGCATCCTGCTCACGCAGATATCAGTTAATGATACACGGCCCCTCTATTCCGTGCTCAAGAAATCCACAATGAGTGATAATGAAACACTGGTGGATAACGATACGATCTTCTTTGACAGTGATATCGACAATGCAGGTCCAACTGCGCTGCCAGCCGGTTTTACTAAAATTTTTGGGCAGATGGTGACGGTGAATGGCACAGGACGTAACGTCCTCATCAATCAGTTTGTGCAGGACATGTTTCAGGATGATTATCTGCAACGGGATGCTAATAATTTAATGGAGATCGGGTTTGTGGAAGGAACAACAGATATCGGCGCTGGGAATTACTCCATGCTGTACACGTTTGATCTGCATAACGATAATGCCAGCAACCTGACTGCGCAGGCACGCTTCATTGATTTCCAGCAGCCGGAAAGTCTCACGTTTGTGGTGGGCAATGGCGTTGTCGATGCAGGCGATGATAATTCGGATGGCTTTAATGAGCGAGAGGGAATTTATGCGGTCAATGTGAAAAAGGCCAGAGTGGTCTTTAATATCAGCAACACCGCTGCGACACGGTTCGAACCTGCCTTTAAGGTGTTTAATTACACATTTGCTCAATTACCTTCGATGTTTGTGACCAATGCGTCTGGTTTCTTTAACCTGACACCGCGACAGGACTTCAATCGGGGGT
>OBEQ012027498.1_pt1 | contig 15179 bp, 11 predicted proteins | sample 1670901 | NCBI WGS metagenome assembly OBEQ01 (sample SAMEA104232315, study PRJEB22302) | groundwater metagenome | biome: forest; feature: aquifer; material: groundwater | place: USA | collected 2011-08-07 | depth 5.4 m | reverse complement strand
TACTTACAAAAACAATCGCTACTCAAAAAGTAGCAGCGCTTTCTGCTTTACTTTTCGCTATCGCCCCATTTCATATTTGGTATTCTCAGGAAGTGAGACCCTATGCCTTATCGGTTCTTTTAGCCTTAGTCTGTACCTACTTTCTATTTAAAAAAAATTGGCGAGGCTACACTATAAGTGCGCTGTTTTTTGTATACACGATCTATTTGGCACCTTTTTTATTACTTGCGCACGGAGTTTATGTTTTCTGGTTTGAAAAAAAAGCCCTGCGTCGGTGGTTAATTTCAACTCTAATAATTATTGCCGGTTTTTTGCCCTGGCTTCCCTCATTCTGGCAACAATTAGCCATTGGTAAAGGTTTAACCAGTGCTCTGCCCGGTTGGAGCGAAGCGGTGAGTACGCCACTCTCTAAAGCTTTGCCGCTTGTGTTCATTAAATTTTTACTGGGTCGAATTACTTTCGATAACAAGTTTTTATATGGTTTAATTTCAGTCATCCTACTGCTCTTTTCTAGCTGGTTATTGCTGATAGTTTTTAAGAGTCGGCGCAGTCTATTTTTGCGTCTGGGTAGTCTAGCATTAATTCCAATTCTGGCCGCATTTATTGTTTCAGTCTTTTTACCAATTTTGGCACCACAACGGGTTTTATTTACGCTGCCTTTTTTTATTATACTTTTTAGCTTCGGGATTCTACAGCTTAAACGTTACTGGCTTATTCCTTTGGGAGTTTTTATCCTGAGTAACTCAATGAGTATTTTTCTCTATAGTAATCCTCGCTTCCAGCGTGAACAGTGGCGGCAGGCAGTTGCCTTTGTTGAAGAGGAGCGCACAGCTTCTTCAAAGGTGATTTTTGTCTTTCCCGACTCGTTTGCACCATGGCAGTGGTACAACCATGGAATCGTGCAAAGTTTAGCTGTCGCACCAAACCTTACTGTTAACGCGGCAACTTTGTCCAATTTTACTCTACAACTCTTCGGTATAGACAGGATTTTTTATTTTCATTATTTAACGGAATTGACCGATCCGAACAAGCAAACTCAGAAATTTATTGAAAACTTAGGCTACTATGAAGTTGGTCTCAAAGATTTTCCGGGAGTGGGTTTTATTTCCGTTTATGAAAAAGCTGTTGCATACCATTGAAAAGTTTTTAGGGATTTATCACTGGCATCCAAAAATTGCGTTGCGGTATCTGCCGGTAATATCAGTACTCAAACAAACAGTTTCTCCGACAAACGAGGTTTTAGAAGTGGGAAGCGGCGGATTGGGGATTGCACCTTACTTAAAATCTCGGGTAATCGGATTAGATCTGACGTTTCCGCCGCCGCTGGATAAACACTTACTGCCTGTTAAAGCTTCGGCTTTGGATATTCCTTTTACTAATAATTCATTTCCGGCGGTTATTTCTCTAGACATGTTAGAGCATATTCCGCCCGACGGCCGCAAAAGCGCTATTTATGAAATGATCCGGGTTGCCAAAACCTTGGTTTGCATTGGAGTTCCGTGTGGTTCCCTTGCGCAAGCACAGGATGAAGCACTTGCAATTCTCTATAAGAAAAGCCATGCGCATAACTTTCACTTTTTGGCAGAACAGGTGGAATATGGATTGCCCTCTAAGGAATGGTTAGCTGGTGCGATTGTCGAGCAGGCGCACTTATTAAATAAAAAAATTGAAATGACTTCACAGGGTAACATTAATCTGCAACTACGAATGTTTTTAATGAAAGGCTGGATTTCGCAAAATATCATCGTCAATATCTTCTTCCGCAAAGTTTTACTACTGGCCATTCCTCTGTTGCGACTTCTAAATCAGGAACCCACCTACCGCCAATTGTTTTTTGTTAAAATACTATCATGATTAAAAAAGCCATACGGACAGGCTTGCAGCTCGGGTTTTCGTCAACCGCCCGTAATCTCTACTGGGTGTTTTCGAGTAACTTTATTTCAATTATTCTTACCTTCTTTACGCTGATTGTAGTAATTGCCAATCGGATTCCTAAGGCAGATAATGGCATATTTTTGGCGCTCTTTACGTTGGCTAACCTGCTATCTGATTTAGGCGAAGCGGGTTTGGGTTCCGCCCTCTCAAGTTTTGTGCCTCCGCTTATAATTGCAAAAAAACCGGCCGCTGCTCAACAATATGTAGCTACGGCTTTTCGAATTGAATTATTAATCGGCGTAATACTTTTAATTATTTTAATTCCTTCCTCAACGTTGGTTTCGCACATTCTGTTTGCCAATACTCCAGTCATTAACGTCATTATTACAGCAATTTTGACCTTCACCATGGTGCTTCAAGGGTACTCAACCTTGGCGCTTTCGGCTTATCAAAAATTTCGGGAAGTTTCAGTTTTAAATATTTTTTACAGCTTAATTCGACTGGCCTTCCTTATTCTCGTGTTGTTAGTTTTTAAATTAACCATATTTTCGATTCTCGTAGTTTATGTTCTATCAAGTGTTTTGAGTTGGTTTTATTCGTTGCTGTTTCTTAAAACCGGGTTTATGTTTACCCCAAGTTCGAAGCCGGATCGCAACAAACTCTTACATTTTTCCAGTTTCCTGGCGCTGCAGAAAGTATTTATTTCTCTGTACAGTCGTTTGGATGTACTGATGATGGTACCACTTGCCGGTGCCGTTGCAGCGGGAGTTTATGGCGTGGCTTCGCGTTTTTCACTCGTGTATCCACTGGTGATTAGTAGCTTGGGACAAGTCTTAGCGCCCAAATTTGCCGAATTTGCCAAAGGTCGTGATGCATTAGGCTTTTTTAAAAATGTGGCTCTGGTGATTGGTCTACTGCTGATTTCCGAGTTACTGTTTTATATCGGAGCGCCAAGTCTTAGGACCGTCTTGGTACCCAAATATCCGGAAGCCATTCCTGTATTTAGAGGATTGTTAATTTCATTAACCGGATTTATTATTGCCACCCCCTTTGTATCGTTTTTGATCTATACACTTAAGAAACCATTTATCACCACTATTTCATCATTTATTCAGCTGATGATTATTTTTGTAGCAAATTTATTATTCATTCCGCGATTCAAAGAATTTGGGCCAATTATCGGAATCGGTATAAGTAATGCCGTTATGTGTGTCATCGCAATTGCAGCTACCTGGTATTTTTTGAGAAAAGATATATGAAGATTGGGATTGATATTTCACAAGTAGTCTATCAGGGTACCGGAGTCGCTACCTATACTCAAAATTTAGTGCGTTCCTTACTTGAAAGCAAATCGGATGAGTATGTTCTTTTTGGTTCCTCATTGGGTCGACAACAGGAATTAGTTGAGTTTGTAAAAACCCTGCCAAAAACTGCGACTCAAACTTATAAACTTTATTCCTTCCCCTCAAAAATGTTATCACTGCTTTGGAATAAGCTGCACCAGATTCCGATTGAGCGATTTGTGGGTAAAGTTGATGTTTTTCATACATCTGATTGGATAGAACCGCCCGCCAACACAGCCAAAGTAACTACGATTCATGACGTATTGGTATATAAATATCCCGAGCATTTACATCCACTCATTGTCGATACCCAAAAAGCAAAACTTAATTGGGTAAAAAAAGAATCTGCCGCTATAATTGCTGATTCTAAAACTACGAAGCAAGATATTATCGATTTTTTAAAAATTGAAGAAAGTAAAATTCATGTCATACCACTCGGAGTTGGGGAAGTATACTACCCTCAAAAAATTGACGCAATTTTAAAAACGAAACAAAAATATCAAATCAAGGGCGATTATTTACTTTGTGTTGGAACTCGCGAACCACGCAAAAACTTAGCCCAGATATTTGAGGCGTTCAAGTTATTAAAACAGAAAAATCTAACATTAGTAATTGTCGGAAATTTTGGTTGGGGTAAAGACATAAAACAGGATATCGAGCTCAAATTGTTAGGGTATGTGCCTGAAAATGATTTACCCGCTCTTTACTGCGGTGCAACTGCTTTTATATATCCACCGCTCTATGAGGGTTTCGGGCTGCCTGTGCTTGAGGCGTTAGCCTGTGGTACTGTAGTAATCACTTCAGATAATGGCAGTTTAGCTGAAATTGCCCAAAATATCGCGATTAGAGTCAGTCCTCAGGAACTCGAAACTTTTACATGGGCCATCAAAAAAGTTATTAACCTATCAAAAAAAGACCGGGAATTAGTTATTAAAAAAGGACTAAAATATGTGCAACAGTTTACCTGGGAAAAAACTGCCCAAAAAACGTTAGAAGTGTATAAATCTGTATTATGAATATTGGTATTGATGGTTACGAAGCAAATGTAGTGCATCGGGTTGGTATCGGTCAGTATGCATTTCAACTGCTGTGGCAATTTTATAAACTTGATAACCAAAACCGCTATACTATTTTTTTACCGCATGAGCCGCTATCTGATATGCCCCCAATCCGTTTAGGCTGGAAATATGTGGTTGGTCGCCCGGGCAATTTATGGACCATCCAGCAATTACCAAACCTAATTAAACCCCACCAGTTACAACTATTTTTCTCGCCGACTCATTACATTCCATGGTTTACAGCTATCCCACGACTTATGTCGATTATGGATTTATCTTTTTTGCACTACCCGGAAATGTTTCGCAAAAAGGATCTTTGGCAGCTTAAGCACCTTACTCAATTTTCAGTGAAGCGGGCGCGTAAAATATTTACTATCTCAGAATTTTCTAAAAATGAAATTCACGCCTATTATAAATATCCACTGGAAGATATTACGGTTACTTATCCGGGAGTGACGTTGCTGTCGGAAACTCAAAACACGCAAGATAAAAAAGAAGCAACGCTCAAAAAATTTGGAATTACAAATAAATACATATTATTTGTGGGTACGATTCAACCTCGGAAAAACATCACGCGCTTAATTCGCGCATTTGAATTGCTTAAGGCAGAGTATCAATTAGTGTTAGTCGGTAAAAAAGGTTGGCTTTATGAGCCAATTATGGCCGACGCCCAGGAACTTATTAGTCAAAATAAGGCGCTATTCTTGGATTTTGTATCAACTCAGGATTTACAATTGCTTTACCAATGTGCTGCGTGTTTTGTTCTTCCTTCACTATATGAAGGCTTTGGCTTGCCTGTCATTGAAGCGCTCCATGAGGGGTGTCCGGTAGTAGTTTCGCAAAATTCAAGTCTGCCTGAAGTAACAGGAGAGGCAGGAATTTATGTTAATCCCATGGATGTTGCTGATATTGCCAATGGGATCATTAAAGCCGTACAATTGACAGCAGAGGAGCGTGAAAAACGTAAACAATTGGGACTAGCATACATTAAAAAGTTTAATTGGGAAAATTGTGCTAAAAAGACGCTTGAAGTATTTGATTCACTAGTTTAAATCGTTATGAAAGATCGGATGGGAAATACGTTAACCGCAAAACAGGCTGCTAAAAAAGGCGCCAATCGGATTTGGAATGTGATTTTGGATTTCGAACTTATGTTACTACGGTGGGTTGGTCATGTCCCATTTCACTCAGTTCGAAATCTTGTCTATAGGATAGAAGGGATTAAGATAGGTAAAGGTTCAACGCTGCATATGTGGTCAGGTTTTTACCAACCTAAAAACATTAAAATTGGCGAAGACTCCATTATTGGTGACCATGCCTTTTTAGACGGGCGAGACACTATCATGATTGGAAATCACGTCGATATTGCCTCATCAGTAATGATTTACAACGGCAAACATGATTATGAGTCAGCTGATTTTCGGCCAGTTTTTTCGCCCGTGTCTATAAAAGACTATGTATTTATTGGTCCGCGCGTAATTGTCCAACCCGGAGTCACAATTGGTACGGGTGCGATTGTCGCAGCGGGGGCGGTGGTTACCAAAAACGTGCCCGACTTTGCAATCGTCGGTGGTGTTCCCGCTAAAGTTATCGGTGAGCGCAAACTCAAAAATCTCCACTACGGCCTTGGCTGGGCCCGGCTATTTCAATAAACCGAAATGAAGCTTGCGCCGCGATTTATTCTACTGGCATTAATCCTTATTTCCTTCTGGCTTTACTTCTATAAATTTTCCAAAATGATCGTGTTTGACGCAGATCAGGAATATTATGCCAAAGAATATCAGCAGATTGTAGAAAAACGCCACTTTACCTTAATTGGAATACCAACTTCGACTGGGGGGATGTACGTTGGACCGTTGCTTACGTACGTATACGTTTTGGTATATTGGATTAGTTCTGGAAATCCAGTTGGAGTTCACTTGGTTACAGTTCTTTTGATATCGTTACAGCCTGGAGTGATCTTTTGGTTACTGTTGCACTTAAAGAATTATTTTGTTGGGTTATTAGCAGCAATAATAACCCTATGTTCTTCTTTGCTCTGGTTCACAGCTTACTTTGCCAGTCCGATTTCTTTGCTTTTCCCTCTGGGTTTGCTGTTTTTTTATGGTTTAATAATTTGTAAACCTACAAAACAGTGGTGTTTTGGGATGGCACTGCTGTTAGGTCTAAGTATTCAAATTCACTTCAGTTTGCTGATTTTTTTTCCAATTTTTATACTCTATTTACTCGTTAGTGATAATTTTCAGAAAATTCCGGCTAAGTTTTATGCTCTCATGCTCATAGTGATCCTGCTTTCTCTTTTCCCGCTCATTCTGTTTGATCTCCGACACAACGCCCTAATTAGTCACAACCTGTTGAAATTTATATTTACGGGGAATCCTCAATTAACTTATGCAGGGAATATTAGCAGGGTATTACAGAGTACGACCGCCGTGTTTAGCTCACTTCTCATACCAAACCTAGCTTTTGGTATGAGATCATTACTAATGATAAGTGTCATCGCATTTCTGATTAAATACAGAAAAACTATTGTAAATAAAGCTGCCATTACCAGCCTCGGTGTTTTTTTACTTCTGCTATTACTATACCGCGGTCCGTTACCTGATTATTATTTTTTTGCCCAATTGCCAGTTTTTATATTTGTCCTGGCCCAAATAGTGGAGAGAATTAGTCAATTTCGATTTGGGAGTATTATCGTATTTAGTTTTCTGGCAGTAATTATGCTCACAAATGTAGGAGTCACTATCAAGTCTATAAATCCTTACAACTTATTTGTAAAACAAAAAGCTGTCGCGTATATAAAAAACCAGGTCGGAGACAAACCGGTCGCTGTTTCGATTGATACTGATTTAGGTTTACAGTACGGGTTTGATTACCTGCTTGATTATTATCGTATTACTCGCTTAGCAACTGCTCCTACTGCCTATGAAATTCGTTTGCGGCAACATGATAACAAAACTGGCATTGATTTCCGCCAGGATAATAGTCCAAATGCGGTAAAAGTAGTAAAAGTGAATTAACCATTTAACCTTTATAGTTAAAAGGGGATTAGAGTTTGTTATGAGTTATTTATAGGGGTGGCGGGGGCCTCCCAAACGTGATGGTCGTTGCCGCTGTTGGTATTCGCGAACACCAACCTCTGAGCCATACCAACCCCTGTCAGTTTGTATTCCAACAATCTTCCCGCTGCTGATTAGCTCTCTGAGGTAGTCTTTCCTATAACCCAAGCTTGACACCAAATCTTGTACCGATTTGAACTCCTCACTGTGGAGTGCATAAACGCTACACCGAAGGTCAATGTAGGCACTAACAAGGCTCCCCACATGACCGCTGCGAATATATTGATCAAGAACATCCCCTAATACGGTATCCTGGGTGTCCCCCTGGACATACGCCCGAAAACATTTGGTCTTATACTCGACACTAGCCAGTACACCTACAAGCACGTCATCACTATCGTCGCTATTTACCCACTCCTTCAAGACTCTACCATAGTCTTCAAGTAATGTCCCTACCGCTTGCGCACGCCGACATTTTACATCATTTTCTTCGAGATGAAGCCACTCAGCAATAGTTACATCTGGCAGTTCCTCATACACCGTCAGGCTCAAAATAGCGTCAGCATGTTCTGGCATTTTCCAGTCGCCAGCCTCAAAACGGTACTTGATACGGTTCTGCCAGTCCCGTACCGTCGTATGTATCCGAATAGCATGGGCCATAGCCGCCTCATTAGGTTCATGATCGACATGTCGTTCATTCATATAAATACATAAGATGTTCCGATTGTAAATTTGCACGCCAAAAATTACAAGTTTTTATAAAAAAGACTGCAAAACTGTTTGTAAGCTTCGTTTTTCCGGCTTTTTTCTTTATCTCTTTGTGAAATGCTATAATTACTTACTATTATGCATATCCTTAAAAAGGCGCTTTCGTGGCTGGATGACCACCTACTTACCCTAATTACTGGGTTTTTGGTGGCATTTATTCCGCTTTTTCCAAAATTTCCACTGTTTGATGCGCTTCCAGGCTATATTGTTCGGGTACGGATCGAGGATTTTTTAGTCGCCGGGACATTTATTATTTGGTTGATTCAACTCTGGCGTCACAAAATTAGCTTTGGACCCAATCCCCTGGCTAGGCCGGTGCTAGCCTACCTTACTGTAGGCGTACTTTCGATGTTATCGGCGATGTTTATAACCCGCACTGTGCCACTGGAAGCCATTCACGTGGGCAAAATGGTATTGCATTATCTGCGCCGAATTGAATATTTTTCACTCTTCTTTGTATTTTTTTCGACGGTCAAATCACTGAAACAAATCAAAGGCTATTTGCTGACCTTGCTACTGACTATGATTGGAATCACGGTTTATGGGTATGGTCAGAAATACCTGTATTGGAATGCATACTCGACTATGAACCGGGAATTTTCTAAGGGTTGGGCGCTGGTATTAACCAAAGGTGCCCGGGTATTGTCAACGTTTGGCGGGCACTATGATTTAGCAGCTTATACAATGGGAGCTTTAATTCTAATGTGGGCGCTGTTTTTTACGGTTAAAAGTAAGTTGTGGAAAGCAATCATTTTTTTAAGCCTTGCCGCAGCTTTTTGGTTGCTTATTTTAACCGCCTCGCGTACCTCATTTTTGGCCTACTTGGCTGGAGTGACAGTGCTTTTCTTTTTCTTTCTATTTCGTTACGGGATCAAGTGGGCAGTCCCACGCTGGGTAGGAGTAATAATTTTAAGTATCGTTGTCATGCTTTCATTTGGAGATTTATCTGACCGTTTTCTTAAACTTTTAAAAATAGACCAGCGAATCGGCGGAATTAGATCGTTATTAACCAGGCCGCTAGGAGAGCCACCGCAAAATCAAAATATCGCCTTTCTAGAAAATAACCCCGACTCGCTTGCGGCAATTACTTCAAAGAGCGATTTCCCCCCCCTCCCGAAGCAACCCCCTAGTGATGTAGTTGAAAATTTACCAGAGGGGGTGATTGCTTCAATATCAGCAAGTGGTGCCGCCACGCGCACTGAAGTTGCCCGCACGTATTCAAAAACGGCTTATCTTTATGATCTTTCAACCAGTATTAGGTTAGATGCCTTATGGCCACGGGCGATTGCCGGATTTATGAAGAATCCTTTATTAGGTAGCGGTTACTCAACACTAACCAAAACTCAGGTGGCTGAATTTACTGAAGCAGAATCTACCGATAACGACTTTTTACGCGCTTTAGGTGAAACTGGGCTGTTGGGATTTTTGACGTTCGGCTGGATATTAGGAACCATAATTGTACTGGCTTGGAAAAATTTTACCCGCATCAAAGATCCAATTTTATTTGGATTTATGATGGGAGCCGCTGCGATTGTATTTGGATTATTAGTTAACGCCGTCTATATTGATATTTTTGAATCTTCAAAAGTAGCTTTTTCGTTTTGGGCACTAATCGGGATAATGCTGGGAGCAATAAAATTCCTACCAAAAAGTGAAACAGGGAGTCTTGCCTTGCCCTCGATTACCGATCTTGGGCAGACTCGTAAACTGGTAATTGGCTGGCTTAATAAGCTAATCCGTAGCGATAAAACCTACGTGCTGATTATTTTAATTCTCGCTTTTGTGGTGCGACAATATAAAATATACGGACCATTAGCTGATTGGCATTCCTGGAGACAAGCAGATACCTCAGCAGTTACTAGGAATTTTGTTCGCAACGGTATTGATCTTTTATATCCACGCTACGATGATTTATCGTCGGTTGCTTCGGGAAAACCCAACCCCCAAGGGTACCGATTTGTAGAATTTCCGCTGTATAATATCGCCAGCGTTATAACTGACAAATTGTTTCCCGGCTACAGTGTGGAGTACTCGGGCCGCTTAACCTCAATTTTTGCCTCATTGGGGTCTCTCATTTTTATTTATCTGTTGACTAAAAAATATGCTGGCATTAAAGCTGCATTATTTTCAGCGTTTTTCTTTGCCATTCTTCCATACAACATTTATTGGTCGCGAGTGATTTTACCCGAGCCCACACTGGTATTTTTGACCAGCGGTTTACTGTACTTTTTTGATAAGTGGATCCACAGTAATCGAAAACGGTTTTGGGTTTTAGCCGTAATTTTTGCAGCTTTGGGATTACTAGTAAAATTCACCGCTTGCTTTTTTGTAATTCCGATGGTTTACCTTGCCTGGCGAAAATGGGGAACTAAACTGTTTATAAATCCCTGGTTAATAGTATTTGCCATACTTACTATCGTACCGTTTGGGCTTTGGCGTTGGCATATTTCTCACTATCCTGAAGGAATCCCCGCTTATTTATGGCTTTTAAACGGCAACGGAATACGATTTAAAGGCGCATGGTTTTGGTGGTTGTTTGGGGAACGGATCGCCAAATTAATATTAGGGGGTTGGGGAGTAGGCTTATTAGCATTTGGGTTAATTAAGCAAAGAGGAAATGAAACGAAAAAAGAAAATATCTGGTTGTTTCATTGGTGGCTCGTTGCTTTGTTTGTCTATTTAGTCGTATTTGCAACTGGTAATGTACAGCATGATTATTATCAGATTATATTAGTGCCAATTCTGGTTATTTTTATGGGATTAGGAGCAGATTTCCTATTAACTGCCAAAAATATCAATACATGGGTCGGTCGTGGGTTATTAATTATTTCGATTGGACTCATGCTCTCACTCGGTTGGTATCAAGCGCGTGACTTATTTAACGTTAATCACCCGGAAATTGTCGAAGCAGGAGCGCAAATGCAACGGATTTTAGGCGATAAAAAAGGGAATACCATAGCTCCTTATGGGGGCGATACCGCGTTTCTTTATCAGACGGGTCAGCGGGGATGGCCTCTGATGGAAGGCACCATTGACGAGATGATTACTAAAGGTGCCGATTACTATATTAGTGTCAATAAAGATGACTTAACAAAACAATTGACAACGATTGCAACGGAACAGAAAGATCCGTTTCACCCGTTTAAACTTCTTAAAGAGACAGACGCATTTGTAATCATTCAATTAGTGCCGGATAGCCGACTTCCTAAATAAACACATAACTGTTGTTTTCTAAAACCAAGCGAGTTTAAAAGAATAAAATTTAGCTACTTACTATGAAAATACTCATGTTAACACCATATTTGCCTTACCCACTCCTTTCTGGCGGGCAAATTCGTTCGTACAACCTACTCAAAAATTTAGCTAAAAAACACGAAATAACGTTGGTAGCCTTGATTAAACACGATACCGAGAAAAAATATATAAAAAATATTGCCGAATTTTGTCATAAAGTAATTGTTTCAAAGCGACCGGAAAAACCCTGGACACTCACCAACATAATTCGTACCGGTTTTGGCAAATATCCTTTTCTAGTGGTACGCAATTTTTCACCCGAAGCTAAAAAGGCGGTCATTGAAGAGTTAGAGCAGGAAACGTTCGACCTCATTCATGCGGAAACATTTTATGTGATGCCCCATATTCCACCGACAAAAGCGCCGGTACTCCTCGTTGAACAAACGATTGAATATTTAGTCTACCAGCATTTTGTGGAAACAATTACATTTCCACCACTTCAGTGGTTATTTTCAATTGACGTTAACAAAATCCGCTTTTGGGAAGAACATTTTTGGAAACAAGCTCAGCGGGTGATTGCCATGTCTGAGCCTGACAAAAAAGTAATGCAGCGAAATGTGGCTCATTTAGAAGTTTCAATCGTTCCCAACGGGGTTGACAGCGACTTTTTTACTTTTCGCAAAAAGACAATTCACGAGAATCCACGTATTTTATTTGTAGGAAATTTCAAATGGTTACAGAACCGTGAAGCAGCATCCGAGCTGGTTACACGCATCTGGCCAATTATTAATAAACGATTGCCACGGGCTAAACTATGGATCGTGGGGCGCTTCCCTACTCAGGACATTTTGAGTCTCAAGAGTAAACAGGTGGAAATTTCTGATACAGTTGACGATATTAGAGAAGCTTATCGCAGTTCTGATGTACTCCTGGCTCCAATTTATGGTCCCGGCGGTACACGATTCAAAATTTTAGAAGCTATGGCTTCCGGACTACCCGTCGTTACCACTTCACAAGGCATTGAAGGTTTAGGAGTGACCGATGGAAAGGAAGCCTTAGTCCGAAATGATCCCGAACAACTTGCACAGGCTACAATTAATCTATTAACCAATAAAAATTTATATCAACAATTAGCCCGGCGTGCGGACGAACTGGTCCGCAAAACGTATAACTGGGTAGCTATCGCCAAATCTCTTGATAGCATTTACGAAGCAGTTGGTCATGTCAAAAATAATTGATCTTTCTATCATTACTATTTCGTACAATACTAAGCAGCTATTAGATGACTGCTTGTGCTCTATTTATCAAAGTTTAAAGGATTCGCCTTTTGTATTTGAGATAATTGTAATTGATAATAATTCCTCTGATGGTTCAGTTGTCTATTTAAAAAAGAAATACCCAAATATTAGAATTATTGCCAATGCTCAAAATGTTGGGTATGGTAAAGCCAATAATCAAGGAGTTGCGGCGGCGTTCGGAAAAACAATTTTATTATTAAATTCAGACGTCGTTGTTTTAAATAAGGCTATTATAAAGTTATATTCCTATTTTATTTCGCTTCCGTCTAAATCGATAGCCGGTGGTAAATTGTTTAATCCTGATCAAACTCCTCAACCTTCATGCGGCCCTGGCTATACATTATTTACTATTTTCATTGCTCTTTTTCTAAAGGGTGATTATATTGATATTACGCGCTATTCTCCCAACACAATAAAACAAGTCGATTGGGTAATGGGAGCGTGTTTAATGACTGGTAAAAGTGCTTTTGCCGAAATTGGCTGGTTTGATGAGCAGATTTTTATGTACATGGATGAGATAGATTTGCAATACCGGGCTCAAAAACTGGGCTATAAAATCTATTTTTATCCCAAAGCACATTTTATACATCTGGGGGCGGGCAGCAGTCAAGGTCGAGCAACTCCTATACTCAATGTGTTTCGCGGGTTTATTTTTTATTATAAAAAACATTATTCTTATGTGCAATTAATTGCTTTACGGATACTCTTATTGTTCAAATCTAGTTTAGCCATAGTTCTATTTACACTACTGCGTAAAAAAAGTGATCAAAATTTATATTTTCAGGCTCTAAAAATTGCTCTATCATGAAACTTTCAATTATTATCGTTAGTTTTAATACCCGTGATGTTCTGAGTCATTGTTTAGAATCACTCTATACTGGTTATAAGCAACAATTTATCAATAAACAGTTCGAAGTAATTTTAATCGACAACGCTTCCAGTGATGATACGATAGTTATGATCAAAAAAGCCTTTCCTTGGGTGACGCTAATTCAAAGTGAGTCAAATTCCGGGTTTGCCAAAGCGAATAATTGGGGCATCCAAAAATCTCACGGTGAGTATGTATTACTACTCAATCCCGATACGATAGTTGAGAAAAACACCTTAACCTATCTCATTACCTATATGGATGGCCATCAAGCAGTAGGAATTTCGACTTGTAAGGTATTACTTACTAATGGACAACTTGATGATGCTTGTCACCGCGGTTTTCCCACTCCCTGGCGCGCATTTACCTACTTTAGCGGTTTAGCCAAACTATTTCCACACAGTACTTTTTTTAATGGTTACCACTTAGGTTATCAACATATGGATGAAATTCATGAGATTGAGTCGTGCGTCGGAGCCTTTTTACTAATCCGAAGGACTATTGGCGAACGTGTGCATTGGTTAGATGAAGATTATTTCTGGTACGGTGAAGATCTTGATCTTTGTTATCGGGTAAAGCAGTTGGGCAGTAAAATTATGTACATTCCCGACGTTTCAATAATTCATTACAAAGGAGCAGCCAGCGGTCTTAAAAAACACTCACAACACATTACCAAAGCTGATTCTGGGGTTAAGTTGCGCGCGACTGAAGCTCGGTTTGCGGTCATGCGGACTTTTTATGAAAAACATTATCGAACACTTTATCCCAGATGGATGATGCGACTGGTGTTTTTGGGGATTGGAATCAAAGAAAAAGTAGCTCGCACACAATTATGAATATCGGTATTGACGCACGATTATGGCAGGAAACTGGGGTTGGGCGCTACATTAGAGCGTTGGTTACCCAGTTGGGACAAATTGATTCACACAATCATTACAGTCTGTTTTTAACAAAATCGGATTTTGATCGGGTTAAGGCACCAAATGAACGCTGGCAAAAAATCCTGGCAGATGTTCATTGGCATACCGTTAATGAGCAACTGCTGATGCCGCGTATTTACAGACAGGCCCAGCTTGATTTACTTCATATTCCTTATTTTTCCGTGCCACTGTCAACGCCTCAGCCTTTTGTAGTAACGATTCATGACTTAATTATTTCGCATTTTGCAACCGGATTGGCTACTACAAGAATAAAACCTATCTATTTTGCTAAACGATTAGGTTATCAACTGGTTTTGCGTCAAGCAATTAGCAGGGCACAAAAAATTATTACCGTTTCAAATATAGTGAAACAGCAGATCGTTTCCGAATTTGGAGTTAAATCGGATAAAGTAATTGTGACGCTTGAATCGGGAGAATTAGAAAATATTCCCACGTTAACCCAAGCCCCGATCGCCGAACGATTTCTGCTTTATGTCGGAAATGCTTATCCACATAAAAATTTACGTACACTAATTACCGCTTTTGTACAGCTTAAAAAATCTGATCCCAATTTGCGTCTGGTACTTATTGGTAAACCAGATTATTTTTACGAATCATTGAAAACGTGGGCAAAAAAGATGAATTATGATACCGGAATCGTATTTGCTGGAGACGTATATAATCAAGATTTAGCCAACTGGTATAAGCACGCTACCTTACTCGTTTTTCCTTCTCTGGCTGAGGGATTTGGTATTC
>OBEQ012622482.1_pt1 | contig 15183 bp, 20 predicted proteins | sample 1670901 | NCBI WGS metagenome assembly OBEQ01 (sample SAMEA104232315, study PRJEB22302) | groundwater metagenome | biome: forest; feature: aquifer; material: groundwater | place: USA | collected 2011-08-07 | depth 5.4 m | reverse complement strand
GCGCCCCCTGAGGGGGCTTGGTCAAGACCACCCGCTGGCCGCACCCCCTGAGGGGGTTTGGCAGAGTCAACACCAACCCCACCCGCTACCGCGCCCGCCGTGAGGGGGCTTGCTAATCGCTTCGCTCCAGGATGTGCTACGCACAAAACGAGGAGCTGCTACGCAGCAAGGCTTAAAACCGTCCAGGTTGAACGATCGCGGCCCGGCTGGCATCGTCGCCGCGCTGGAGCGCGAAGCGTGCTCCTACATGCCATCCTGAACCGCAGGGGTGCCCCTGAACGGGGCATCCTCGCTCCCTCGCTTCGCGTCGGTCCTCTGACTCAAATCGCCCCTGCACCTTCATCAACCTCCAAACCAGCTTGCCAGGAAGGAATGGGTTGAGTTCAGCCAGGCATTCAATCCTAAGAATCCAGGTGGGACGAGGAGCGGCCGGGATAGGTAGGCGATGCTTTGAAAGCCGGCGCAGCGCTCAAGAGCCTGACCGAGGGTTGTAAGTTGGAACCGGAAAGTGCGTCGATTGCGAACGCGGCCGGCCGCAGCATCGATGCCGTGCTTTCCACGCTGGTGCATGAAATGGTGCATTTGTGGCAGGCTTACCATAACAAGGGATGGGCGGCGCAGATGAAGGCGGTCGGCCTGCAGCCATCGGATACCGGGGCGCCTGGTGGCAAGGAAACCGGGCAGAAGATGACCCATTACATCACCGAGGGCGGCGCGTTTGCGCGGGCAACCGCCGCGCTGCTCGGTGCCGGCTTTGCGCTGTCCTGGGCGGATGCGGCGATGTTTGGATCGGATCAGTCCAAGTCCAAGAAGTCAGGAAGCCGCGTGAAATTTACCTGCCCAGGTTGCCAAGTGAATGCCTGGGGCAAAGCAGGCTTGAAGTTGATCTGCGGCGAGTGTGCGCAGCTCATGGAAGGCGATGAGCCGGAGGAGGACGATGAATGACGGACTGTACCCTGCCACTTGGCGATTAATTTTTACCAGAGGGGGTTTCCCCCCTCCTGTTTTACTTCTTGGCTGCAATCACGATAAGTGCGACCAGGAACAACGCGGTTAAGATTTCCATTTTTGGCTCTCCTTTCACATGGAAATGTCCGAGAAAATAAAAGTATTTCCGCGCGACCTCCATGCAGATTACGGGCAGTTTTGCTATTCGAGGTCGTGACAGCGCAGACCCCCATGTATGGTTTTTGGGTCGTTTTAGCGCTACCGACTTTTCGGAGAGTGGGTCTTATGTCAAACAAAATGCCGCGATTGCGCTAGTCGGAAGTCACTTTATAAGCTAAAGTATTGATACTATCTTATCTTGTGAGTTGTCATGTCCGACCTCATCGCTCCAAACAGTTTAAAAGACCTGGTGGACGCCCACGCCATCCGCCATGCCACGGTCGTGGCCGACCAGGGCGCATTCAAAATCAATGTCAAATATGGCATGGTGGAACGGACCGTGTCGGTGCGCACCCGTGGTGGCCAGATCAAGGCGCGTGTGTTTACGTCGCTCGATGCCGTGGCCCGCTTCATGCGCGACAAGGTGCACCTGGCGCACTATGACGTGAACGCCGCGAATTTCGACCCGACAGCCAAAGCGGCCAAGCGACCGGACACCGCTAGGCGGTTGACGGCGGCGCACGCCGCGCTATCACATAGCGAATGGGCGCAGCAAAAAGTGCAAGCGTCACGCGACGGTCTGGCCGATGGCACGAATAGGCTGATTGCGCCTGATGAGTGGGCCGCCATTCGCGCGGCCAAGCAACGGCAGCGCGACGCCTGATGAAGCGCGTGCAACGTGCACAGACCTATTATGAGGATCTCAATGCGATCGAGGCGCGCATCATCGCCCAGGGCAGCCCGCAGGCCGCCGCCGATCTCTGGCTAGAAATCGATGACCAGGTGGAAAAGTTAGCCGACCCGAATCACCCACGCAGACGCGGGCTGATTGTGCCTGGCGCAATCGAATTGGTTGCGCACCCGAATTATGTGGTGATTCTGGACGAGGACGACACCACGGTCACCGTGTGGAACGTGCTGCACGTCAAAAGGAAATACCCATGAGCTTGTAGGCCGCCGCTGATGCGTTAAGTGCATTGGCGGCGAACCGCGTTGCCGATCGGCTGTTGCTGTTGACCGGCGCGATGGCGCTGGAAACACAGGCCAGCGTGTCCGGAGATCACGACCTGCTGGACGTTGAAGCTTGGCACGTTGGATAGCGCAGCAGCGGCCAAAAATCGGCATAAAATAACAATCATATTGATATTAACTTGCATTTGTTTATAACTTCATTTAATGTTATTTACAGTGTATTTTAATTGTTAGGACAAATATGATTGTCGCGGTACTAAACACCAAAGGCGGCGTTGGCAAATCAACCTTGGCGCTCAACCTTGCCGTTGCCCGCGCCCTTGCCGGCCGCGATGTTTGGCTGATCGATGGCGACCGCCAGGCGACCGCTATGCAAGCCGTTGCACAACGCGCCGAATCCGGCGCACTGCCGGCGCTGGCCGTTGCACACTTCACCGATGGACCGTTGCTACGGTCTCAGGTGCAACAAGGCACAGCAAAGTACGACGACATCATCATCGATGCAGGCGGACGCGATTCAAGCGCCATGCGTGCTGCATTGATGCTCGCGGACGTTGTGCTAATTCCGTTTCAACCTCGCTCTGTCGATATATGGGCGATGGGCGACATGGCGGAACTGGTCAAAGAAGCGCACAGCATGCGCGATGGTTTGAAAGCTTTCGCCCTACTCAACGGCGCGGACCCGCGCGGGTCCGACAATGCGGAGGCAGCGCAAGCCGTGGCGGACTTCGAGCACATCCAATATTTGGACGCGCCGATCGGCCGGCGCAAGGCGTTGGCCGATGCGATGGGCGGCGGTCTTTCGGTTTTGGAGTGGAAGCCAAAAGACGAAAAAGCCATCAATGAGATTAACATGCTTGTGAATCTTATATTCATCTTAAATTGATATTAAGAGGCAATCAAATGACCATTAAAAAAGCAGTAAAAACAAATCAAGACCAATTCATTGCGGCGGCACCGGATGCCGGCGCCACGGCAGTGAAAGTGGAGCAGCAAGCAAAGGGTGTGATGCGCGGGAACAAGCGCCAAATCACTCTTACCCTTTCGCCGGACCTGCTGCCGCAGATCGACGCGGCAGCGATCGCATTGGGTATTTCCCGTGCTGCTTGGGTGAGCATGACTATTTCCCAAGGACTGAAAAAATAACGACGCCAACTGAGGGAAACAATATGAAGCGCAAACGGGAGACTTCATTCGACCTCGCGACTGTTGAGGAGATTCGGGACGATGCATTTTTAGAAAAACTCGAAGCCTTATATGCGTCCAATGGCGAGAAAATGCCGGACGTGATGCGCGCTTTTTATGAGGATGTTCGAGCAACAGCAGTAACAACGCCTGTAACGCCGCTGCAAGCTTTGGAGAAGCTAAAAGCGTCGCGCGACGCGCGCCCGGTCGGTGACACCAAATTGTCGGCCGACGAGCTGGCGACCGCCGCGCAGATCGGCACAACGCAGGATGAGTCAGCCGGCAAGCGGCCGGCGCTGCTCCCAATTCGACACCCGAACCGCGATTTTTTTCTTTGCGATATGTTCGACTACGCCATCAAGGACGATGGCGCGAGTATGGAGGCACCGATTTTCACGCTGGCGACCAAGCCTGATTTGTCTACATGGACATGGAAGAGCAAAGACGGTTCACGCCGCGTCGAGGTTTACCCAAGTGTGAAAGGCAGAGCCACGCAGCACGATAAGGACGTGTTGATTTACGTGATTAGTCAGCTGACAGAAGGTTTGAATCGAGAGCGTCCGGACGCCGGCCAGCGAGTTGTGCGTTTCGTGGTGTACGACTATCTGGTGAAAACCAACAAGGAAACAGGTGGCAAGGAATATCGCCGCCTGCAGGCGGCTTTGGAGCGCCTACGCGGTACGTCGATTACCACGGACATCAAGACTGGTGGCCAGCGTGTGAAAGAAGGTTTTGGCATCATTGATAGTTGGGCTGTCATTGAAAAATCGCCGGATGACGAGCGCATGATTGCAGTGGAAGTGACCCTCTCCAAGTGGCTTTTTAATGCCGTGCAAGCGAATGAAGTTCTCACGATCAGTAGCGACTATTTTCGTCTGCGAAAGCCGCTTGAGCGCCGCCTGTATGAGCTGGCCAGAAAACATTGCGGCCGGCAGGCCGCATGGACGATCGGGCTTGAATTACTGCGCGAGAAGTGCGGAGCTCACAGCCACATCAGAGCTTTTCGTAGCCAGGTGCTTGAAATCATCGACGCCGACACTTTGCCTGACTATCGCATGCGTTACGATCGCGAAAAAGACCAGGTGATGTTCTACACGAAAAACACCGAGAAGCTAATTGCAGCGGTTGCATCTGGCAAAAGTAAGTTTCCGGCATGAAACTATCGTTATATCACTGACGCCTGTGGATAGTATCGTTACATCACTGACGCTTTTCTGTGGATAGTATCGTTACATCACTGACGCTGAGTATCGTTACATCACTGACGCTTTAAAATCGAATTCCATAGGAGATTTAGCAAGTTATCCACAGGCGTAACACGCGCGCGCGTTCTTTAACTTTTTAAAATCTTTAACGCAAATTCCCCTCCGTAGCACGCTACGAGCGTACCCGACAGGACAGTAATCAAATAATGACCCCGCTTGCGGGGTATGACGCGCTTCGCGCTTGTGTTCCCCACACTACATACAACAGCCCCCGCAAGCGGGGAGTAACGCGCTACGCGCTTGTTGACCCCAATCCGCAGGGGGCGTGCCGCCCCCTCTCTCTGCGTCGCTTCGCTCCTTGCCGGACTCGCACCCCCTGGGCAAACCTACGGTTTCCCCCGCTTCGCGGCTCCCCCTTCCCTTGCGCCTTCGGCGCGGTCTACAAAAAGAAGAGTGTCGGCGCAATGGAACAGGCAACCAGCCGTATGCACATAGCTGCAATTCCCGCCACGTAATCGCGACCGCAAGGATTCTTGCGTAAATGCGTAATAGGGGTGTACGCCCAGGAATGTGACGAAACGGGAATCAAAGTCGTTTAGCGAACAGCGCCAGACGGCACAGGCGGGTCGTCAAGCCAAAATTGCCGCCGACTTGGTGCCCGACTACCAACAGCGGCCAAAAAACGGCTTAAAAACTGTTTTCGCGGTTCCATGGCCGACTTTTCCGGGGCGGGGTTATTTTTTATCGATGGCGCACAAAGAGACATTGCGATTTTTCATATCATAACGTATCATTATATTCATAACGTAACATATCGTATCAATTAAAAGGAGAAAACAGCATGGGACGCGAAGCCACAATCACCTATGAACAGGTCGCCGCCGCCGCCGACACGATGAAAGCCGCCGGCAGCAAGCCGACATCCCGCGCCATCCGGGAGCGATTAGGCAATATCGGCAGCATGGGAACCATCAACAAGCACTTGCAGACATGGCGAGCCGGTCAGGAACGGCAAATTGCCAGTGCCCTTGCCTTGCCCCCCGCCTTGCAACGGTCGATTCTGGACTTCATGAGCCAAGAACTCGCCAGCGCAAAAGCTGCGCTTGAATCCGATCTGGCCGAGCAGCAGCAGGAAGCCGCCGACCTTGCGACGGAAAACGAGCGCCAGGCGGCCGACATCGAGGACAAGAACGAAACGGTTACGGCACTGCATGCCGAACTGGCGACTTTGCAAGGCCGCCTCGGCCAGATGGAAACCGATTTGACCGCCGCCAAGGACGACGCAGATCGGGAGCGTAAGGCAGCAGAGGTGGCACGCACCGAGCTGGCAAAGGCGCTGCTAAGGCTTGAGGCAATGCCCCGTCTGGAAGCGGACTTGACCTCTTTGCGCACCGAACAGGACAAGGAGCGGCAAGGTCGCGCAGCCGCTGAACAGCAAGCCGCCGTCCTAGCCGCAAAACTGGAAGCTGTGACCGATCGGGCTACCAAGGCAGAATCCACCGCCATCGAGGCAACAACGCAGGCGCACAAGAGTGGCGAAGCCGTGACTCTGGAAGCGACGAAGACAGAAATGGCGCAAAACACCATCGCCAATTTGACTGGGAAAATTGACGCCATGCAGGTGCAGATTCAGCAGCAGGTCCGGGAGTTGGACGCGGCCCGCCAGGAGGCGAAAAAAGCCATCGAGGAAGCGGCAGAGCTGCGCGGTAAGCAAGCGGGTAATGTTGAATTGAAGCCCGTCAAGAAATAGGCGTGACATTCAGTTTTTGAATTATCTTTAACGTGGGCAAGCGAAGCGCGTCAGGCCCATAGGGCAAACATCGCGAAGGGGCCTGTGGGTAAGCGTGGGGTATGTGGGCAACGGTTTTTATGTTGTCCACATATCCCTGCTTATCCACGGGAACGCGGAATTACGTGCGGCTGTTGGTCAACAACCATCCAGGGGTGAGGGGCGGGACGCCCCATGTTTTCACGCGTACTTTTTTTGGCACTGGTCTGTTGCGTGTGATTGAAAAATGATGCCGTCCGCCCCGATGCCGATTGCTTCTGCCAGGCGTTCTGCATCCTCTTTTTTCAGTGATTTTTTCCACTCGATGAAAAATATTGCATCGGCACGGGCAACGCGCACGAAGTAGCGCGAATCGTGCCCACGCTGGACGGAAACAGTACCGAGCGCGGCAGTTATGACGCCACCTTCAGTGGCGACCTCGATCAAGCCGCGTCCGTGGTCGACCTCGATCGCCATGTTTTCTATTCTTAAAATGGTCATTCTGGCCCTCTCAAAAAATATATTTTCAAAAATCCCTGTTTTCTTCCCGGTTATTGCTTCGTGTTCGACAAGTCTGTTTGCAATCTTGCCGCGCATCCTTGATTGCGGTTGACATGCTATGCAATTTAGGAAACAATTGCAATATATAAAAGCAATTCATATAAGCAATACATAATAAGGAAAATAAATCATGAATGCAGACACAAATAGACGTATTTTTATAACGCTTTTGACCACGCTTTTGATTTGGCTGCTACCGGTTCATAGGGCAAAGGCAGATGGTTTTGCGATTGATACATCCCGTTTTGCCGGGCCGTTATCCGGCCTGTGGACGGGTGAAAATGGTGTTGTTGTCAATGCCATCCAGCAATTTGATAATGTGTTTGTAACGGTGCTGAGCTTTGACGCGGACGGGAATTCGGTTTGGTACGCCGCGCCGAGTTGCGCCATTGGCGATAATTCGAATCGCTGCACAGGTGAATTAGTTTCCTTGTCAGGAGGCACACCAGCAACGGAGGTATGGAATGGAGAAAATCTAAAGCAGCGAATTGTTGGGCGATTTTTCTTGATTTTTGAGGACGAAAATCACCTTGCAATGCGGCTCGATATTGACCACCTGCACGGTGAAAAAATGCTTTCGCGAGTGATATTTGCAAGTGCGCCGCGTGGGAAATTTTAATGTTCGACACCTTCAAGGCAGGCGCGGCGCTCTACACGTACAAAGCAGTTTACGACTGGTATCTGGTCGCAGGCCTCATCGCCGGCTTTGCCGCGATGCATGCTTTCGACCAGCACAAAAAGGAAAATGATGTCGCGGCCACTGTGTGGGGCAGCGTAACGCTGCTTGGCTGCGCTGTGCCTTTGTGCTGGTTCATTTTCAATGCTGCTTTTGCCTCACAAATCGGGCGCTTGATGAGTGATTATTACCTCTATTGGTGGGCTGCGATGGTCGTTGTCGGCGCTGTTGCGTCGCTTCTTTTTCAACGCAAATGGACGCAGCACTTTGATGTTTTCAAAAGCCGTTTCACTCTGCGCACAAAACTTGAACGCAACAAAAAGACCGACGTTCGCACCATCGATAAAGTGCTACCAGACCCGATTAAATTTAAGCCGTCGAAATATTTCGACGCGGCACAAGGCCTTTTCCTTGGCCTTGGAGAGAATAGCAATCCGCTTTATTGGCCGGCTGGCCGGCCGTGGGTTCACATGGCTGTGATCGGTTCAAACGGCAGCGGCAAGGGCGTTCAGATCCAGTGCCTCATCAGCCAGGCGGCGAGCCAGCGGCACGCTGTCTTTGTGATGGACCCAAAAAATGATGAATGGATGCCGCATTGTTTGAAGGCCGCGGCCGATGCTGCCGGCATCCCATTTCATTTCGTGGATCTGCGGCCGGCTGCGCCGAGCCAGATCAATTTATTCCGTGGCGCCGACCGACACCAGCTCGACGAGCTGATGCAAGCCGGCTTCGGACTTGCGGAGAAGGGCACCGACGCCGATTTCTATCGCTTGAAGGATCGCCAGGCGTGCGCCTGGCTAAGCGCCCGCATCGGGCCGCTAGACACGCCTGCAAGCCTCTTTACCGAACACGGCGCGCATCTTGAAAAGGTTGCAGAGGGCTTCGCCGGCTACTTAAAGGAAATGGCCGACATCGCGGCCGTGAATGCAAACGAAGGCCTTGACCTGGCAAAGATTGTTGAGGAAGGAGGTATTGTCTATGTGGCCGGCTCAATGCGAAATGAAAAAATTAAACGCCTGCAGCGCATGGTCGTTGTGCGCGCAATTCAACTCGCGGAAACACGTGACAGGCTCAGCGGCACACTGCGGCCGGTTGGCATCGTTATGGACGAATTCATCTATCACATCAGCAAGGCGGCATTGGAGGCGCTTGGCGCCGCAAGGGACAAGGGTGTGTATTGCGTCCTGGCGTTTCAAGGCATTGGCGATTTGGCGCGCGTCCCTGCAGACCTGTCGGCCGACGCGGTGAAAGGCGCGATCGTTGAGAACTGCAAAATTAAATTTGTGTACCGGCTAGAAGATCCGGACACGGCGTTATGGTTCGCAGCCATGACCGGTTCTATCCAGGCTGACGACGAATCGCGAAAGGTCGAAAAAAATCTTGTCTTGGTCGAGACGTTGGAAGGGGACCGCACGATTCGCCAGACAGACCGGTTTTTGATTGATGAAAACATGCTCACCAATTTGCATGAAGGGCTTGGCGTTGCGATCGGTTTGAAAGGGTTTGTAAAGGATTGCCACAAGGGCGAATTTATCAGCATTTCAAGGATGGACGTTGCCAAGGATCGCGCCGCAATCACGCCCCAGGAGTGGCCTGGCTATCAGTTCAAGGCCTTTGATCCAAAGGACTTGCCAGCCTTGCCGACCGCACAATCAAGCGATGCCGTTTTTGAATTACCCGCGCTTCCAGACGTGAAGAAAAAAATATGAATTTGCCTCAGAAAAAAGTGATTGACGCCTCTTTGCTGACCGAGTTTCGCTCACATCAATCGAGGCTAAACCGGGAAGCAGAGAAGCGCGCAACGGTCTTAGCGTGGGTCGCCAGTGAGGGTTACAGCACAACAGAGATTTTGCAAAAGCTGTTGAATCTGTCCCGGCCGCAAACATACCAAACCATGAAAAAGCTCGAACGGGACGGCCTTGTCACGCTCCAAACGGTCGAGCGCGGCCTACTCGGTAAAAACACTGTTTGGTTTGTGACACAGCACGGCGCAACACTGGCGATGGACCCGAACGCCGAGCGCATCGATATTTTCACATTCCAACCCGGCCGCGTGTCGCCGTTGACCCTGAATCACGTCATCGACTGCCAGCGTGCGCGCCTGGCGGCGCAGGCCGCAGGCTGGAAAAATTGGATCACTGATAAGCAATGTCGGACCCGCGCGGCCCTGGACGAGCCGGCCAAAGAAAAGCGGGTGAAGTGGTTGAAGATTCCGGACGCGATCGCGTCCGATCCGGACGGCGTGATTGTGGCGATCGAGATAGAGCGAACACCGAAAAAGCCGAGCACCTATGCTGAAACGCTCGCTGAATACGTCCAGATGATGCATTCGAATGTGATTCATCGAGTGGACTACGTTTTTCCTGACCCGCTCCTGGTGCCGCGCGTGGCGCGCATTTTCAAAGAGATCAAAAGCATCAAGATTCAAGGGCAGGACGTGCCAATTACCCCGGCCATCTTGAGCCGGTTTCGTTTCACTGCACTGGCCAACTGGCCGCAAAAATAATGGGGAAGGTCGTGAAAAAAACAATCAACTGGCTTGGCAATGCCTTGTGCTTTTGCGCCGTGATCGCAGCCGGCAATGCGTTTGCATCGGCGATTACTTTTGACAAATCAAAACAAGGGCCTTACTGGTATTTTGACGCTCTGGAAATGCCGATACACGGCCCTGTCAAACAGATTGTTGAAACCATCGGCTACTTCGATAAACAAGGTGAGCTAGTGAAATCACCTGACTCGAAGACCTATTCATTCGGGCGCTCTGGAAAGCTCGAAGTGGTTGATCACAAGTGGCTAGCCGGGGTCAATACGGTGAAATTGTTTTGGAAAGGAAACCTCCTATCGAAGGTGGTTATTTCAGTGCAGCCAGCCGAAGGCATGTCAGCTCAAAGTCTCGGCAGTCCAAGTGAGAGTGTTTACGATTATGACGCTGACGGATGCCTGATAAGCGTTTCAGTCAGGGAGGCGCAGGGCAAGCCAGAACTTAAGCGCTATAAATGCGTGAAAGATGGTGCGACGACTCGGCGCACCAACCTCAAGGGTCCGAATGATGATTATGCCGAGTTCGATGAAAAAGGGCGGGTAACGCTGACCCGTTTTGTAGGCACGGCGATGTTTACGCCAGGCTTGAAGGGTGTTTACAGCGCCGGGAGTGATGAAAATCGCGTCAGCTACAGGACCCTAAGCAATGGTGTTCTCTTGATTACCGAAGATAATTTTATTGATGGCAAAAAGCATTCGACGCGCGCGCAGGGATTTTTCGGTGAGTCGGACGGTTGGGCTGGTTTTCTTGCGATTTCGGATAACAACATTTACCAGTATTCGTTAGACGACTATCGCAACTGGATAGAGCAGAGCGAATATAGTTGGCCTGCTGATGGGAAGCGGTACGAGGCGAAGGATTTGAGAGGCTACACCTACCGCACAATTTCGTACTACCCGAAGTGACGCTTAAAAATATTTTCAAAAACCAGTGATTTTTTCCGGTTTATTGCTGCGTGTCGGACAAGTCTCATCAGGTGGCGCGCTTTGCGCCACCGCTTTAAAGGGGAAGAAGTCATGAAAAAACTTGTGTGCATTTTGTTGATTCTCGTACCGCTGCTGGCTCACGCCAGCGGCAACGATGGCCTGTTTCTTCGCATGAAAAATAATGGTCAGTTTTTGCGCGCCGGTTTTCCGGTCGACGCGAACCAGTCTGTGGTCTTTGACCAGACTGGTTTTCCGCTTCTCATGGTGAGAGAAGTTCCACCAGGTGACGCGATCCAGAATTTTCTAAACGGGGTCAAGCCTTACCCCGCGCATTCGGCTTTCAGCTCTGAAAAGCCTGGTGTTGATTTTCGGTACACACGCGGTTTTCCGGTCATTGGGAAAAAGGATAAAGCGGCGGTCATTTTTTTGAATGACGTTCCGCTTTTGCTCAGAACCGCACAGCCGGCCTTGGCCGGCCGCTACTGGTTCGTCACTCGCAAAGGCGGCGCAATTAATCGGGAGACTTGCGAGCGCACATCGCTCAAGGAACATCCTAGCACCTTGCCTGATGCGTCCGGACTCTACGATGCGCCGTACCGCGTCACTGTCTACTGCGAAGGTTACATTGACACCGTGCGCGACACCGTTTTGATGTTCGAAAACGAGGCTGACATGGAAAAGTATTTGACCTGGGCGAATGTTCCGGATCAACAATTTGCCGCGATGGAGAAAAAATGAATCCAATTGCATTGGTCGCCATGGCCCTGGTGGGCCTGCTCGCCGTCTACTTGTTTATCGGCCAGTCCGACCAGCAGCACAGCGAGCAGGCCGCGAAGGAGGCGGTACACCAGCTCGACAAGGCGAAATTTGACAAGGACTTTGCCGCAGGCTGGAACGGCGACAAGGTGGCAGCACCGCCGGCCGGCGAGATCGAGGCGAAGGCGGCGAAGCTCGCGCAGCTTGAGGCAGAGGCCGAGAAGAAGCGCCAGGAGGCCGAGAAGCGCACGAAAGAGATGCAGAAAGGCCTTGATGACATGTCCGGCTACAAGGACGGGAAAAAATGAAACTGCGCGCCTGGCTAGCCATCCTTGCCTTTGCCCTGGTCGCTGGCCGCGTTGCGGCCGACGACGCATCAAACGCGACCTCTGGGCAAAAGCGGTCGAAATCGAAATCTACCTACCAATCTCAGGAAGAAGCCGGCCAGGCCGGCAAATCACAGGGGCAGACCTCCAACCTGGATGTCACCGCGCGCCTGATGGCCGCTTTTGTCGCGAGGCACCCGATTTATACCGACCCGGCCGACTTCGGCGCGGACCTGACCGACGCCGATCGCCAGCGCGTCGGTCAAGAAGTGGCGTGCGCCCGCATGCCTGAGGCTAAGGCATTCTGTCGCCAGGCTCCGCTCACACAGAGCCAGCTTGAAGTGCTATGCGCGGGTTATCCCGGCACGCCGGCTTGCAGCGCACTTACGCCGGCAATCGCGCTGCGCGCGATCGGGCGCTGCCACATTTTCACTGGCGGGCTGCGTGACATGTTCCCGATTACGGTTTTTATCTCGGGTGGTCCAGCCGAGCCAGCCATGCACACAATGTCGCTGGCGCAATTGACGAACGGCTTTGCCCGCAGGTTCGGCACCAGCTTTTCAGTCATGACGCAACACAACCTGCCTGGCGGTGCACCGCGCATGCGCGGCGACGATTTTCCCGTGCATAACGCTGCCAGGTGCGTTGCAGAGACCGCAATTTACCTGCGGCAGGCCATGTTAGTGCTCGACAAGATCGCGGCGCAAACGGCGTTTAAATCGATGCTGGAAGTTGACGCCGGCATTGAAGTGGCGCTCGACAAGGCCGACAGTTGGATTTTTGAAATCCAAAAAGAGGCCGATAAAACGGTTGCCAACATCAATTGCACCACCCCCTACTTTGTGCCAAGCGACAAGATGCCCGGGCGTTTCCAGTGCGGCAATATCGCATTCGATGCGGACACCGGCAAGGTCAGCTATGACGGTCTTGAGCTGCGCCAAGATTCCATTTTTGGCAAGTCGATCATTGTCGCTCTGGCGCTCGACAGGAAGGAAACCAAGACGGCTACGACCGGCAATCGCTCAGACCGCAAACAGGAAAGCTACAGCGGAACCGACCGTGCGGAGAAGGTCAGCAAATGAAAACCGTCATCGCATTACTGCTTTTGCTGGCCGTCGCCGGCTGCGGCAAACAGGCCGGCAGCGTGAACGCTGGCGCGACGAATACCAGCGGCAGCAGCACCGAATCAGCAACTGTTACTGAGCGCGTGCGCTCAATGACGGCCGGAAAAACGGCAGCAAAAACCATCACCGTGCCAGCATCCGGCCTGATCGCCGATGCACTGGCCGGCTATGCCGGGCCACTTGATCGCGCAGCGCGGCAGCGGTTTTTCAAGTTTGCCGATCATACGGCAATGCTGATTTCCGCCAACAATGAGGCGGCATTGGTCGCAGACAGCGCCACGCTGGCGCGTCCAATTCAGTTTGCATTGACGCCGTTCAACGGGTGGGAAGTTTCGCACATGCGCGATGGTGCAAAGGCGCAAGCCGTGTATGCATCGACGCTTGCAGCGGCCGGTGCATATGCAAACAACGTCATGACTGACCTTGCATCAAAGCTGTCGGCTGACGTGATGAAAAATCCGGACGAGGCGCGCAAATCGATTGTCGCCGCCTATGAAAAACTGCCGGTAGATGTCTTGAAAGCAGAATGGATAAAGGCATTAAAAACAGCACACAGCGCACGCAAGAGTATCGATTTATCAGGCTCAGGCAATATTCATTTCACTGCTGACACAAGCGATTTTGTAGGCGATGGAAAAGGAATCACGCTGGTAAAAGGCGGGCAAACCTTGTTTGGCGATGGTTATCTGAATGGGCAAAAAATCGCATTCGCGCTAGAATCCACGCTTGCAAGCGATATCGGAAAGACACAAAAAATTGAAGACAGAAGCGGAACGAGCCAAGGCAATGCAACGGATGCAGGCGTGAAAGTAGGTCAATAATGCTAATGCCATTCGTGAGGCCGATCCTCATTTTGTTTTCAATCTTGATTTACATAATCAAGATCCCGCTTAGAATAGTTGCGTTCTCTGCTGCGCTTGGATGGTTTTTTACGATCGTTATTTATGCCTCAGCGATTGGTGCAGCTATATATTTTCTTCAACAATACGGGTGAAAAATGGGAATTTTAAAGAGTAAAGAAAAGGTAAAAACAAAAACTTTGTCAGTGCGTATCGAAGCAACTTTGCACGCTGATTTGGAGAAATTGAAGTCAGATGCAGAGGCAAAAAACATGCTTTTTGACGTGTCTGAAGTAGTCGAAAAGGCGCTTGCCGTCGCTATACGCGCGGCACGAACTGAGCTTGAAACAGCGTCAAAATAAATCATCTATTGCACACAAACTGTATACAGTTTGTGTGCAATAGATTGACTTTTCAAAAACAAAGCAAACTTTAAAAGCAAACATAGAAGCAAACTAGCGCGTTTGCTTCTATGTATCGCAACTGGCGGGTTGCGAAAACGGCGAAAATCACGTCAAAAACCGCCTCAAAATCAAGATCAGCGACACCAGCCAGCCCACCCGCTGCCGCACCGCCCTGAGGGGGTTTGGCCAGGTCAAGAACAACACAAAAACCACCCGCTAGCGCACCGCCCTGAGGGGGTTTGCTACTCCGAATCAATACTGCCACAGATTTCCATCGACGCATGCGTCGAAAGCTCTGGAAATCCGCGTCAGCATCGATTCTGCGCACAAAATAGGTGCCTGAAATTCCCCTCGACGCATGCGTCGAAAGCGCGGGGAAGTTTCATGCACCTATTTTGCTTGCCGCCGCCCCTCGCAAAGCGAGGGAACCCCGCTTTAATGCAAACCTGACACCCTAATCGCATAAGGCCGCGATCAGGGAACCCGGTCAGGTTCACACTGCGCCACGATGAAACTGTGGCTTTTTTTTTTTTAAGCCTACCCCTCGCACTCGCTCCTCCAGATATTCCCCTGCCGTAATATCTACATATGATTTGGGGTGATTCTGATCGATACAGGATTCAAGGCAGGCCAAACTCATTTCACTCTTGGGATGCAGAAAAAATGGCATCGAGAATCTGCTGGTATCCCAGAGATCGCGCGAAGGATTTACCACGCGGTGTGTTGTGCTGCTTAAACGGTTATTGGTTAGTCTTAGCAACATATCGCCTACGTTTACAACTATTTGTTCGG
>OBEQ010704605.1_pt1 | contig 15183 bp, 12 predicted proteins | sample 1670901 | NCBI WGS metagenome assembly OBEQ01 (sample SAMEA104232315, study PRJEB22302) | groundwater metagenome | biome: forest; feature: aquifer; material: groundwater | place: USA | collected 2011-08-07 | depth 5.4 m | reverse complement strand
TTCGCGGGAATGACGATTTCCAAAGCGTTGTTCATTTTTTTAGAGATTCTAAGGAATCAGTGAAACTAATCTGCAACGGCATAATTTAGGCTAACTCGTTTAATTAGTGCTATTATTTTTAAAAATTATTATAAAGTTGAGTGTTCTGAATGGAATTTAGTGCACAGCAAGCCGCCGAAAAGGACTGTAAACATTCGGCTGTCGTATTGCAGATGAACTCAAAACGCAACCCTACCATACGCTCCAGACTTGCTTTGCTTGTCACCTCTTGTGTGATTCTGGCGTCGTTGCTGGCTATCGGGGTTCTTACCTATTTTTATCAGCATGAACAAATTCAATTGCTCAGTCATTCGCTTGCCACAACGCAAGCGTTGAAAAATTTGAGCAGCGGATTGTGGGAGGCGATTTTCTTGCTCATGCTCGGTATGGGGCTGGTGCTGACGATTGGTCTTGGCATGTGTTGGATGATAGCGAATCAGATAGTCAGAGAATTGCGCGTCTTGTCCAGGGATGCGCTGCTGCAAGAGCGAATAAAAATAGAAACCGCACATGCTGAAGTATCCCAGGCGATAGAAGAACGCGACCGCTTGTTTAATTATTCAATTGATTTTATGTGCGTGGCGGGGTTTGACGGTTATTTTAAGCAATTTAATCCAGCGCTGGAATTGGCTTTGGGTTGGTCGAACGAAGAGTTCATGTCCAGGCCGATCCGAGAGTTTGTGCATCCAGATGATAAAGAATCTACCGTCGCTGCACAAAAAAGTTTGTATGGCGGAAAGTCGCTGCTTTCATTTGATAATCGTTATCTTTGCAAGGATGGCAGTTATCGATGGGTGGCATGGAATTCATATCCGCTGGCGGAAAAAGGCACGGTGCTCGCCGTGGGACGTGATATCACTGAGCACAAGCGTTTAGAAGCCTTGGCGCAACAACATAACGTTGAACTCATTGATGCCAGAAATCGCGCTGATGCCGCCAATCAAGCTAAAAGTGTCTTCCTAGCCAATATGAGTCATGAGTTGCGCACTCCCCTCACCGCCATCCTTGGTTATGCGCAAATTCTCCAGCGAGATAAAAATCTGCATCCGCGTCAGCTTACGGGTTTGAACACGATCGAGTCTAGCGGCCGACATCTGTTAACGCTTATCAATGACACGCTGGATTTTGTCAAAATTGAAGCCGGTAAGTTGGAGTTGAGTCCCCATGCATTTAATCTACCCGCCTTCTTGCGCATGATTGCTGACATCATGCGCGTTAAGTTGGAACAGAAAGGCGTGCTATTTTTTTATGAAACAGCTGCCGATTTGCCGCAAGTCGTGCGGGCGGATGAAACACGCTTGCGTCAAGTGTTGCTTAATCTCTTGAATAACGCAGCTAAGTTTACCGACCGTGGCCAGGTCACTTTCCGGGTGAGCTGCCTGCCCTGTGAAGACGAAAGCCAGGCCCGCTTGCGTTTTGAAGTGCAAGACACTGGCATCGGCATAAGCACCGACGAATTGAACAGTATTTTTCAGGCATTCAAACAGGTCGGTGATGTTGATCGCCGTTCTGGCGGCACCGGACTGGGTTTGGTAATCAGTCGTCAACTGGTGCAGCTGATGGGCAGCGATATCGGGGTTGAAAGTCAGCTCGATGTCGGCAGCCGGTTTGGGTTTGAGATAGCGTTGCCAGTCGACGTTGAAGTTATGCTGCTGCCCACAGACGCAGATCAGTACGTAAGTTACCAGGGACCCTGCAAGACGATATTGATCGTTGATGATATGGCTGCGAATCGACTCCTGCTGCTGGATTTTCTCACGCCCTTGGGATTTGAAACCATCGATGCAGTCAACGGCAAGGAAGCCGTCGAGCTGTTGAAGGTGACCAATCCAGATTTAATTTTGATGGATAAGGTGATGCCGGTGATGGATGGCCTTGAAGCTTGCCGGCAAATAAGCGCAATGCCAGGCAAGCAAACGATCCCCATCATTGTTTTTTCCGCCAGTGCCACCAAGGAAGATCAAGCAGCGAGTTTAGTGGCGGGTGCGAGCGCGTTTTTGCCTAAGCCAATCGAATACGAACAACTTTTGCAGCAGATTGGCACACTGCTGGCGTTGCGCTGGAATGTTGAGTCACCGCAGCCAGCAACTGACACTAGTTCATTAAATTCCTTGGTGGTACCGCCACCGGAAACACTGGAAGTTTTGTATCAAATCGCGTTGAACGGAAATATGCGGGACATTGCCGATGAGGCGCATCAACTCGCCAGGCGTGATGAATGCTATCGCCCGTTTGCCGAAAATTTAAGTGGCTTGGCAAACAAGTATCAATCTAAAGCAATTTTAAGATTGCTGGAGAAATTCCTTCATCTTGAAAATTAAGGTTGGTTGTCCTGTTTGTCTGTTTGCAAATCGTATATGCGTTGCTGCTGAGTATCAACACATTTCACAAACACACTCTTCAGCAAACCACGTTGATATTCCACATCCACAACTCTACAATGCGCCGTGCGTTTTTATGGCATTACTTGCTGTGTAGAATAAATACTTTGGTTGACATAAAGGCGCTAAAACTACTGGTTCATGTCCAGTATTTTTGTTTTTTTCAAACGCACTTTACACAATCTAATAATCGTCAATTAGGAAAAACATAAAAATGAAAAAAATATCAATGGTCAAACAATATTTATTGAATGCAGTCGTGCTTTTATCCTTACTTTTAAATTTTGGTGCTCAGGCCAATGCTGATGAAATTAATTCTCTAAGCAATGTGAGTACTTCTGAACTTTCGGCTGTTTCTTTACCACCGACAGATCATAGTTTTTTACTGGGAACATGGGTGAATGTTGATAAGGCAACCAACAACATCAGAGCGTTTGTCATAAAATACGATGCCAGTGGCGAATTGTCAGTGCGTGCTTACGGCGCTTGCTCTCCAACAGCATGTGATTGGGGTTCGACACCTGCTGTTCCCTATGCGACAAATGTCTCTTCAAATCTTGCCGAAGGTTTTACAGCCCCCTATGACCATGGGTTCTCTGAAACAATCTTAACAGGTACTCGTTTAGTCGCCAGACAATTTGCCGATTATGATTTGATGACCGTTAATAGCTTCACAAAGTTTAATGATGGCAGTAATCGAAGCAACTATTACGTAACCAATTACTTCGTCAAGGTTAAACCCACCGTTAGCACCGTAAAATAGTGCTTATCCCCTTGCCTGCCGTACTACAAACGCAAGGGCTACATACGCAAGGGATTTGTCTTTGCACTAAAAAACCCCCGCTCTCTCATTAGGCCGGGGATTTTCCTTATCTAAATAAATGCACAGCATAAACGATAATACCAACACCCATCTCCATAGACGTAATTAACCGCGTCAAACTAAAAAATCGCATCTAACACAACAGAGTATACGTTAACACCGCCACTCGGTGGCTTGCGGCTAAAATTCGAATTCGCACCAAATTCGCTCTGTTTCATATTGGCGATTTCTGTTTTTAACGAAACCTTTGAAGTTAAATTAAAGCGCACGCCGAGCTGATAATATTTGCCGTTAGTCGGTACGTGATAGTTGGGAATTTCCAGTGCACCAATCTTGGCGGATTCTTTATCTGTTTCACTGGTTGTGTAGTTAAAACTGTAACTCAGATAGGGCGCACAACTCATCTGATAAACACAATTATTAAATCGATAACTCAGCAGTGCTAGATATAAATTGGAATCCGCCAACAAGGGATAATCCTCATTTGAGACTTCGGATTGTGTTGCTTCTATCATCGCCTGCAATTGGGAGGCTTCATAAATGACGGCATAATCGAGATAGATAATGGGAAACGTATGCTCACCAACTCCCTCGATAGTGACAGTGGCATTTTTTGTATAACCAATCCCAAGTCGCGTAGTGATAAGATTAAAGTTGCTCTCGATATTGGTAAAGAAACCGTTGGAGGCATCAATTTTTACTTTAGGTGATAAATTTTCTTTTAAATTCCCTGTCGCAAATTGCCAGCGGTGGGTAGAGTTACCGACATTAAAACGGTAACTTAAATCTACCCCTTCAAACGCTGATAGCGTGGAGATATAAATATTGGGCGGTGGCCGAGTCCACAGATAACTGAAGCCAACATCCAAGGTCTCGGAATAATAATAAAAGGGCGTTTTGATTCGTCCACCCCTGATTTGAAGGTCATCATTGATACGATGTCGAATATAGGCCCAGCGTATTTCCGGGGAGAAGTCATTCCCTCCCTCCGCAACCATTTGTGTCACAACATCGGTTTTATCATCGTGACGTACAGTTGCCTGCAGACCAACGAGGGAGTCGGGGCGATATTCGATATGTTGACTAAATCCCAGATTGGCGTAATCAATATCTTTCTCGTTAATTTTCGTTGCGCCCACTGTTAGAAAACCTTGAAACTGCATTTTTTCTTCCATGTCTTTCAACTTGGATGACATGGAGTGAAATTGTTTTTTGTTGAGTTTTTTTAATGAAGTATTTTCTTTTTCAAGTTCTATAATTTTTTCAGTAAGCTGTTCGTTTGAAAGTGTAACCGCCTGGGCAGAGGTCGCTTGACTGTAAGAAGTAATAATTAAAATTAATACTACGAGAGTATTGCAGCTGCGCTTGGTAAATTTCGAATAGTTTGTCATGTTGAGTTAGTCACTGATCCCTGTAACTTTGGAGCGCAATATTGTTTCTTCGTCGATAGTTCACAGCAGCTGCAGGCTTAAGCCTTTGGCAGTGTCACACCCGTCTGCCCCTGATATTTTCCACCACGATCTTTGTAAGAAACCTCGCACACTTCGTCAGATTCGAAAAACAGCATCTGCGCCACGCCTTCATTGGCGTAGATTTTTGCCGGCAAGGTGGTGGTGTTGGAGAATTCCAATGTGACATGGCCTTCCCACTCAGGTTCCAGCGGCGTGACATTGACGATTATGCCGCAGCGCGCATAGGTCGATTTGCCTAAACAGATGGTCAGCACATTGCGCGGAATACGGAAATATTCGACGGTGCGCGCCAAGGCAAAAGAGTTGGGGGGAATGATGCAAACATCGCTTTTGATATCTACAAAGCTTTTTTCATCAAACGCTTTTGGATCAACTGTTGCCGAATGGATATTGGTGAAGACTTTAAAATCGTTGGAGCAGCGCACATCATAACCATAGCTTGAGGTGCCGTAGGAGATTATTTTTTCTCCGCCTGCGTTCAACCGAACCTGTCCTGGCTCAAAGGGTTGAATCATCTCGTGTTGCTCTGCCATTTGACGAATCCATCGATCAGACTTGATGCTCATTTGCTCACTCACATTGTAAATTTATTTGTCGCGCATAGTACCTGTAAAACTGTACCTGTAAAACTGTACCTGTAAAACAGCACCTGTAAAACAGCACCTGTAAAACAGCACCTGTAAAACCGTACCTGTAAATCAGTACCTGGAAAATCAGTTAGTCATTCGATATCACAATCTCGGGGACAGGCGTTAAGTTAGCGCGAGTTTGTTCCCAAACTCTCGCTGCTAAATGGCGAGCAATATTTCGATAACACAAGGCAGTCGGTGAATTAGGTTGCGCTACAACCGTCGGCCGTCCGGCATCGACATCTTCACGAATCGCGACATCGAGCGGCAGTGATCCCAACAGTGTCGTGTGGTATTCGGTAGCAATACGCTGTCCACCGCCTGAGCCGAAGATGTGTTCTTGATGACCACATTGGCTGCAAACATGCAGCGCCATATTCTCCACCACCCCCAGCACAGGGACATCCACTTTGCGGAACATTTCGATGCCTTTTTTCGCATCGAGCAGTGCTATGTCCTGCGGTGTGGTTATCACCACGGCGCCACTGGTGGGCACACTTTGGGAGATGGTCAGCTGAATATCACCTGTTCCGGGTGGCATATCGATGATCAAGTAATCCAATTCACCCCAGAGTGTTTGTTTGATCAATTGCTGTAATGCGCCGCTGGCCATGGGCCCGCGCCACACCATCGGCGTATTCTCAGTCACCAGATTACCCATCGAAATCATTTTTACGCCATAGGCTTCGATCGGTTTAAAAAATTGGCCATCCGCGACTTCCGGTCGCGAATTTTCGCCCAATCCCAGCATAATGTGCTGACTGGGGCCGTAAATATCAGCATCTAAAATACCCACCTTGGCGCCTTCCGCGATTAATGCAAGCGCGATGTTAACTGCAGAAGTCGATTTGCCTACACCGCCCTTGCCAGATGCCACTGGAATGATGTGTTTGATTCCGGCAAGATTATCTGGCGCGCGATTATGCTGATGGGGCGGGACTGCCCAGCTAATATTTACGTTGCATTCGATTAGAGCTTGGTCGGTCGCCAACACAGCCTTGCGAACTTGCTCCTCCAACTCAGCGCGGATGCCCAAGCAGGGGTAACCCAATTCGATATCGACTGTCACGCTGGACTCTTCGATTTGTATATTTCTTATTCCTTGCAGCATAACCCAATCGCGCTTTAAATAGGGGTCGGCGACCTGACGTAACGCGTTTTCTATGGCAATGCGTTTTAATTCACTCATGACAATCTCCTGAAATTTTCTGTGCTATAGGATAACACTGATCGCGTGCTCAGCTCATACACTTAAGCTTTTGCGTGTATTTGCCTGTATTTGTAGGATGGGTGGAGCGAAGCGTAACCCATCAAATTCAGTTTCCTATAAAAAGATGGGTTACGCTTCACTCCACCCATCCTACAAATGTTCCATTTAGTCAACGGCATGGCATGCAAAAGCCGGAAAAAGACGCTATAGTGCGCTGCTTTTAACTTAGAAAAATCAGCTGAAACCCTTCGCCTCACGCCAAAAAGAGTTCAAGACAGAGTCCATGAAAGAACTGACTAAACCAGCTCCGCGCAAGATATTGGTCACCAGCGCGCTGCCTTACGCCAACGGCCCGTTGCATCTCGGCCATGTGATGGAAACTATTCAAACCGACATCTGGGTGCGTTTCCAAAAACTGCGCGGTGAAGAGTGTTATTACGTCTGCGCAGACGATGCCCACGGCACCGCGATTATGCTGAAAGCGGAGCAGATGGGCATCACCGCTGAACAACTCATCGCCCAAGTTAAGGCGGATCACGAGGCGGATTTTGCGGGGTTTCTTATCGGCTTTGATAACTACCATTCGACCCATGCCGAAGAAAATCGAGTTTTTTCTGAATTGATTTATAAGCGCTTGAGCGACAATGGTCATATTGCCACGCGTGAGATTACCCAAGCTTACGATCCGGTGAAAGAGTTATTCCTCGCCGATCGGTTTATCAAAGGCACCTGTCCCAAATGTAAAACGCCGGATCAGTACGGCGACAACTGTGAAGCCTGTGGCGCAACCTACGCGCCAACGGATTTACTCAACCCCAAATCCGCCATCAGCGGTGCTGTGCCAATTGAAAAAGCGAGTACACATTACTTTTTCAAATTACCGGATTTTGCCGACATGTTAAAGACCTGGACCCGCAGCGGCGCGATCCAAAAAAATGTCGCCAATAAATTGGGCGAATGGCTGGACGCCGGTTTGCAAGAGTGGGATATCAGTCGTGATGCGCCCTACTTTGGTTTTGAAATTCCCGACGCGCCCGGTAAATATTTTTACGTCTGGCTGGATGCGCCGATCGGTTACATGGCCAGCTTCAAAAATTTGTGCGAGCGAAGCACTCATTTGAACGATAGAAACAAGCTCAACTTCGATGATTTTTGGGGATTAAATTCCACCGCTGAGCTTTATCATTTCATCGGCAAAGATATTATCAATTTCCACGCGCTGTTTTGGCCAGCCATGCTGGAGAGTGCCGGTTTCCGCAAACCGACAAAAGTTTGCGCGCACGGTTTTGTCACCGTCGACGGCCAGAAGATGTCTAAATCTCGCGGCACCTTTATCAATGCCAAAACCTATCTTGCGCATTTGAATCCGGAATATTTGCGTTATTACTTCGCGGCCAAGCTGACTGAGGGCGTCGATGATCTGGATATCAATCTCGATGACTTTGCGCAGCGCGTTAACGCAGATCTGATCGGCAAGGTGGTTAATATCGCCAGTCGCTGCGCCAGCTTCATCAGCAAAAAATTCGCCGGCCAGTTATCGGCGGAATGCAGTGAACCACAGCTCTACGCAGAATTTGTGACGATGGGCGACACGATTGCGCAGCATTACGAAGCGCGGGAATACAGCAAAGCGGTGCGCGAGATCATGGCGCTCGCCGATAAAGCCAATCAATACATCGATGAGAAAAAACCCTGGGTTATCGCCAAAGAAGCCGGCAAAGAACAGGAAACCCAAAACGTCTGTTCTACCGGTGTGAATCTTTTCCGCTTGTTGATTACTTTCCTCAGCCCGATTTTGCCGCGCATGGCAGAGAATTCCGCCGCGTTCTTAAATTGTCAGCTGAGTTGGTCTGCAATCGAGACACCGCTTCTCAGCCACGCCATCAATGAATTCAAACCTTTGATGGTACGCGTCGAACTCGACAAGGTTCACAACATGATTGAAGAGAATAAAAAAACTTTGGCGGCAAGTGTCGTCAAGACTGAAGTCAGCGCTCCTGAAGTCAACACACATGAAACAAAACCACCCTTAGACATTGAACCGATTGGCACTGAAATAGATTACGACGATTTCGCCAAACTTGACCTACGCATCGCAAAAATTATTAAAGCTGAGCCGGTAGAAGGCGCCGATAAATTACTGCGGCTCACCCTGGATATCGGCAGCGAAACGCGCAATGTTTTTGCCGGGATCAAAGGCGCTTATCAGCCCGCAGATCTGCAAGGCAAATTGACCGTGATGGTCGCCAATCTCAAACCACGTAAAATGCGTTTCGGCATGTCGGAAGGTATGGTGTTAGCCGCTGGACCCGGCGGCGATGACTTATGGATCTTGGAACCCCATGAAGGAGCAAAACCAGGAATGCGCGTTAAATGATGGTCGATTACGCCACTCTGTTTATTGGCGCTGTGTTGGTCAATAATTTTGTGCTGGTTCAGTTGCTGGGGCTTTGCCCTTTCTTGGGCGGTTCGAATAAACTCGAGAGCGCCATTGGTATGGGTGCTGCCACAACGTTTGTAATGACCTTAGCTTCAGTTGGCACTTATTTAGTTTATACCTACGTGCTCACGCCTTGGGGATTAACTTATCTCAAGACCATTAGCTTCATTTTGGTGATCGCCGCAGTTGCGCAGTTTGCCAAAATGTTTATCGAAAAAACCAGTCCATTACTCGCCAAAGTGCTGGGTGTTTATCTGCCTCTCATCACCATCAATTGTGCTGTGTTGGGTGTCGCTCTGCAAAATATCACTAAGGCCCACACTTTTCTGCAGGCATCGCTCAATGGCTTTGGCGCTGCATTGGGTTTTTCACTGGTGCTAGTTTTATTCGCGGCCATGCGCGAACGCTTAGCCGTTGCAGATGTACCCGAACCTTTTAAAGGGGCATCGATTGGCATGATCACCGCGGGTTTAATATCCCTCGCCTTTATGGGCTTCGCTGGTTTGGTTTAATAATTTCGTTTAAAAACGTCGCAGCTATGAACCTAAATGTCCCCTCTCCCTCTGGGAGAGGGTTAGGGTGAGGGTAATCTGACTCGCAACCCTCACCCCATCCCTCTCCCAAAGGGAGAGGGAGCATACTGCATCATTTTGTTAGAGGCTCGAAGAAACAATGATTAAAAAACTATGATTGAACATCTTCTACAGTATCCCCTCCTCTCCGCACTCGTTGCGTTTGGGGTATTGGCGGGTTCAATCGGAGCGATCTTAGCTGTTGCCGCTATGAAGTTTAAGGTCGAAAGTAATCCGCTGCTAGTCGATCAGATTGACGCACTGCTGCCGCAGACACAATGCGGCGAGTGCGGCCATCCCGGTTGCCGTCCTTATGCCCGAGCGATTGCCGAAGGTGATGCAATTAATAAATGCCCTCCCGGTGGTCAGCCAACAGTGCAGGCCTTAGCGGACTTGCTCGGTGTAAAAGCGGTAACGCTTGATCTTGTAGAGGGTGTTAAAGCCGAGCTAAAACGAGTCGCCTATATTCGCGAAGATGAATGTATCGGCTGCACTAAATGTTTAGCAGCATGTCCTACTGATGCCATTCTCGGTGCCGCCAAAAGTATGCATACGGTTATTGTCGATGAGTGCACTGGCTGCGATTTGTGTGTTGAACCCTGCCCGGTCGACTGTATCGATATGTTACTCATTCAGCAAACGCCAAGCAGTTGGCGCTGGGAGCTGCCGCCACCCAGCCATAGACAAATGGTCAACGCCAACAAGGGCGCAGCCAATGATGCAAACCTTATAGCCACTGATCGTGGTCGGGGCAGTTCTGGAGATAGTACTGGAGATAGTGTCGCATGAGTAGAGCGCGCCGAATTTACGCTTTCCCTGGCGGTCTTCGCCTGACAGAAAATAAAACGCAGTCGTTATCCAGCCCGCTGATCGACGCAGAAATACCGGAAATTCTTATTTTCCCCATTTCGCAACATCTAGGCGCACCGGCTATTATTCTGGTTGAGGTAGGGCAGCGCGTACTGAAAGGCGAGATGATTGCCAAAGCCGACGGTTATGTCAGCGCCTCAGTGCATGCATCAACCTCGGGGATTGTCACTGCAATCGCCCAGCATGCCATTTCAAGTCCGTCCGGTATACCCGACACTTGTATCCTGTTAGAACCGGATGACAAAGATGAATGGATCGAATTGCAAGGCATCGCCGATTACACCAGTGTCGATAAATCCGTGCTGTTAGAAAAAATTCACGCTGCCGGTGTGATCGGTATGGGCGGGGCTGGTTTTCCGGCAGCGGTGAAATTAAATCTGCCACCCGAATGCGTCATTGACACACTGATCCTCAACGGCACAGAGTGTGAACCCTATGTCACTGCCGATGACATGCTGATGCGAACCGACGCAGACACCATTGTAAAAGGCGCACTGCTGTTAGCCTATATACTCGACGAACCGCAAGAGATTCTAATTGGCATTGAAGATAATAAACCCGAAGCCATCGCTGAACTGAAAAGAGCTGCAGCGGACACAGCGATAGAAATTATTGTGTTCCCTCCAAAGTATCCCTCCGGTGGGGAAAATCAGCTGATTCAAATTCTGACCGGACGCGAAGTTCCCAGCGGTGGCATGCCCGCAGATTTGGGCATTGTCGTGCAAAATTTGGGGACCGCTGTCGCTGCCTACCAGGCGGTTACCAAAGGCGAACCGCTGATTTCACGTATCGTTACTGTTACCGGCAAAGCCGTGCAGCAACCCGCGAACTATCGTACTCTGGTTGGCACACCCTATTCGCACTTGCTGACCTTAAGTAAATTTAACGAAGCCCAAGCCACGCGTGTTATTTGCGGCGGCCCAATGATGGGCTTTACGGTTGATACACTAGAAACACCGGTAATAAAATCGACCTCCTGTATATTGGTGCCGACGCGCGACGAACTACCTAATGAGTTACCGGAAGAAGTTCCGGCGCAAGCCTGTATCCGCTGTGGCCATTGTGCAGAAGCCTGCCCGGTGTCTTTGTTACCGCAGCAATTGTATTGGCATTCACAAGCACAGGACTACGACAAACTGGCAACGCATAATCTGCAGGACTGTATCGAGTGTGGTTGTTGTTCGTTTGTCTGCCCTAGCTCGATTCCGCTGGTACAATATTTTCGCGCGTCTAAAGGTGAAATGAAGCAGCGCGAGCAAGACCAAATAAAAGCAGATCGCTTTCGAATGCGTTTCGAAGCCAAGCAACAACGCCTGGAGCGTGAAGAGGCGGAAAAAATTGCGAAAAAAGCCGCGCGTAAAGAAGCGGCTATCGCCATGTCATCTAGCGCTACGTCGTCGGCACCCAAAGCGGATGACAATACTGCCGACGATCCGATAAAAGCAGCGATGGCAAGAGTCGCTGCCCAAAAAGCGCTGGCAGACAAATCACCGGAAGACCAAAAACTAAAATTAGCGCAGCTTGTCGACGAAGCCAGAGACAGTGTAGAGAAAACGCTAGAAAAGCTTCAGGATGCAGAAACCAATGGGGTCGAGAATCTCGATAAGTTGCGTGCTGCAATTGCAAATGCCAAAGTGAAATTGGCAGACGCTGAAAAGAAATTAGCGGAATTCCTCGCGCGCGCAGTTAATACAACACTTAATACAACATTGGTTGAAACTAGCTTGGAGTTGATCGAAACTGAAAAAACAGTAGTGTTAATTCAATCTAATCCCAATGCAGACGCCAACTCGCTTGAAAGTGTAGAGTCGACCCAGATTGCGATTCAGCAGGCTAAAGAGAAAGCCGCAGCTGCAGCCAATATGGGCCCAAACGAGAAGGTGTTGTCGAGGGTAACTGCTATCGAAGAACGGATAGCCAAGACACTGGAAAAGCTGAGCAAAGCACAGGAAGAAAAATCTGCACAGGTCGAAACGCTCTCTCACAGCCTGCAAAAACTAGAAATAAAACTTGCAGCAGCTAAGCAAGAATTCGCGCGCGTCAAACAGGGTCCCACATCTAAACATTGAGGCTCCTGGAAACATTAGTTTAGGCAACATCGAGACAGGAAATAGGAATGGCCTTATTGAAAGTTACATCACCCCATGTACGTAAGCCGACAAAAACGGCTGACATCATGCGGACGGTCATTGTGGCTACGCTACCGGGCATAGCAGTTCTCACCTATTACTTTGGCTGGGGCACATTAATCAATATTGTCTGGGCCAGTTTTGTCGCACTGGGCTGTGAAGCTCTGATATTAAAAATGCGCAAGCGTCCGATTGCATTTTATCTCAAAGATTACAGTGCACTTTTAACCGCGGTCCTGTTGGGTATTGCACTGCCTCCGCATGCACCCTGGTGGCTAACTTTCATGAGTGTCGGTACCGCGATAGTCATTGCCAAACAGCTCTATGGCGGTCTCGGCTTCAATCCTTTTAATCCAGCCATGGTCGGTTACGTGGTGGTGCTGATTTCATTTCCGACAGAAATGAGCCAGTGGGCTGCACCGCGCGGTGTCCTGGCGGAGCATGATCCACTCGCGTTTTTTGATTCGCTGGCATTAACATTTGGTTTCGCTAAGGAAACCGTTGATGCATTCACGATGGCAACCCCCCTAGATGTTTTTAAACAAAACTCCGCTCTTATGGTCAGTGATTTGTGGGCGAAAGAGCCGGTCTTCGGGCGCTACGGTGGCAGCGGCTGGGAATACGCAAACTTTGCCTTCTTACTGGGCGGCCTGTATTTACTTTATAAGAAGATTTATACCTGGCATGCGCCGCTCAGCATGTTAATTTCGCTGACCTTCATCTCTGCCGTTTTTTACGAAGGTGGCAGCTCCGCGAGTGGCGGCTCGCCACTGTTCCATATTTTTAGCGGTGCAACTTTGTTTGGCGCGTTTTTTATTGTCACTGATCCGGTTACGTCTGCCGTGAGTAATCGAGGTCGAATTGTTTATGGTGCCTGTATCGGTGTGCTGGTTTATCTCATTCGCGTTTGGGGTAACTACCCAGATGCGGTTGCTTTCTCGGTGCTGCTCATGAATTTTTGCGCGCCATTTATTGATTATTACACGCAGCCGCGCAGCTTTGGTCATGAAAATGCGGGCCATAGAAGTGCGGGTCATAGTAGTGCGGGTCATAACAAATCGGGTCATGGAAGTTCAGCTCCGGTCAATCCAGACCATAGCACTGAGAAATATGCTACTGAGCACGAGGATTAAGTCATGTTAGGCAAATCGATCAGTAGCAGCAGCGCAATTTTAATGGCTCTTGCCGTCTGCGCTGCTGGATTAATTGCTTTCATGCAATTCAATGTGCAAGATAAAATTGCTCTCGAGCAACGTAAAGTGGAAGAAAGTCCTCTCAGAGCAATTGTGCCCCGCAGCAAATACAACAACCAAATGCTTGATGACACCTTACCCGTCAGCGATCATGAACTACTGGGATTAACGCAACCGGAGCAAATCTATATTGCACGCCAAGATGGCGAAGCCGTGGCAGTCATTTTGCCTGTCATGGCCAATGACAGTTATAGCGGCGAACCCATCAAAATGCAGGTGGGTATTTTTAAAGATGGCTCCATCGCAGGGGTTCGTGTTCTTACGCATACAGAAACGCCGGGGCTCGGCGATAAAATTGACGCGAATAAAAGTGATTGGCTGTTAAGTTTTAAGGAAAAATCTCTTGTAAATCCCCCATCGGAACAATGGGCAGTGAAAAAAGACAGTGGTGTGTTTGACCAGTTTACCGGCGCAACAATCACGCCACGCGCCGTGGTGAAAGGTGTTTATCAAGCCCTGCAATATTTTAAAAAAAATAAAACCGTCCTGTTAGCACCGAAAGGCCAAGCTGAACAGGCCATAGCACTGCAAGCAGCACTGCAAGCACGCGAAAGCGCAACGGACTGAGTGAGATCATAGTATGACAGCGACCAATTACCGAGAGATCGCCTATAACGGCTTATGGCGAAACAATCCAGCGCTAGTCCAGTTATTGGGGTTGTGCCCATTGCTCGCTGTCTCTAGTTCAGTGGTCAGTGCCTTAGGGATGGGATTGGCAACCACCGTAGTTTTCACCGGCTCAAATGCGGTGGTATCGCTTATTCGAAATAAAGTGAATGAGGCAATTCGTTTACCCGCATTCATCATGATCATCGCCGCCTTCACCACCTGCGTTGAATTATTGATGCAGGCATTTGCTTATGAGTTATATCAAGTCCTCGGCTTATTTATTTCGCTCATCGTCACAAATTGTGCCGTGCTGGGCCGCGCTGACGCTTTCGCTAGTCGCAATACTATTCCCGTTGCAGCAGCCGATGGCTTCATGATGGGGCTTGGTTTCACCTTGATACTGGTTTTATTAGGCGCTATTCGAGAACTCACCGGCACAGGCATTCTGTTCGCTAACATGCACCTGTTGTTTGGAGACGTTGCTAAGGATTGGGCAATTCATCCAATCGAAGGTTATACCGGTATATTGCTTGCCGTCTTACCGCCAGGTGCGTTTCTCTGTACTGGCCTATTGATTGCGGGCAAAAATGTTATCGACAAACGCCGAGCGGAACATGCTAAAACTGACACAGATCTGGAAAAATCTCCGCCTCGACGAGTTAGAACTACAGGCAATGTTGCGTAGCTAGTGCGTGGCTTTAGTTTCGTAGGATGGGTGGAGCGAAGGGGAACCCATCATTTTAGATGGCTGAATTT
>OBEQ010605342.1_pt1 | contig 15184 bp, 9 predicted proteins | sample 1670901 | NCBI WGS metagenome assembly OBEQ01 (sample SAMEA104232315, study PRJEB22302) | groundwater metagenome | biome: forest; feature: aquifer; material: groundwater | place: USA | collected 2011-08-07 | depth 5.4 m | reverse complement strand
TATGCACTTTCAGAATCCAAGTGTATTACGAATAGTCTTCTTTCCCCTTCTCTCGGTTCTTATTTTTTTATTTTTTTATTTCTGTTTTATGTCCCCCCTCCCTACCCCTAACCCCTCGGCATCACGAGGCTCGAGCAAAAAATGGCTCGCACTCGTTGCCATCGTGGTGATTGGCCTTGCCACCTTGGCATGGCAAAAGAATCTCTTTTCAACGAGAGGCCTCAAGAGCTGCCTTCTCGTTGATCCCGTGACGGGCGTTTGTCAAGATCCAGTACTCGATACGACTCCTGTGATCGGAGTTGTCGGTACGGCAACGCCAGGCCTTGCTGCCTGCCCTACTCCAGACCTTGCTGCCTGTCCCGACGGAACGATACCTTCGCAAACAGGTGTTGATGCGAATGGGTGTCCTACCTTTCAGTGTCCGGCAGCAAATGTTGCAGTCGTCGCTGATCCAGGCCTGCATAATGCGCCAGCACTGACGGATCCTTTTACGTTCACATCAGGCGGTCAAGAATTCCAGTGTGGAACAAATGTCGATGGCGATATCGAATGTACCACGATCGTTGCATCTTCTGGTTCGCACCAAGCTACCTTCACGAATCCCAACGATCCGGACGTCGAAAGCGTCGCTTTTGATTTTACTGCTGATGAACGTTCGTTGTGTGGCGATGGCAAGGTCCAATATCCGAATGACGATGGTATTGGGGAGGTTTGTGATGGAACTGCCGGCGTACCAGCAGACGGCATTCATTCCTGCAACTCAGCCTGTACCGCCATCGAAAGCAGGGCGAATTTTATGTTCAAAACGACATCTTTCACGACATTGCTTGGCAAGCCTTTTGTTCTAGCTTCCGCCATCGATGAAAGCAAAACAGTTGGATCGCCAACGCTGGTGGAATTTGAAAGCGCCCACGGAGTCATCTCCGTTGGGACCGTGCTTGGGCTGAGCAATGAGATTCCAGGAGCGCGAGATGTGATTACCTTCTCTCAGCCAGAGGACGTTGGTCCTCAGATCGTAACGGCAAAAGTTACCATCAGCGGAGAAAAAATCACGTCTACCTTCACCATCGATGTTCAAGCTCCTGTTTGTAACAATCATATCAAAGAAGGAGCTGAAAAATGTGATGACCAGGACGGCATCAATCTGGCAACTGAAAAATGTGCTCCAGACTGTAACTCCATCCTTCCGCTCACGTCCTGTGGCAATGGAAAAGTTGAAAAACCAAATGACAAGGGTATGACAGAAGTCTGCGATGGCAAGGATGGCGTACCGGAAGGTAAAGCTTTCTCGTGCAAATCGGATTGTAGCGCCGTTCAAAAAAAGACGTTCAAACTGATCAAGACGCAAGTCTGCGCTGCGGTAACGAAACTCTGTATCGATGTCCCCGCCGGCACAAAACCAACCTTGAAGGTTGGAGATACGCTCAAGCAGATCTTCAAATCCGTGATCGAAACGCTCTAAATCTTCCATGGACCCCATCACCCCGCCAGCACCGAATTCGAAGAAAAAATGGATTTTTCTTCTCCTCATCCTGGGCGCGACACTCGTCGTCGCCCGGATGGGGGGTGGGTTGAACATGCTGAAATCAAGCCTGACCCAAACGATCATCAATGGGATAACGCTTTCCGCAGAAGATGCCACCATCGAACATGCCGTGATGGATCCCGACACAGAAGAGCTCAGCTTTGAAATGATTTTTTTAACCGAAGGTGAAAAGACGTTCTCGGTCGGAGATCAAGTTTTCCCCGTCACCGTCGTCGCCAGCCCACCTCCGTCCGGGGGGACAGGGGGCACAACTGGCACGGTAACTCCACCTGAGACTCCTCCGCTGATCCCACCAGTTGTTCCTCCAGTTCCTCCTGAAACTCCACCAGTCGTAGCTATCCCACCAACGACTCCTCCAGCAACTCCTCCAACTGTTCCTCCTGCTGTACCGCCAGTGACTCCTCCCGTTCAACCAGTCACACCTCCAGCAACTGTTCCTCCTGTGACTGTTCCTCCTGTGACTCCTCCAGCCACACCTCCAGCAACTGTTCCTCCTGTGACTCCTCCAGCAACTCCTCCAACTGTTCCTCCTGCTGTACCGCCAGTGACTCCTCCCGTTCAACCAGTCACACCTCCAGCAACTGTTCCTCCCATGATTCCACCAGTGACCCCCCCAACTGTTCCTCCGGTTACTCCGCCAATTACAGTTGTTCCACCGGTAACTCCTCCGAAAAATCCACCAGCCGCCCAGCAACCCTTGCCCGCCTCTGGCGGGAGCAAACCAGTAACCCACTACGTCATCGAAGGCCCCAACAAAGTCAAGGCCGGTGAAAAAGCGATCTACCATATCAAAACCATAATTGAACCCTAAATGGACACCCCTCTCACACCATCACCAGCTCCCATGACATCGTGGAAAAAATGGCTTCTGCTGGGAGTCATCATCATCGCGGGCGTGATCGCCGCCGACCGGATCCCTACTTGGCTTGGAAACCTGAAATCAAGCCTGCTCACCGCCCCCGTGGTGACGGTGAGTCATGGGCAGGTCTCCGATGTCACGCCTGAAGGATTTGCGGTGACCTTTGATCAACAACCCGGGGAGGTCATGATCACAGCCCTCGTCGATGGGAAGGAATTGAATTTCCCGGTCACGGTTGAGTCTGCGCTCAGCCCGCAAGCTGTGGCGATGGGAAGCGGAGGTGGTGGAGGCGGTCTCATCAATCCACCGAGCCCAGCAGCTTCGCTACCAGCAACCAGTAACCAGCAACTAGCTCACCAGTCATTCAAAGGCGCTGCCGAGCTCAAAAATCCTTTCGTGGACGTGACGGAACAAACCAAGTATTTCAATGCCATTATGAAAATTCAAGAGCTTGGGCTCATGAAGGGCTCGAGCGGTGAACAAGGCATGATCTTTGAACCCGCGCGCAAGATGGATCGCGCGCAATTTGCGACCATCATGATGCGTCTGAAAGATTTCTATCCATTCACCGCGGACAAGAATATCACTCCAGAAGCATGCCGCTTCTCGGATGTCGACAACGCAGCATGGTACAGCGCCGCGGTCACCGAAGCCTGTCAAAATGGCCTGGTGAAAGGCTATCCGGATCACACCTTCCGGCCAACCGCGCTCGTGAACTATGCCGAGGTCATCGCCGTCGTGATCCGAACGGCGGCGATCTTCGACTCCCTCGTCGCTGACGAACTGCATCGACAAATTGCTCTGAGAGAGCATGGCAAAGGCGCGTGGTATGACGCCTACATCGATGTCGGCCTTGATCTTCACATCTTAAGCTCTGAAGCCGACCAAGACATGAGCGCCCGTCAGCCTTGGTTGCCGACTCCACGCGCCTGGGTCGCGGACATCATCGTGCACCTAGTGGAGGCGAATAAGTAATGGTTATCTTTTTGAGAATTCTCTCTTGTTTTGCGGGCTTTGGTCATGTAGACTGATTCTGTACAGAATTCATCATCTTTTTTTATGTCGACGCAACTGATTGGCCTTCAGGATTTTCGAAAAAATATTTCCATGTTATGGAAAAGCTCGAGACGAAAGAGAGTGCGCTACATCGTCACTTCTCACTCCAGACCGATTTACGCCGTAATCCCACTCGCTTCGGCATACGATCCTGTCCATGGATATTCGCTTTCGAACCAGAGTGAGATCGATCACTATCTTGATTTTTCTTCTGAGGACTATGAAAAGGGCGATAAATCTTATTCTAAACGTATGCTGAAAACGGCGTATCAGAATACTCCTGACTCCGATGCTGATCTTTTTACCGCTTCCCGTAAGAGAAAGTCATGAATGTTCATCCCGGTGATATCGTTCTTGTTCCCATCACTTTTTCTGACCTCAAAGATCAGAAGTTACGTCCGATGTTCTCCTGATATCCATTTCTTCACAATCCCATCATCATTATTCCATACCACTTTCAAATAAAAATCTCAGGTCTGGAAATCTGAGGAGCGCATCGTATGTCCGATGCTCTCAAATCGTGAGAATTGAAAAATCGGTGGTGGGAAGAAAGGTCGCATCGATTACGTTCGAATTCTTGAAAAACGCCATTGAAAAGGTGGAATCCTGTTTCGCTCATTCGGCCTAAAAACCCTATAAGCTAACATCTTCCCCTCCCGAGCAAGTGCGAATAATTGCCGAACGTAATAAAAAATGGTTTGATCTTTCTAATTATTCCTTTTTTTTATCATGATCCCCAATGATTTCTTTCATTCCCCCGTCAAGATGTGGCTCGTGGGGCTGTTGATCGTAGCCATTGTTTCCGGAGGCGCAGCCTACCAGCCGAAATTGCTGAAGGGATTGAAGGGGAGCATAACAGCAAACCAAACGGTGACCTACAAGGGTACAAGTGCAGATCTCTTCTTCAACGGCGCTGAGGGCAACGCTACGGCAGGGGGTAATGATACGGAGGATATGAGCTATAATGTGAATTTTGATATCACAAAAGATTCCGCCTTAGCAAAAATAACGGTCAACGGATTTCCAGTACCGTTGTTTAACGTTAGTCCATTTTTTCTTCTCCAGCCTCCGCGTTTCACCGTCTCCCTCAGCACAAGAGCGAAGCTTGAGGATCCGCTCACGATCGAGGTAACTGATAATAATGGCGCCAAGCACATCCTCGTTCTCACAAAAACTGGCTCCACAACGGCAACAAATGGAGTTACGGGAGCAACGAATGGACCGCTCATACTCACCCTTTCCGGACCTGATACTATTGGCAATGAAGCTGTTTTTTCTTTCACCGTTCCCGGAAATGTTCTCGCAACCAATATCCGATTTTACATCAGCAAAAAGGATCTTGTTGCATTTACAGGACTTCAAGTGAGTGGTGCCGATGCTGCCTTTGAGACAGCCGATGAAGGAGAATGGAGATACCTCAAGATGAAAACAGAGAGTGATCTTTCGGGAAAAGAGATAAGGGTTAGCTTGAAATCTCAAAACACAACAGGAGCTGTTCAAACCATCACGGTCAATGGTGGTGGTTTCAAAAATGGCGGTGGCCCTGATACCAATCCAACAGATCACCTGTTTGAAATAGAAGAACGGACAAATGAAAAAGTAGCTGTCGCTATGACAGATACCGGTGGAACCGTTGGCACCGCTGGAGGAAGCGGGACAGCTACGGGGACAGGGACTGGCACTGGAGGGACGACCACGGGAACGACAACAACAGGAACAACCACTACCACGGGCGAATCTTCAACAACCACGACTGGAACTACAACCGGTGGAACAACAACCGGTTCATTTTCGACAAACAATGACCTTCCAACCCGCCAAATCTTCGTGACGAGCGATACCTACACGCCCAACCAATTCCGAGGTTATCCCTTCATGGATGCCCTCTGCGACAAGGTGGCGACTGAGGCGGGAGTCAAGCACACCCCGGGCGGTCAAGGATTCCCACCGGCGCAAGGCTGGGCAGCACTCGTGAGCAGCAAAGTGGAGCCGAAGCGAGTTGCTGCGGATCTCTTGAAAGATGGAGTGGTCTACACTCGCGTCCCGAATACTGCTGTGACTCCGACACCAAAAGATCCGAGAGACAAGGAAGAGAAAGGGCGTGTGGAGATTGGGACAAAAACTGACATCATGAATGGAACCCCAAAGAATCCTGTGGTGGCGACCCAACGAGGAAAAAATGGCGGTGAGACAGGTCTCCCCTTCTACTACTTCAATGAAGGTAAGCCATGGACAGGGACCTTGCCCACGAGTGGCCAACCAAGTGATTTTCACTGTGAGGGATGGAGCTCCGGACAAGCCATGGGTACCTATGGCAATGCCGACGGAATAGCCGATATCCTCGGCAAAAATCATTCCCCCAATTGTACGGAAAAAAGACCGCTCTACTGTGTGGAGCAAGATGAAGTTACGCCAGCGGCCGTCAGCACAGCGATCACACAAACGATTGTGGGCGGACAGCCCGTAACGGTGATTGTCCCACCTGGCACAGCTCTTGTGGGGGCAACCTTTACCCCGAGCACAACGCCTGCTGCCGGGGAAAAATCAGGCATTTACTACACCGAATACAAAAAACAACCAACTGGAGAAACAGTTCCGAGCAATTCAAAATTTGTCTCGGGTTTTGATGTCTCCCTGCCTGGCGTCGGAGTCAAGGAAGGGTGTGTGACCATCAAGATTTATGAAAAAGAGTTTCCCGGAACCATCGAACGCAACTTTGCCATCCTGCATACAAAAAAAGATGGAACAAAAGAATGGCTTAATTGGGCCGATAAAGGAATCGTTACCGATGCCGCCGGGGTCTATCATAATCTCGAAGTCTGTTCTAAGTCCTTCTCTCCGTTCTCCATCTACTCCGTCCCCGATACAAAAAATCCAGATTCCAACACTCCTCCACCCGTCACTCAAACCAATCCACCAGCGAACCAGCAACCAGCAACCAGCAACCAGCAACCAGGATCCATCAGCTACGGCGCCATTGGAAATACTGAGCCCGCAACCCCGCAATCTGCTGATGCGGGGCGGGCCAGCAACCCCTCGACTACGCTCGGGGCGGGCCAGCAACCCTCCGCCCCCATTGTGACCCAAGAACAAGCTGTCCTGAATCAGAATAAATTAAAGCAACCCAATGCCGTGGAAGAGAAAGTGGTCTTCTCGGATGTCGGCAGCAAGAGTCCGTACAAAGCGGCCATCCAAAAGGTCGCCGGCATGGGCATCATGACGGGAAGCCGTGATCCGCTGAAACCAAGCCAACAACTCTTCAAAGAAAACAATGCGCTCAACCGTGCTGAGCTCACCGCCATCGTCACCCGCTGGCTTTTCCCCGCTCATGGTAGTCCGGAAAAAATGACCTGCACCTTCAAGGACGTTGATCTCTCCGCATGGTTCGGAAATCCGGTGCTGAAAGCCTGTGAAGAGAAACTCGTGAAGGGCTACGGTGATAACTCCTTCCGCCCGGAAAGTTCGGTGAATGTCGTCGAGGCACTCAAGATCGTCGTCGAGGCCGGCTCACGATTTGCCCCAAAAACCGTCGGTGCTTCCCTGAAAGCTGAACTCGCTTCTCAAAAGAGCACGGACCAGTGGTACAGCGCGTACCTGCGAACAGCAGAGAAGAATGGCCTCCTCACCGGAGCCGAAGTGCTCACCGTGAAGAAAAATCCTTCCGCCTCCGCTAGCCGTGGATGGATCGCACAGCTGATTGCGAATATCCTCTAAACCCTTCTTCCTATGCCCCGCCGTTCCCCTCCTCCCCGTCCCTCCCAATCTCGAGCTTGGATTATCGTGCTGATCATCCTCATCGCCATTGGCTCGGGATGGTATTTCCGTGGTCAGCTCACGAAGCTGGCGTTGAAATCGGACTTTGACGGTGCCGATCGACGTCCGCAAGGTTGCGAAAATGAAGACTATCACCGATTCGATAATCTGAACCAAGCAGTTTTAATCGACCTCGACAAACGTTTTGGCGCGGCTTGTGTTTCCAGGGGCACAAACCGACAATATCTGACCACCGGAAAATGTCAGCAGCAGATGACCGTGGGTGACCAAGGAAGCCCTGACGCTCCTGTCATCTGCTGGTACATGACGCAAACCGCTGCTTCCTCTTCAGTCAACTCCGGACCATCCATAAAGCTTGACTGTCCTCCGAATGCAAAAGTTGGGATTCCGCTTCACTGCACACTTAAGGTGACGAAATAGTTCCTAACTTCCTACCTCCTACTTCCTCCCCTCTTCCCCCATGTCCCGAAAACTCCTTCTCTCCCTCCTCATCGTCGCCGCCATTGTCGGCGGCATCACGGTCGCTCCGAAAGTGCTCAAGGGACTGAGGCTGAAGGGGGAAATAATCACCACAACAAGGACTCTGGCGATAAGCGAGCAAGTCGGGGTCTCCACAGGAGATACAGCTGATATAAGTCCAAGTCTTGGAGACATCAGTGTTGATGGAAGCACTGGGACCGGGACAGCAGGCTGCATCCCAGATGGTCTTGCCAACGTAACAATCAAGTACCCTGATGGGACGACCGAACAGCCAGCAGCTGCACAAGGCAACAACACTTTTTCCATCAAAAATGCGGACACCATCTCAGATGCCGAAGTAACCCTTTCCTGCAGGAAAGGAGAAAAATCAAGTCAGGCGGAATATCACATATCCTTCATTCATACCACCTCAACTTCTGAATCAACACCCGTACAACCTGACGCCCCTCAAACGCATCATGCTGATGATGTCACGGTAAGAGATTTGGGAGATAAAATATTGTTCTATTATCCCAACGACACCGACAACAAGGCTCCGAAGAATTTTCAACCCCTCATCATTGAAAATCCAAAGAACAGATACTATACGATAACGTTTACCGTGCCGGCGAATATGAAGGCACTGACGTTCAATCTCAACGGTGCATGTCAACAGCAAAGTGCCAATGTCGTTTCAGGAAATCTCGGTAATTGCACGATTACCGCTCGCTCCATCGCCACCTCATCTGAAAATATAACTCTAGAGGCCCTTGTAACGGCAACAGATGATGGCTCAAGCAAGAAAGACGCCATTTCCTATACGACCAAAACTATTTCCGAACCACCCGTCCTCAGTGGAATACCTCTACTCACAAAAGATGGTGGCGAAGGCAGAGTTGATAATAGGGCAATAAGTTTCATTGACGGCATTTTGACGGTGGAGGTCAAGACACCAGACAATCCGGGCGTGAAGCTGGATGTGAGTCTTATTAATGTGATAGATAATGATGGTCAAAAAGCCTACGATTTTGCAAAATCAGAATCGCTGGGGGACGATACCTATAGCATTGCCGTTCCACGCTATGCCGTAGAACATCCGGAAAGGTTTCAGCTTAGACTTGAGACGGATGGGGTTACCACCACGGGATTTCTTATCCCGCAGGCAAAGGCTGAGGATTCTAAAAGCATCAGTAGATCAGACATATTCACCTTATTGAATCAAAGTGGTAAAGGAATTCTCATCGTCAACAATAAGCCTAAATTTTTTGAGGATTCTCATCTTTCTGATTTTTCCCTCACTGGTGAAGACATTAATGAACGATTCTCTCTTCCCGAAAGTGCTCCAGGGAATAGTCAATCGTTTGTACTAGAACCGGGATTTTTTAATGTTATTAAGGGAGTAGATATTAGGCTTAAATCTTCTGCAGATTGTGTTCTCGAAATAAATTCTTCAGGAAACAAGTTTGAAACTACTGATCATGCTATTGTTGGAAGAAAAAGATTTGAAGTTAAATTAGGCAAGGTAACAATTTGTACGTTCACAAATAGTGCTCCAACAACACCGCCTCAAACTTCTGAGACAGGACAGGATATCACGATTATCAAAGAGGTAATTGGTGAAAATAACCAAAATACTCCTTTTAATTTTGAAATTAATAAATTCAACCCAGAAAAAAATAAAGAAGAGCAAGAAGCATCTCCTTTTTCTCTATTAAATAGACAGGAAAAGAAATTTAGATTAGTTCCTGGGATCTATATTCTTGAGGAAGAAAATAAAAATGGTTACGAGATTAAATCAATAATATGTAATTCAAGCGCAAGAGGAGTATTTGAATTCAAACAATTCATAATTAGCGCGCAAGTTGCGTTAGAGGCAAATGAACATGTCACTTGTACCTTTACAAATAAAAAAATAGCGCAGACTGCGGCAACCCAATCCTCAACTTCAAATGACAACGCCGGAGGCGATACGAGTGTTTGCAAAGGCAGCCCTGCAGATATGTCTTATGAAATGCTTGAACAGGGAAAGATAAAAATAACCGCAGGAAAAAAACAGCTTATTGTAGGGTACCCTACCTGGGCAACCGTTCCGGATTCTGCTGCGGGGGAAACCACACTCAAATCAAAATCTGAAAAAAACGCGAATAATAATGAGGTAACTTCATGGCTTACCGATGAAACAAATCAAAATATTACCAGGGTACGAGTTAAGGTGAGTTTGTACTGCGAAGGGAAAACTATGACTTGGGAAAAAATCTTTAACAGAGCAGATTTAGCAAATACCCCCTCCCCGACTCCTCCACTAGCGCAAACATCATCTTCAAATGAGACTCCGCCAACAGCTTCAGGTAATGAAAAGATAAATTGCGATACTAGCCGTGCTAAAGACGCGGCAGGAGCTCCGATAACTTCTACGGATGCTTCAAGAAGTGGCGGAAGAACTTTTGAGCGTGGGAGGGTTCCCTACATCATACAGGGTCGAAATGAATGTGCTGTCGTAGCGGTCACTGGCCAACTTATTTTTCTTGGCTTTACTCGCTCTACGGTAGCGCAAATGATGGATGAGCTAAAGACAGATATGCATTGGAATGTAGATGATGGCGTAGTCATGAGTGAGTTTATCAAAGGAAAAGAAGCATATTTTAAAAAGAACTCTGATAGACCATTTGAAGTCCACCGCATTGGGGGCGGGTTGGAAATCAATGCTAATGGTTATGTCATTAATGATGAAAAGTCCGACATTGTAAGAAAAATCGCTGAAGAACGTAAGAAAGGACAGGGCATTGAAATTTACTTAAGCTTCGCTAAAAAAGATAAAAATGGGAATAAATTACAACGATCCTTAGGGCACATGGTTGGTTTTGTGGACGCTGATTTCAGCGGAGCTAATCCCAGCATTGATATTATGAATAGTAATGCCGAGAATGGTGGGCAACAACGCTATATCGTCAGAGGACGTGAGCTCGTCAACTATAGTCTCGACTATGCTGTTTTTATTGAAAGTGCCTTTGCTCAATCCCCAATAAATCCCACGGTCACGGTGTCGAATCCACCAACGCCAACCGCTCCTCCATCCACCGCTGAGCAAAAAAAAGATATCGAGAGAGAAATAAGTAAGGTTGTCCAGGACTCCAAGAGGGCAAAAGAAATAGGAGAAGATATGTTTAGAGCAATGATTTCTGGATTTTCCGGTGTTGATGATAGGAGCACCAATAGCATCATGCTTCAGATCTCTCCAAATACAGATGATCCTCCTCAAATCGAGAGCATTCTAAATGATTTGGGGAAGCTTCACTGTTTCGCCCAACATGTTCCAAAAAACAACTTCATTCCTTCGGCACTTGCCGATTGTGATCTCAGTGTTTCAATCCAAGTACCGAATCTTCCATTAGGGCAGCAGAACGTCTACTTGCTTTTTGCCATTCAAGGGAAAATTTTCCCTCTCCAAACGATTCCCATAACCATCGTTCCAAATTTGTTTAATGCAAATTTTTCTACAGAAAGTAAAAATCCGATTAAAAATTCCGATGGTACAGCCTCAGTGATCTTCTCGGAAGGCGCACCATTGACCGGAATGAAAACTCTCCAACCTACAACGGCCACGCCCATAACTTTAAAACAGCTCGATGCTCCTCCAGCACCTCTCATCTTGCCAGGCCTGAGTTTCACACCTCTCACGGTGATCAACATTGAGGGATCAAAGGGCCCGGCAGTACTAGATTTGAGCAGTAAAATTGACAAAACGGATCCCAATAAAATTTATGCGTGCTATCGACTAGAAGATAATGGATCCTGGACGAGATTCCCTGTCGTAGACGGGGTTTGTAGGCCCGATCACACATCAACATTCATGATTGTCGAAGAAAAGAAAGTCATTCCCCCCACAGCCCAACCTCCTGCCAAAAATAATCCTCCAGTGAATCAACCCGCAGCAGGCGGTGGTGTGAGCTACGGCGCCATCGGCAACACCGCCCCCATAACAAGCAATAACTCGAGTACCGGAAGCGCTCCGGTGCCGAATATCCCGCTGTCCGGCATCAATCCTCCCGCGATGAAGGGCGCTGCAGCTTCGCCCGTGATGGCAAATATCATCTTGTATTCGGTCGCAGGAAAACCGGCCAAGGCGACCCTCACCGAGGAGCTGAAGAAAGCAGGACTTGTGGGCATGGAGGTGACGGGAGCCTTGAAGGGGTTTTCGATCCTGGTCAGCGTATCGTCAATGCTGCCGGAGAAGACCAAGGCTCTTCCAAACACTGTGGTACTGCACAAGGTCGTGAGCATGAACACAACGGTGAAGTGGAAGAAGCAGACCATCACCTTTGTCCTCAACAAAGCTGATCTCCAAGGAAAAAAAGTGAAGGATATCTCAACCCTCACCCTCGAGAAAGGCGTCTGGAAGAAGCCGGTGGTGAAGGATGTCACGGAAAACAAGGACGGAAGCATCTCCCTCACGCTGGAGACCAGTAATCCCCTGCTGGCGATTACGTGGAAGAAGAAATAACTCGATCCTCATATCCCTGCCTGCCGGCTGGCAGGTCTGCAAACCCTACGAACAGGTGCTGGCTCCCAACTGCTTCCTTCACGTCTGGAGGACTGTGTGGGGCCAGCATTTTTTTCATTGCTTTTTAAACTGACATTAATTATACTATTAATGTCATTTATATTGACTATATGCAATTCAGAGATAAAATGTACCAGCAAAGCCCGTGGCTGCTCCATCACCAAAAAATCCGCGAAGATTACCATCTGAACAATCTGGCAAAGATGAAGTATATCTGGAAGGAAAAACCCTTTCTGGATCATCATTTTGAAGAAGGTGTGTATCTCGTCACTGGCCCGCGGCAGATCGGCAAGAGCACACACATGAAGCTTCTCATTGAGAAATCCCTCACGGAAAAAAACCATAAAAACATTCTCTACTTTAACTGCGATTTCTTGGAGCATAAGCAAGAGATTGCCGACCTCATCATCTCCTTTGAGGAAAACATCGCCGATCGAAGCAAGAACATGCTCATCATTTTGGATGAAATTACGTCCGTCAAAGACGGAATTTTGGGCGTGAAATATCTTCTGGACAGCGGGTATGGCAAGAACGTGGTTTTTATTCTGACCGGGTCGAGCACGGTCAATCTTGAAAAAACAGGTGAGTATTTACCGGGAAGGCGGGGGAAAGGGAAAAATTTTATACTCTCTCCACTTTCCCTCCAGGACATTGCGAAAATGATCTCCCCGAATCGATGGCCAAAGTCTCCCTCACTAACCTCGAAGCATCTTGCTTCCCATTATCAGGAACTCACCCACCAATTCGATCTTCCCGGACTTTTTGAAGGATATGCCATTGCCGGAGGGTTTCCAAAAACCATCAATGAATGGTTTTCTACCAAAAGAATCGCTCCAGAAACTCTCATGGGGTATCGAGACTGGATCATTTCAGAAATCGCAAAAAATCGTCGAAATACCGATATTTGCAAGCTTATTTTCGAACGCCTTGCAAAATCACTCACGACTCCCATTTCTTACCATGCCTTTGTCCAGGACTCCAATCTCGGGTCCCATAACACCGCGCATGATTATCTCCATTTTTTTGAACAAAGCTTTTTGATTGATCCTTGTTATCACTATGATGTTCACCGAAAAAGAGTTAATTTTCGAAAAAATAAAAAAATCTACTGGAGTGACCCCTTGATCTTTTGGATCATCGACCAGTGGATTTCAGCAAAAGAAATCCAAGACTATGCCGCGTTCCGGGATCCCGTGATGCGAAGCCATGTGGTGGAAAATATGGTCGCCAATCTCATCAAGAAAAGAAAAAAGAATCTTTTCTATTATCAGAATAGCGGAGAAATCGATTTCGTCGATGAAGGCCTTGCCATAGAGGTTAAGTACCAATCCCACATTATTCCTCATGACTATGCGACACTCACAAAAATTCCGAACCGGTGGAAAAAGTTTGTGGTCAGTCAAGATAAACTTGAAACCAAAGATGGTGTCCACATCATCCCTGCCGATCTTTTTCTTCTCGCTTTTTAGTCGATTGCCCAGTTAAAACCACCTCTCCGTTTGACTTACCAGCAACATACGATTTACAGTGCTCGCATATGGTGAACCATACCACACATCAAACGATCGTTAGGCTCCCCAAATTGGAGTATCTGCGACTCAAACAACAAGCCGAGGCATAAGGATGGGGGACCTCTTACTTCCTACTTTCCTACTCCCTTCCGCCATGCCCCGCTCTCGGATCATCATCGTACTGGTTCTCATGCTTGCCCTTGGCGCCGGGTGGTATTTCCGCGGGCAATTGGGATTGGGGTTGAAATCAAATGTTCTGGTCCCCAGCTCTGCTCCTCCCGTGATCGTCGCCAAGCCGTGGAAGCAGGAGGTCAACGTCAGCAGCAACCTTGCGCTCTTCAGCCTCACGGGGCAAGAAAAGAATCTCGCCGTCGTACAAAATATTTCTTTCAACAATGCTAACGTGAAGAAAGTGAGTATCGAAGGCATTGTCTTCCCATCAGGAATTCCCGAAAATTTTAAGCCGCTCCAGGCTCTTTCGATAAGCTTCAAAAATGAAAAAAATGAGCAGGTGGAGGCACCCGCTACGGTGGAGTTGAGCGTGCTGTCAGAAGGTATTTCTGAACCGGCCAAGATCAAGCTCTATCACCTGGCGAAAAATGCGCCAGAAATCATCAGCGCCGTGAAGGTGGACAAAAATATTCATCCGAACGGTCTCTCTTGGGACATGAACTACCTGACCACCAGCGGCGGTGTCTTTGTTCTGATGATGGAAAAACCTCCCGTGGCTCTGCCTCCGGCCCAGGAAATGAAGAATGCTGCGCCAACGCCTGAAGTGAGAAGCACTCCAGAACAGCGCTCGTCGGTGAGGAAGTTACGGCGACGTTAAATACCCCCGCACAAGGCTTTCAAGTCGGTTTCCGATTGATGGCATCGCGATGCCAAGTTTCTCTGATTTCTTCGTCGAGAGCACGCAGTTGCTGCGAGCAGCTTTGGTCATGCCAGCGAACTGATCGGGGGTGATGTATTCAAACGGTCGAGAAGGACCTGTCCGCCGCAGCGGATCCACATTTTTTTGATAGAGCTCCAAAAGATCACGGTGATGGTAGACTCCTGGATTCACGGCATTGAAGATTCTGTTTGGAAGGGCCTCAATTTCAACTCTTCGTTCGATAATTTTCTCGATGAAAGGCATGAGATCCTCAATGAGGGTGACGGAATTTGGAGCGTTCAGAATTTTTTTGTACTGCAGCAATTTTGTCAGTAGATTCTTCGGATGCGGGCGCGAGGATAATGGCATACGGATACGAAGAATAGCGACATTTGGAATTTCCTTGAGCGCGCCCTCGGCAATGGCCTTGGTCTGGCTGTAGAAGCTGCCGAAAAAATTCGGTGCATCGGATTCGGACCACCCTTGACCCCCCAGCCCCCTTGAAAGGGGGGGTATGGTTCCCCCTCGTAAGGGGGTTAGGGGGTCC
>OBEQ012822254.1_pt1 | contig 15185 bp, 13 predicted proteins | sample 1670901 | NCBI WGS metagenome assembly OBEQ01 (sample SAMEA104232315, study PRJEB22302) | groundwater metagenome | biome: forest; feature: aquifer; material: groundwater | place: USA | collected 2011-08-07 | depth 5.4 m | reverse complement strand
CCGTAGAAGAACGTCGGGTCGTTCGCGCTGGCCGAGGTCCAGATCCCGGCCGTCCCCCCGTTCGTGAACGGGTCAAACCCGCCGCCGACGCCGATGCGGTTCCGGAACTCCGCGTTGCTCCTCACATCGAGCGTGGCGTTGGGAGCGTTCGTCCCGATCCCGACAAACCCGGTCGCCTCTTTGATGCGGATGCGCTCGGCGCTCGAAGCCCCGCTGCCCGTTCCAATCCGCAGGTCCTGGCCTCCGGTGGTCCACACGAACGGTTCGGCCCCCGGCACATTTCGATCCAGTCCGATGCTCATGAGGTCTGGATTGGTTCCGTCACCGAATCGCAGCGTGGCCCCGGCCCCGGGGGCGGTATTGGCGTTCGTGATGCGGACCGCCGCGCTGCCATTCACATCGCGCTGCACGTGGAGGATGTCGAGCGGCGTGATGGTACCGATGCCGACGTTGTCGGTCGCGAAGTCGATCAGGATCGGGTCGGTCTCGGCCGTGCCGTTCCAGCGCGTGAACGCCAGGTCGTTCTGCTGGGCCACCACCTTGCCGTTGACATACTGATCTCCGAAGGCTCTGATCCGCCAGCCGAAGCTGCCCACGTCCTCCAGCTGGCCGTTGCCCGGATTATCACGCGTCAGGAAATCGATTCGGCTCTCGTGGTTCGCCTGGGTCCCGGGCGTTGAGAGGGCGATCTTGGCCGGGCCATTCTGCACCCGGACCTCTTCGTAGACCGCGCGGGCGGACGGGTAGTAGCTGACCATCTGCAGCTCTTCAGCGACCGCGTAGGCCCCGAAGACCAACAGCAGCAGGCCCACGAGCCAGCGCTCGGCCGCCCGCCGCATCGACATGCTTCGTGGAGGTTGTCTGCTGTCGTCACTCATGGCACACACACAATCTCCCCGCACCACTGAAAACACGTCACCATGCTGCACCCACCGCCCAACCCGCCGTGGAAACTGGATCCGTTCCAGCCTGCCAGGCATCTATCCCCGCCTTGGGCTGCCACGCACGAGTTGTGCGTCATCACGTCACACATGTAGAAGATGAACGCCTCCGAGCCGCAGGTACTCACCGGCTGCCACTGCGTGCGGCAGCTGGTACCGATGCACAGCGTCCCGGTCTGCGTGCCCTTTCCGCTGACGACGATCTCGCTCGATGCGTCGAGGTTTCCATTGACGTTCAGGGTATTATTGAGGGCAGTTGCCCCGCTGACATCGAGCTTCCCGTTGATGTAGGTGTTGCCCTGCACGTCCAACCGCATCCCCGGCGTCGGCGCCGTGGTCCCCAGGCCGACCTGCCCGCCGGTCGTGTAGCTCGTCATCCAACCCACGTTCTTAGTGAAGATGCCGGCTTTCTCCGCGCCGGGCGTCGCATCGAGAATTCCGTAGAAGAACGAGCGATCGTTCGGACTCGCCGAAGTCCAGATGCCGGCCGAGTTGAGATCGGTGAACGGGTCGAATCCCCCCCCGACCCCGATCCGGTTGTAGAACTCGGCGTTGCCGTTCACATCCAAGAGCGCATCCGGCGCCGGTTCCCCGATCCCCACGTTTCCTGTCGCCGCCTGCACCCGAATCCGTTCGCCAAAACTGCCCACCCCGATCCGGAGGTCTGTGGCCGTTTCCGTCCACAAAAACGGCTGGGCTCCGGCTTGATCCCGGTCGATCCCGAGGGTAAACAGGTCTGGCCCCGTGCCGCTGCCGAACCGGACCGCCGCTGTGGCGTTCGCCCCAGGGTCGGCATTGCTGATGCGCAGCCGTGCGGCGCCGTTCACATCACGCTGCAGATGGAGCACGTGCTGCGGCGAGGTGGTCCCAATACCCACGTTCTCCGTCGCAAAATCGATCATCATGGGCGCGCCCCATGCGGTCTGGTTCCACTTCCAGAACATGAGATCGTTGCGCTCATTCACCACGCTATACTGATTCCCCCGGGCCGTAATCTGCCAGAGTTTGTCCCCGGCATCGTTGATCCCGTTACTGTTGGCGTCCAGCGAGTAGAGCTGGATGACCGACTCCGCTGTAGGTGTGTTCCCCGGGCTCGACAGGATCAGCCTCGGGACGCTGGTGAGCGGGTCGCTGCCCCGGACCCGAACCGCCTGGTAGACGCCGCGGGGTGAGGGGTAAGTTGCCATCAACCCCAGGTCCTCGGCGACCGCGTAGGCGCCGGTCGCCAAAAACAGGACCCCCACAAGCCAGCGATGGACTCCGTGCCGAACGTTCATCCACACCATGCTCCCTTGCTCCGGTCAGCGCACGCTACAACACACAACAGAGGGCGCTGACCCCAAAATCCTGCTTCACGTCCCCACAGCCGCCGACAATGCGCAGCTCCCACTCTCTTGCATACTCGTTGCTCTGACACGGCGTCACACGACCCGGCACCATCGCCGTACTGCACCCTCCGCTGTTCCGTACCGTGCAGGCATCGCTGCCAAGCGGCGGAATGGGGGGCGGCGGCTGGGTCCAGGAGGTGATGCAGCCCCCGTGAATGCAGAGCCCGTTGCGGCCAACAACCTTCTGGGCAGATACATCCCCGGCTGCTGAGATCACCCCTGGGCCGTTGAGGTCGGTCCCGACGAAAATGTTTCCGGCGACCACGGCGTCCCCAGTAACATCGAGCCGGAAGAGCGGATCAAACGTCGTTGTCCCGACGACGGTCTGACCCAGCACAAAGACGTTCCCGCCAGCCCCCAGGGAACCGTTGAAGAATCCGGGAACTGCCGAGTAGAACGGCTCATACCGTGTTTCCGCATTCGCAAAGGATCCGTCGGCTGACAGGCGCCCCCTGCCCGCAATCAGCTCGGAGGCGGTGTTGCAGCTGGCCGGGTTGGTCCCGCTGCCGCAAAAGCGGAAACGGTTATTCGGTTGGCTGGTCTCGAGCCAATCGCCCACCTCGACCGAACCGTCCACATCCAGCAGGTTATCGGGCGTCGCCGTACCGATGCCGACGTTCCCTTCTGCCGTAATCATCAGCCGGTCGGTCCCTCCGTTGCCCGTGTCTGACCGGATGTGCAGCCCTGACTTGGGGTCGGAGCTCCTCACATCAACATATCCGCCCTGAGTCGTCCCGTTGACGAGTCCCCCAAACAGCCGCAGGCCGTTCTGCCCGAGATCGGTGATCCCGCCGAAGTACAGGTTCCCGTCGATCCCGATGTTCGCGTTCGGCAGCAGGATGTTCCCGGAGCCGAGTGTCAGGCGCTGGGTGGGATCGGTCGTCGCGATCCCGACATTGTCGGCGCCGCCGGTCGCGTCGATGCCAGAGTCGATCATGAACACGGTCGTTTCCGTGCCGTCCCCCGCGTGCCGGCGGATCGCCAGATCGTTGTCCTCCGGCGGGTTGAAGGCGTCACCCCGGGCCGTGATGCTCCAAAAGGTGTCACCGAAGTCCACCTGGCCCCGCCCACTCGTATCCTTCGTGAAGAGGTCAATACGCGCCTCATGATTCGTCTGCGTGCCGGGCGTCGATACCGTGATGGTGGGGATGCTGGTTGCCGAGGTGTCCCCGCGCACATGCAGCTCCTCGTAGACCCCGCGTGGTGCGGGGAAGTAGGTCACCAGGTTCAGCTCCTCCGCAACGGCGTAGGCCCCGGACATTAGCACCAGGACCCCGATGAGCCAGCGTTCCCGGGCTCGTTTCATGAGCTGATCCTTCCCAGCATCAGGTTATCCTTCTCCGAAGCGTTCACCGGCCGCTCCGTGGTTTCAAAACTGACAGCACATGATGTCTACCCCGAAGTCGTTCTTGACGTCCCCGCATCCGCCGACGATCTTGAGCCGAACCGCCTTGATATACCAGGTCTTGTCGGGACACCGGACCCATCGCGGCATCGGGTCGCCGCACCCGCCGCCGATGTGCCAGGTACAGCTCTTATCCCCGATCGCCGGGCACGGCTGCGGAGGAGCGGGCGGCCAGGCGGTAATGCAGTCAGTTCCGATGCACAGCTTATCGTTGGCAAAAATCCACCGCCCATTGATCGCCCCGGCCGCGGCGATATTGCCCCCCGCGAAGATATTGCCCGGGTCGACGGTCAGCTTGCCCGTGACGCGCGTGTTGCCGTTCACTTGAGCGGTGATGCCCGGCGAGAAACCGGTCGTCCCCAAACCCAAGAGGCCGTCCCCCATGAGCATCCCGGGGACATTCATCCCCCCAAACCCAGGGTCGACCTGTCCTTCCCCGCTCGCGAACGAGCCATCCGCCGAGAGCTTGATCCGTCCCGCGATGAGCTCGGAGGCCGCATTGCAGCGGGCGGGGTTGGTCCCGCTGCCGCAAAAGCGGAAACGGTTATTCGGTTGGCTCGTCTCCAGCCAATCGCCTACCTCGATCGGCCCGTTGACAACCAGCAGGTTATCGTTATCGGGCGTCGCCGTACCGATGCCGACGTTCCCTGCCGCCGTGATGCGCATCCGTTCGATCGACGCCTGCACCGTATCGACTCGAAACCGGAGCCCTTCGTTCGGGTCCGTGGTGCGTATGTCAATAAACCCCGCCGGGGTCGCGCCGTTCACCAGGCCGCCGAAGAACCGCATGCCGATCTGCCCCGCATTCGTAATCCCGCCGAAGTACAAGTTTCCATCCGTGCCCGCATTCGCGCTGGGGAGGAGGATATTGCCCGAGCCGAGCTCCAGGCGCTGTGTCGGGGTGATTGTCCCGATGCCGATCCGATCGTTGGCGAAATCGATCACAAAGGGGGCGGTCTCCGCCGATCCGCTCCAGCGTGAAACCACGAGATCGTTTTGCTGGGCGGTGACCTTCCCGCTGACGAACCGGTCCCCAAGCGCATGGATCCGCCAGCCGACGCTGCCCGCATCCTCCAGCTGGCCGTTGCCGGGGTTGTCGCGGGTGATAAATTCGACGCGGCTCTCGTGAGTCGTTTGCGTCCCTGGCGTCGTGACGGCAACCTTTGCCACGCCGGACTGCACCCGCACCTCTTCATATACCGCCCGGGGAGAGGGATAGTAGGAGACCATCCGCAGTTCCTCCGCAACCGCGTAGGCGCCGCAGACCAGCACCAGCACTCCAGTGAGCCAGCGTTCAGTGCTCCGCTTCATCTGCCATCCCGTCGCTCGTCACGTCCCGTTAATCGAGGAACTTGCAGCATAGGACGTCGATGCTCAGATCGTCTTTATCGTCGCCGCAGCCGCCGACGACTTTCAGTCTGATCCGCTTCACGTATTCCCCCGTCAAGCAGTCCTTGCGGCGCGGCATGGGATCGCTGCACCCACCGCCCTTTCTCCATGTGCAGGTATCGACCGCTGGATTGGGCGCCGGACACGTCGTCGGGGGCCCCCAATTCGTCCGGCAGTCACCCCGGATGCAGAATCCGGTAGTCGCATTCACCTGCGCTCCGCTGAGGTTGCCCGCCGCGCTGATATTGCCTTCCACATCGACCGCGGTATTGACCGTCAGCTTGCCGCTGATCGCCATGTTCCCATCGACGTCGAGCGGTGCGCCGGGAATCTTTGACGTCAGCAGCCCGGTGGACGGATCGATAAACGGCGGGCCCACGCCCAGCTTTCCGCCCACGATCACGTTGCCCGGCGCATTAATCCCTCCCAGGCCCGGGTCGGTCTGCGCCTCGGCGTTGGCGAATGATCCGTCCGCAGAGAGCCTGATTCGGCCGGCAATCAGTTCCGAGGCCGCCCCGCAGGTTGCGGGGTTCGTGCTAGTGATGAGCGCGCTCCCACAGAAACGAAACCGGTTACTCGGATTGCTCGTCTCAATCCAATCGCCGATTTCAATCGGTCCGTCCACGTCCAAGGTGTTGCTCGGGACGGTCGAGCCGATGCCCACGTTCCCGCCCGCGGTGATGATCATCCGCTGGGTGCTCCCGTCCACCGTGTCCACCCGGATGCGCAACCCGTCGTTGGGGTCGGTGCTCTTCACGTCCATATACCCCGCAGGCGTCACCCCATTGACCAGCCCGCCGAAGAGCCGAAACCCTACCTGGCCAAGATCGGTCACGCCGCCGAAGTAGAGGTTCCCGTCAATCCCCACATTGGCATTCGGGAGCCGGATGTTGCCGGAGTTCAGCGTGAGTCGCTGGGAGGGGTCGGTCTGCGCCGCGTTGGCGGGAGCAATGCTGACATTGCCGGTGGCGAAATCGATCATAAACGGCGCGTTCCAGGCGGTCTGGTTCCACTTCCAGAACATGAGGTCATTGCGCTCCGTCACCGCGCTGAACTGATTCCCCCGGGCCGAGATCTGCCACAGTTTGTCTCCGATGTCGTTAACCCCATTACCATTCGCGTCCAGCGAGAAGAGGTCGAGGGCCGATTCATCCGTCGAGGCCGTGCCTGGGGTTGAGAGGACCAGACGGGGGATGCTGGTGATCGGGGCGCTCCCGCGTACCCGCAGCCCTTGGTAGATCCCGCGCGGCGAGGGGTAGGTCGTCATCAGCCCCAGGTCTTCGGCCACCGCGTACGTGCCGCTCATCAACAGCAGGACGGCCACCAGCCAGCGTTCGTTTCGGCTACGCATTGGTCTCACCACGCCAGCGCTGGCCGTTATGGGCACGGCAACGGGGGGGCTCCCACCGCCGCCGACGGGGCCTGCGACGTGCCGGAATCGCCCACTCCGTTGATCCCGGCGTTCAAATCCGAGTAGGGGAACGCGAGACTGGTCACCCGGCCGAACACTTTGCGCGTCCGTTGATTCGGCGGCGCAAGCCCGTTATCCCACCAGATGTCATAATCGAACATGTTGGAGGTCGCACCAGGCGCCCCCCCTGGCGGAGCGGGTGGCGGCGGACCATAGATCCCGGTCTCAAAGATGACCCTGAAGATCGGAATTTGGCGGGCGATCTTGAGTTTCGGCGTGCACCCGGGCCCGAAGTACCACACGTCGGTGCCCAGCGGAAGCGGATCCCGACGATACTCCACCCAAACATAGTTAGCGCCGTTGTCGAAATAGGTCGGGTCCGGCGGCGCCGCCGGCCGGACAGTGTAGCGAATCTGGATATCCGCTGCGTTCGGTGCCGTAACCGGTGCGAACCCGCCCCAGCCGGTATTGACGATGTTCACGCGATCCGCCCGCTCCAAGTCCTTGACCAGACGGAGGACCGCCGTTGTGATCGGGAGCTGATCACTGGTTAAGTCCTCCCGCCGGCTCAGGGCGCTCTGTGCTCTGAATTGCGATACATTCGAGGTCGTCATCGCGAAGAGCGCGATGCCGGTCACCGCCGTCACCACCAGCACTTCAATAAGCGATTGCCCGCGGCGGGATACTTTCATTGGCACGCACTCCCGACAGCTGGACAAATCTGGCCATTCCAGCATACCCGCACCAGGATGGCATAGCAGTCATTGCCGACCAGCCCATCGCATTCCCGCGCCACCCGGCAGACTCGCGTGGCAGGAGTCACCGCAGGCCGTCCAGGCTTGAATTCGATGCTTTCCGTTCCCGAAAGCCCGCAGTTGCTCAGCGGTTGGCCCGCCTGCCATGTCCCGAGCCCGACAGGATTGCTGAGGGTCGTGTCATCAGCCGCCACACGATCCCGGTACGACTCGGTTTCCTGCTGGGCACAGGCGGTGGCCTCTTGGAAATCCGGCCCGGTGTAGGTTCGCGCCATCCGGGCCGCCGCCACCGTTGCCGTCACCGTCCCCAGGAGCGCGACGGTGACGACCGCCACGGAGATCATCAACTCAGCAAGCGTGAAGCCCTTCGCGCTCATCTTGTCCCCTCTCTCCTATGACCCCTTATGGCCTGGGCCAGGTGGCCGAGTCAAACGTCCTGTCCTGGTCAATGGTCATGGTCTTGTTGGGGAGAACTCCGTTATACAGTGCCGTCGCAGTAAAGGCGTTCCCGTTCAAAGGGGCCCCCGCAATAGCGAAGTAGACAGGGTGGTCGGGAAGATTCGGGTTGTCGACAAAAATCTCCCGCCACGCTGCCATCTCCACATCATTCGCCTGCACCAGCAAGTTTCCACGAAACTGCCCGTTCAGGCTGAAGTACGACTGTTCTCCGGCGTAGATGGAGAACAGAATGTTCTGCGTCGTGTCCCACCGGGCCCGCTGCACCGCCGAGCCGTACTGCCCGACCGCCACAGAGGCCATGATCCCGACAATCGTGATGGCGATCAGCACTTCAATCAGCGTAAAACCTCCGGGCTTCATAGGCCACAGCTCCCTGCTCCCAAAGCCCACTTGACCAGGTCGCCGTACCCTTCCGACCCCGCCGCCACCGTCGCCGTCACCGTCCCCAGGAGCGCGACGCTGACCACCGCCACGGAGATCATCAACTCAGCAAGCGTGAAGCCCTTCGCGCTCATCGAACCTCCCCTTGCCTTCACCTCTTACGGCCTTGTCCAGTTAGTGGGGGTAAACGTCCTGTTCTCGTCAATCGTCATCTGCTTGCTGGGAGAGGTGACATACGTCGCCGTCGCGGTAAACACGTTCCCGTTCAAGTCAAGCCCCCCGATTGCGAAGTTGACGTCGCCGCCGGGACGATTAGGGTTGTCGACAAAAATCTCCCGCCACGCTGTCATGTCCGCACCCGTAGTCGACGTCTTCAAGTTCCCTCGCATCTGTCCATTCAAGCTAAAGTAGGTCTGCTCTCCGGAATAGATGGAGAACAGGATGTTTTGAGAAGTGTCCCACCGGGCCCGCTGCACCGTCGAGCCGTACTGCCCAACCGCCACAGAGGCCATGATCCCGACAATCGTGATGGCGATCAGCACCTCAATCAAGGTAAACCCACGCCGCTTCATGAGCCGTCTCCCTCCCTTTGCCATGCGCGCTGATGGACACCCTGTGTTGGTTCCGTCCTGGCGCTGCAGCCAGCCGTGATGGGCCGCTGCTCCCATACACACCGCATCCTCTCCTGCCACGTCCCCTCCTGCACTCCGCCTCATCATCGGCCAGCAACCTCCTTTCATGATTGTGTCGCTCCGCCGCCGTGTCTTCCTCCACACGACTAGTACACAACCCTCGCACTGATCGTCCGGCGCTGGTTCTCCGCACCCGGAACCGTACAGGGCGGATTGAGCGTGACCGCGACGGTCCGGTCCGGTAACCCGTCTCCATCCGTGTCCAGCCCTACCGGCCCGGCGCACCAGGTCGGATCTTGCCACAGGCGCTCCCGGGCGATGACCAGCGCCGACTCGGTGAGATAGCGCGCCTGTGTCCGCCGGCTCAGGACCGCTGATTGGCGGCTCTCGCTCACCGACGCGAAGAGCAATCCGAACGTGACAATCGCTGCCGCAACCGCCGTGACGAGCGCCATCCCGAGCAGAATCATTCCGCGTTCACATCTCGTCCGCATCCGTGCTCCGCTCCTCTTCGTGGCCTCGTATCTGCCGCTCCCCTGCACGTCGATCCGCGGGACGCACACATAAAAAAAACCGAACCACTGGTTCGGTAGCTCGGCCATCTCAGTGCCGTTCCTGCACCGTCTAAGGGGTGCAGCGCCTGGTCGGCAGCTCGGCAGTCTCGTGAGACCCGTAGCTTTGCGTCCCCCGCTCGCGCGAGGTTTGCCGTTTCGCCAGTACTCAATATTGTGTCTTTTTTGAATCTTATTCTATTACAATAGTAAGTATGCCTCACCCCTCCCCTTCTGTCAAGCGTCTCTAGCGCTTCCTTCCTCTTATTCTATGCGGGACTGGGGCAAGCGGACTAAGCTTAACTCGGCAGCTTGGTGCTGCGCTGAACCCACGCAAGATACGGCGGGTGGCCCGCCGTCAACGGGAGGGAGATGATTTCTGGAACCTTGTATGGATGAAGGCGCAGGACCGTTTTCCGGAGATCCTCAAAGCACCGTGCCGTGGTTTTGATCACCAGCAGCACCTCGTGGCACCGTTCGGTTTTTCCCTGCCACGTGAACAGCGATTCCACGCCGGGGATGAGATTCACACAGGCCGCCAGGTGCTCCCGGATCAGCTCACCGGCAATCCGTCGGCCCACAAGACGCGTCGGACACGTCACGAACACGACCGCTGCGCGCCCCGAAGCACGACCCTTCATGTCAGGTGTTCGTCACACTCAACGCGCAGTTCCCAACGCATGACCTACTGCCGCAGGGCAACACGCAAGTCGTTCCCTTCCTGCGAGACGACCACGTGCCCTTCGCGGGCCAGCCATCCAAGACTCATCAACGCCAGGTCCTTGGCCCGCTCAATGCCCTTCACCACCTTGGAAAATGACGCGTCCCCGTGCTCATCCAGGTAGTGCCAGATCTCACCAGCCACAATCCCAATCTCGGTAATCATGCCCCCCTCCTCCGTCAATCCACCACCCGAATGGTTCCTCGCTGATAGGGCGCTGCGCGACCTAACGTAGCCGCTTCTTTTTCCTCATTGTACCGGGAACGGCCCGTCCTGTCCCTTTCTTCGTGGTAAGCGCCGCCAGCCGTTCCTGCGCCACATCAGCCTCTGGGATCTGCTCGACCGCCAATGACCGGTAGATGGCCTCCGCTTCTGAGAGCCGGTTCTGCCGCTCGAGCAGCTTGGCGACCGCAAGCCGCGCGCGGACCCGCCACGACGGCTGACTGATCGCCTGATACCGGCGGATCGCTTCATCGGTGTCGCCCGATTCTTCATAGCAGGAGGCGATGCGGTAGTCCAGTTCTCCGCCCGAGGAGGGGAGCAGTGTCTGCGCCTCCTCATACCAGCGCGCCGCGTCCCGATGGTGCTGGTCAGTCCGCGCAAGATCACCCAGCCGCCTTGCGATTTTCGCCCGCTGGCGGGGCGGCAAACCGGCCGAGGTAAACTGCGCCTCGAGATAGCTCATCGCATCAATCGTTGAGGTCCGGCTGACGAGCAGATCCGCCAGGAGCAGACGGGCGTCGACGGCTTCCTCCGTCTTCGAGGCCCTGGCGACCGCCTCCTCTCCAAGTGACCGTGCGGCGGTCTCATCGCCTGTGTCCAGCGCGAGCAGCGCCAGGTAGTAGGCGGCGCGCGCCGACGACACCCCGGTCGGCTGCTGCTGGCGCACGGCGTCCAGCACTGTACGTGCCTGTGCCTTGTCCCCTTGATTCAGGTACGTCAAGGCCAGAGCGAGACGGGCGTCATCGGCCAGCGTCCCGTCCGCACCGGCCGCCACCCGACGGAAGATCGCCGCCGCCTCATCGAAGGCCCGTTGCTGCAGATACCACCGGCCGACCTGGTAGGACGCGTAGTGGGCCACGGGCGTCTGGTCGGCGATGCGGATCGCTTCCTCGTAGAACTGCTTGGCTCCCGCCGCGTTGCCCAGCAGCAGATGCGTATCGCCGAGGCCGCTCAGTGCCGCCTGCCGGATCGTCGGCTCGCTGTTCTCGCTCGCAAGATTGAAGACTGTCCTCGCCTGCGCGGCGTTGCCCTGATCCAGCGCGATGGCTCCGAGCCTGAGTTGGATTCTGGCGCGCGAGAGTTCATCCATCTGGCCGCGCAGCAAGGAGTGCAGGAGCTCCTTGCCTGCCTCAAACTGCCCCTGCTGGCGCTGGAGATCCGCCATCGCCAGGCCGCTTTCGAGCGCAAACGGATGGTCCGGGTCGCTCGCCAGGATCTGCTGAAACCGAGCCAGCGCCTCCTGCGGCTGCCCCTCCTGCGCAAGACAACTGGCCTGCGCAAAGAGCGCCTCGGTCCGGTTCGCTCCGATGCCGCGCGCGAGGTAGCGCTTGAACGTCCCGATCGTCTTGTCGCAACGCCCCGCCTTGTAGTACGCCCACCCCAGCCCGAAGAGCGCGTGCTGCGCCCAGAGGGAACTCTCCGACGCGCTGATCGCCCGCTGGTACGCCGCCGCCGCATCTTCGTAGCGCTTCAAACCGCTGAGGCTTTCCCCGAGATAGAACGCGGCCTGCGCCGTCGCCACCGGATCACTGAGCCGGGCCAGCAGCGGCTGAAAGATACCCACCGCGTCCTGGAAGTGGCCCAGCCGAAGGTGGCACAGTCCCTCAAAAAGCAGCGCGTCAAACGCGACCGGCGCCTCGGCCCGGCGGAGCGCGACCTCATGAAAGTGCCCGATCGCCTGTTCAAACGCCTGCTGGTGAAGATAAATGAGCCCCAGGCCCAGCTGCGCCTGTGCGGCCCACGTCGAACTCGGATACTGTTCAAGCAGCCGCTGGTAGGAGAGCTTCGCCCGGGTCATCTGCTGCATCCGGCGGCTGACTTCGCCCTCCCAGAACAGCACCTCAGGCCACAGTGCGTCCTCGGACCCTAAGCGGCTCTTGAGCAGATCCATCTGGTGGAGCGCATCCTGCTGCCGCTGCAGCCGGTCTAGACTCAGCACCAGCCACAGCCACACGCGCGGTGCTTCCGGCACGGCCGGATTTTCGGTAATAAAGGTTTGTGCCATCGCGGCCGCCGCGGCAAAGTCCTCACGCAGGAACGCCCGCTGGATGGACGGGTAGCCCGGCGTGGGGTCAGCCGCCTGCGCTTCGCGGGACATAGCAACACATGCCCCTATGACGCAGCAGATCACGAGGAATGATCGGTGCCGACGATTCATTGCGTTATTCGCGCACCCGGCGCTCTGCGGTCGGCCCGGTATCCGCCGGACGCATCCGCGGGGTGCGTGAGACGCTTCCGGAGGGCGCTCCACGTCCATTCTGAGTCATGGCGCGCGTCAACGAGCCACGCGGGCCCTGCAGCAGCGGCCGGAGAAACCGGCCCGTCCAGGAGCTTGGACAGGCGGCGATTTCCTCGGGCGTTCCCGCCGCGACGAGCTGCCCCCCGCCCTCTCCGCCCTCGGGGCCGAGATCGATGAGGTGGTCCGCGGTCTTGATGACATCGAGGTTGTGCTCGATAACCACGACCGTGTTGCCGTGCGCCACCAGCTGATGCAGCACGCCCAGCAGCTTCTCGATGTCCGCAAAGTGCAGGCCGGTCGTCGGCTCATCCAAGAGATAGAGCGTCCGCCCGGTCGCGCGCCGCGAGAGCTCCTTCGCGAGCTTGATGCGCTGCGCCTCACCGCCGGAGAGCGTCGTCGCCGACTGGCCGAGCTCAAGATATCCCAGCCCGACCGCCTGGATCGTCTCCAGCGTTCTCGCAATCGCTGGCACCGGCGCGAAGAGCTCCAGCGCCTCCTCGACCGTCATCGCGAGGACGTCCGCGATGGACCGTCCCTTGTAGGTGACCTCGAGCGTCTGGTCGTTGAACCGCTTGCCCTTACACACCTCGCACCGGACGTACACATCCGACAGGAAATGCATCTCAATCCGCTTGATCCCGTCGCCCTGGCACGCCTCGCACCGGCCGCCTTTCACGTTGAAGCTGAACCGGCCCGGCTGAAAGCCGCGCAGCTTCGCACCCGACGTCTGGCTGAACAGATCGCGGATCGGCCCAAACGCCCCGGTATACGTAGCCGGGTTGGAGCGTGGCGTTCGCCCGATGGGCGACTGGTCAATCACGATCACCTTATCGATGTGCTCGATGCCGGTGATGCGCTCGTGCCGACCGGCTCGCTCCTTGCTCCCGTAGAGCCGCCGCGCGAGTGCCCGGTACAGGATCTCGTCGACGAGCGTCGACTTGCCGGACCCGGAAACGCCGGTCACGCAGATGAAACAGCCCAGCGGGATCTTCACGTCGATGTGCTTAAGATTGTGCTCCGACGCACCCTCGATCATCAGACAGGGACCGCCCTTCGCTGCCCGCCTGGCTTTCGGCAGAGGGATGTACCGCTTCCCGGTCAGAAACTGGCCCGTGAGGCTGCGTGGTTCTCCCACAATGTCCTTGAGCGTTCCGCTCGCGACGACTTCGCCCCCGTGCTTGCCCGCCCCGGGCCCCAGGTCGACGATGTAGTCGGCGCGTCGGATCGTCGCCTCATCATGCTCCACCACGATCAGCGTATTGCCAAGATCGCGCAGCCGCTCCAGCGTATTGAGCAGCTTCTCGTTGTCCCGCTGGTGCAACCCGATCGACGGTTCATCCAGGATGTAGAGCACCCCCACCAGGCCGGAGCCGACCTGCGTGGCCAGGCGGATGCGCTGCGCCTCACCGCCGGACAGGCTGGCCGACGCCCGGTCGAGCGTGAGATAGCCCAGGCCCACGTCCAGCAGAAACTGCAGCCGCTTCACAATCTCCTTGATGAGCGGCTCGACCACCACCTGCTGTTGGGCCGTCCAACGGAGGCTCCTCAGCCAGCTCTGGGCGGCCGCTACCGAATCCGTCGTGGCCGCGGTGACCGATCGGCCGCCGATGAGCACCGAGAGGCTCTCCGGTTTGAGACGCGCCCCCTTGCAGGCCGGGCACGGCAGAACGCTCATGTATTTCGTCAGCTCTTCCTTCACGTAGTCCGACTCGGTATTGCGGAACCGCCGCTCAAGGTTCGGAACGACCCCCTCGAACACGCCGCCCCACATCTCGTCCGCTGAACCATAGAGAATAATCTTCTGAATCTTCCGATCAAGCGACCGAAACGGGACATCGAGATTGATGCCGTAGTGCCGCCCCACCTCCCGCAGCAACCGGTTATAGTACATGATCATGTGCATGCCGCCGCGCTTCCACGGCTCAACGGCTCCGTCCCGCAGCGACTTGTCCCGGTCGGGGACGACGAGCTCCGGATCCATCTCAAGCTTCGTGCCGAGTCCGTCGCAGGTCGCGCAAGCACCATAGGGGGAGTTGAACGAGAAGATTCGCGGCGAGAGCTCCTCGAAACTGAAGCCGCACGTCGGACAGGCGTAGAGCTCGCTGAACACCAGATCGCTGCCGGCTGCCGGCTGCAGGCCAGAGCTGCTTCGTTTGCTACCCGAAGCTTGTGGCCTGGAGCCTGAAGCCGATTGGCTGACGATTGCCAGCCCCTTCCCGACGCGCAGGGCGGTCTCGATGGACTCGGTCAGGCGGGACTTCGCATCCGGCTCGAGCGTCAGGCGATCAACCACCACCTCGATGGAGTGGGCGCGCTTCTTGTCCAGTGCGATCGGCTCATCCAAATCGCGCAGCGTGCCGTCGACCCGCGCACGGACAAACCCCTGCCGCTTGATTTCGCGAAAGACGTCAGCATACTCGCCCTTCCGGCCGCGCACGAGCGGCGCCAGGATGGTCACCGCTGCGCCGTGAGGCAGTCCCAGCACGTGGGCGACAATCTCTTGGGCCGACCGCTGGCTGATCGGAACCTGGCATCGGGGACAATGCGGCTCACCCGCCCTGGCGAAGAGGACGCGGAGGTAGTCGTAGATCTCGGTTTGCGTCGCGACCGTGGAGCGGGGATTGCCGCCGGCGGTGCGCTGCTCGATCGCGATCGCCGGAGACAGCCCCTCGATCGCCTCGACATCCGGCT
>OBEQ012541756.1_pt1 | contig 15189 bp, 22 predicted proteins | sample 1670901 | NCBI WGS metagenome assembly OBEQ01 (sample SAMEA104232315, study PRJEB22302) | groundwater metagenome | biome: forest; feature: aquifer; material: groundwater | place: USA | collected 2011-08-07 | depth 5.4 m | reverse complement strand
TTTAATTTTTCGGTTGTTTGTATTAATTTATTTTCTTTGTCTAAGATACTTTCTTCTTTTGCATCAATTCTTTTCTCTAGTTTTTCAATTTCATCTTCCTCAGCAAGAACTTTTTTCTCCATACTTGCTATATCTGATTTACCATCCATCAATTTAATTAAAGCACATTTTTACAAGTGAACTTAAAATATTCATACAAACCCTTCTATGGAACTCAGGGTAAACCCGCAGCCGAATAAAAGTCCCGCCCAGCTTAGTTGCAGTTTTTGATATAATACCTGTTTGAATGGATACAAAATCGCTTTTTTCTAAAAAACTGGAAGCGGCCCTATCTCTTTTGGACAAAAGTTCAACAACAACAGAACAAGTCGAATCTTTGATTGAACTTCTAAAGGACATCGATCCGAAAATAGACAAAAAGCTTAAGCTTCTATCGCAGTCGTTTTCCGGACTAAAAAACCTGCTGGAGGGCGACATAATCGAACTTTCTGCAGAATTAATTCCAGAAAACACGGAAAGAGATAAGAAAAGGAAAAAAGCTCTTCTCTTTTTTATTCGTAACTGGAAACTGCTTAAAAGCGAAGTCGAAAGAGCGCAATCTCAAATTGGCAGCAAAGAAGATGTAAGCACCAATAATATAAACCAGATCCTCGCAAAAGCAAGAGGGCCTTTTGGAATTATCACAGTTTCTGCCCTTGCTCTAGTTGTTGTAGCAGCGTTTCTTGTTGTCAATAAGTTCAGTCAGCAAAAAGCCTCTTTAATAGTAAGTTCAACCGAGATTCCGAAAATCTCTGGGATAAAATATATTGAATATATGGGTAAAAAAATTACCTTAGATGAAATCATAATCAAAAATGGTCCTGATTGTAATGCCCCTCATTATCACGCAAGAAATGGGGTTTTTGTAAAATCATCTGACGGTGAAACAATCCAAGATCCTGGCGCCTGCGCATTCGGGAAAGTTTCCGAGACCAAGGTAATTGTAGGGTAGTACCATCAGTTTTTTGAATTCAACGACTAGTCTGTCCCAACTATTCCGAACGCAGTCCCAGTCCCTCAGCTGGAATTAGCCTTAAATTAGGCTTCCTTCATTTGAAGGAAGCTTTGAATTCTGATAATATACTCACTTAATGAACCCCAAAGAAGCATTACGAAGAATACGAGAGCGTTATTCTGATCCTAGAAACGATCAAATAAATAAATTGGCCCGAGAAACTCGTAACAAGCTGAATGACTTATCTGGAAACGCTTTAAGTCATGTAGTGGTAAGCCTTGATAAGGAAGAATCAGATCGTTTAATACCTGGAGCAGAAGATGCAGAGCCACTAATAGCTACCATCTCACAAATGGCCTCAAATGGGTTTATATATCGTTGCAGTTTAGCCAGAGGAGATGCAGAGACAGTATTTTTACTTATTGGAAATGATGCGAGGCTTAATAGTGTTGCTCCTAATCCAAAACCCCGCCATATGTTTGACGCAATTCGCAGCATTCCGCTTAAACGACATGGTGTTGACAATAAAGAACAAAAACTTCAAGCATTAGCATTTGGGGAGAAATTTGCGAATACATTACTTGAATTAAGAAATCGTTGTCCAGAAGCGTTTTTCTATAGATAAAAAATTCATATATCGTTTACTTTTGTCAGTTCTAATTAGCCTAACTACAGCCAACAACTAATGTTCTAATGTAGTCACAGTCACGTCGCTTTGCTCCCTTCATGAACTTCGGGGTAAACAGAATAAATCCCGCAGCTAGAATTAGCTTTAATTTATCCCAAAAACTTACAGTTGGTTCGAACTGTCTATACGCCAGGCAGCTTTTATTTCGCAGTAAATCTTTGTGCAAACTCATTCGCTTCTTTCTCTTGTTTTAGTACATGCTGTTTTGTTTGTACAGTATATGTAGCATTTTTGTGTTTGAGCATAACGTGACCAATCTCGTGGACTATTGTGAACTTAATCTGGTTTTCGTCCTGAGAAAGCAATTCGTCACTTAAAAATATCAATTTCTGATTTTTGAAATCATTACCGTCATATGTATATGCCCAAGAGTCATCAAAAGAACTTAGAAACCAAACGTTCTTAGTTACGTAGTCCACTATTTCCTCCGGCAATAAGAGCATGGTTTTACAAACTAGTTTTTTTGAATATTTATTGCCAACTAATCTCATTCCAAAAGCCCTGCGTATTTTTTGTAGCCGACTATTCAAAAATGTTATCCCCCTTTAATATTTCTACCATGTCAGTCAATACCTACGTTGAAAGTATTCCGAACATAGTCACGGGCCGCCGGCTATAATCAGCCTCTTTTTTTGTTTAGATCTTCTATTATTGTTATGCTGAAAGTGTAAATTAAAAAATTATGGATGCTTTAATTAATTCTGGTCACTTGGGGAAAAGCACTTTGGTACCAAACATATAAATCATGGGTAAACATGGCCAAATTCTTATAGTCACTATCATCTTTTTAGCTGTTATAGTCAATTTATCGACATCCGTATTTTCAAGGGTTGCCTCTTATTTGCATTTCAATTCTTCAAGCGCTCTTCGCGAACAAGCAGTTCATCTTGCTGAAGGCGGCGTAGATTATGCTGTCTGGTAGCTTAATCAAACCGGCGGCACATTTTCCGGAGCCTCAGATATAAAGGTAGGCACAACAGGCACTTTCACTATTTCGGTTACAAACAAAACAAGTTCTTTAAAAACCATAACCTCCACAGGCTATATTTCAAGTTCCATATTGCCACACGCCAAAAGGACGGTTAAAGTCGACGTTTTACTTCCAGTCAAAATATTGCCTTCCGTTTGGCAGTACAGATAGACACTGGAGGTGTGGCCTGTATACGGGATCGGTCATAAACGGCAACGTATACTCAAATGCCGTCGACGGTGCTAATCAAAGCATATATGGCCAGTCCGGTGCTCAAATAAATGGTGATGCCTATGCGGTTGGAACTATTTCGCCCGTTTATTCGATAGTCCAGGGCGCAAAAAAAACGCTGCAGCCAACATCACAAATGTCCGTAGTCGATTATCAATTCTGGAGAGGTGCAGCTAGTGCAGGTGGTGTGACCGACTGCAGCCAAAATCCATCTGCTTGTAATCTTTCAGGGCTAGGTTCAAGTTCCATCGGTCCCCAAAAATATATAGGTGACCTGACAATCACCAACAGAATGGCGGCTACTATGAAAGGGCCTATTTATGTTACAGGCAACCTTACAATATATAACTTCGCTCATCTTGATCTTGACCAAAGTTTTGGCTCGAATGGCACTGTATTGATTGTTGATGGAACTGTGTCAACAATTACCTGCTCTTGTATGAATCCTACGAATGCAAATCCGAAAGGAAATATATTCGTTGCTACATTGTCAACAAGCCCAACTGCAATAAACATTAATTACGCAAGCAGCTTTGCTATTTTTTATGCGCTAAATGGCGGTGCCCGACTTGTTACATCCGGAAAAATAACAGAGCTTGTTGCAAATAGTCTCTATATGGAAGCAGGAGCTGAACTAGACTACGACCAGGGTTTAGGTTCTGCAAATTTTACAACCGGTCCTGGTGCCTCTTGGCAAATTAAAAAAGGTACGTACCGCATAAGTAGTTAATTATCTAATTACTGAATTTAGTCCCGCAGTTTTAATTAGCTGCAGTTTTGTTTAATTTCCCATAGATTGTTATGCTAAAAGAGTGAAAAAAGGTATTCTGAATATAGTTATCACAGCAGGTTTCCTGCTAATCATAGTGGTCAGCCTGGGAGCTTATTATTTAGTAAAACCTAAAACCCAAACTCAAAAGCCAGTTCATTCCCGACAAGCATTACCGAGTCCTAGTCCAACACCATTTGTATTTCGGACATATATTGCTCCTAAAATAGAAAAGAAGAATACCTATACGATTTTCATGATCGGAGACTCGATGACTCTAGCGCTTGGACCCTACGGCGGAACTTTTAATAAGTTTCTCAATGAATTGTATAAGAAAGATAATATTTACGTTTTGATTGATAATTACGCTAAAGGTTCAAGTAATATTTTGTCCGTAAACGACGAACTAACGCAAAAAACAACTTATTGGGATTCGACTTTTGAACCGCTGCTCTCACGAAATTTTGAACTCATAATCGTTGAGTCTTTTGGTTACAATCCCCTGTCTTCGCTTGGCATTGAAGACGGCGTCAAAAGACAAAATCAGGCGCTTGATGAGTTGATGAAGACATTAATTACTACTCATCCTCACTCTGCTATCGTTTTCGTTGCGACTATTGCACCAAACAAAGAGAACTATGCAAAAAAAGTTCTTCTAAATATCCCCACCGAGGATAGAATCAAACAAGCGAAAGAGCGTATAGCTTATATTGAAAATCATATTAACTATGCCAAGTCTCACAATATTCCGCTTGTTAACATCTTCGAGAAATCACTTAACGCGCAGCGTGACGGGGATCTTAAATATATTAACCCCGATGATTATATTCATCCTTCATTTGAGGGCGTTGATTTTATTGGGCATGAAATTGCTAACTTTATCTATACTGAACAAATTCTACCCAGATAACCAATGATTTGATGTACTCGAAGTCCTTCGTTCCTCAGGATAAATCCCGCAGCTGGAATTAGCTTCATTTGATATAATAATTTTGTGATTGCCAGAAATTTAAGTGACAAAACGGTTAAAAATAAAACAGGAAAAACCTCTGAGCACTGGTATAAAATACTCAACGATTATAAAGTTGATGGTAAAAATCATACTTTAATGGCTAAGCATCTCCGGGAAAAACACAAAGTGAGCCCATGGTGGGCACAGATAATAACCAACCGTTATGAGTGGAAAAACGGACGGGAGAAATAGGCTAAGTTCAATTATAGTAAGATAGAATTGATGACTGATTTTTTAAAACTTACTACACAAGGTATTCTTTACCCGAAAAGATTTATTGAAGGTAGATTAAAAAAATCAACTGAGACAATCTCCTCTTTAAAAAATGGGAAAGGCGCGGTACTTGTTCTCGAAGGTAAGAAAGTAGCAGTTTATAAATCAATTGGAGGGAAAATAGATAAATTATCTCCAGTTTGCAAACATTTAGGATGTATTGTGGACTTTAATCAGAAAGATATGACTTGGGACTGCCCATGTCATGGCTCCAGATATAGGGCAAACGGAACAGTCTTTAAAGGACCTTCAAAGAAAAACCTCGATAAGATTTAAAGTCTTCCGATTTCTAATTGTTTGGTTTTTGGATTAGAAGTGGTGCAATTATCGGGGTTAGTTTGTCGGCAATTTTTTGATAACCTTTGGCATTTGGATGGATATCGTCATGTTTTAAGCTTGGATCGGTAATAATACCTTCCAAAATATCAGGAACAAATGTTGCATTGTATTTATAAGCTAGACTTTGCAAATTTGTTTCATACTTCTCATTGAAAAGAAAAAATTTTATTCCAAGAATAACTATTTTGGCGCCAGTCGGCTTTATTTTGTTAAGAATTAAATCGAGGTTTCTTTTAGTCACATCACTTTTAATGTTTTCCAATAAATCGTTACCTCCGAGTTCTATTACAACTATGGAAGGATTTTTGGAAATTACATCATTATCTATTCTTAGGACTGCATCGTGCGTTATGTTGCCACTAGCTCCAGCATTGATAATTGGTACATTTAGCGCTTTGCCTATTAGGCTTGGGAAATCCTCGCCGGCTTCTGCACCTTGACCAGCCGTAAGGCTATTGCCAAAAAAGACGATAAGGTTTGTGTCTCTTTTAATGTTTCTATGTTTGGGGATAAGGAAAATAATAGAAATCAAGATGAAAATTATTGCGGTGACAAGAATTAATTTGGGCAGCATATACCTTTATCATACACTTATGAAATTAAGATTCTATCTTCGCGGACACAAAATTACGTATGTTCTTCATTTTATGAAAAGGCATTATTGAGGCTGCAGATAGTGAAAGCTGGGCAAGAAATATGGACAAAGAAAATACAAGAAATGTAAATATAATTAATTTTACGGGAGAATCGGGCAAAATAAAATTACCGAGGATTCTAATAATAAGAGCGTGAATAAGGTAGACAAGATATGAGATATTTGCAAAATACAATAATATCCTGCGCAAATACTTATTAATTTTTAATAACAGCTTTGAATAAACTATGGCTGAAATGACGAAGCTTGTTGTATATAAAAGCACCGTAATTCGTGTCGACCTTGTTGCAATATTAGTGTCTTGTGTTGAAGATATCAAATGAAGGCTGTCATATATAGAGTAAGCAAGAATTGCGAGCGTAATGAGGGGGAAAACGAATTTTTTGGGCGAAAAACCTTTCTCTTCCTGACTTAATTTTGCAAGGTCAGGAGATTTATCGAAAAGTACAAAACCTAATACAAAGTAAAATACCCAAGTTCCAAAAAACAAATATTGTTGCTGCTCATAAAAACGCCAAGGTAAGTGCATTATTTTCTGACCATCAAGACTAAAAATAAGATATAAAATAGCTTCAAATACGAATAAAGCAATAACAAAATTAGATCTGAGCTTTTTATATAACCACATTAATATTGGAAAAAGCAGGTATAACTGAAAAATCATGGACACGAAATAGAGGTGGTAATCTACTTTTCCTAAAAATATTAATTTCCATGTAGGGTAATTTACAAAACCAGGTTTAACAGTGAGATTAATGTATATGTAAATTATTAAACTCCAAACGAGATACCAAGGCACTATTCTGGCTATGCGTTTTGCGAAAAATTCCTGGTATTTGAAATCTCGTGCGTATTTTGAATAAAGAGTATAGCCGGAAATAAAAACAAAAAGTGATACGGAGAAGCGAAATAACTGATCTAATGTCAGGAAAATAAACCACGTTAGTGAGCCTTGGTGCCAAAAGTGAAAGGACCCACCGATAATGTGGATCACTATTACTCCAATTATCGAAACCCCGCGGAGAATATCAAACTCTATCAGTCGTTCAGATTTGAGGGCCATATCTGGGTATTATAACCGTTCAATAAACTTCCGAGGCGAATAGCCAATGGTATTTTGCGAGCGAATATAAATTAGATATTGATGTTTGACAAGTACTACAATTAGTTGTAGTATATCAAGTATGACAACTGATGACAAACAAAGAATGACTATTTTTATTAATCCTGCAATTGCTAAGCACGCAAGAGGACAAGCAGTCGTTGAAGAAATAACCCTAACCGATTTAGTAGAAAAGGCTTTAATTAAATATTTGCCTGAAGAAACAATCATTAAGAAGGCTGAAATTAAAAGAAATTGAAAGGAATAAAATGGTTTTTAAGGTTTTACCTGCAGATCGATTTGCTCTTCTGAATGCAGATATAAACTCAGAAAAAAATATTATTAATTATGTTTTATAAAGTGGTAGTTAGTTTATGTTATTTACAATTTTAATAATTCTTATTGTTCTTTGGTTTTTTGGATATGTACCAATTGGAAATGTCCATGTTCCAAATGCTGTCTTGTTCTCTATTAACAATCATCTTATTACTCTATGGAATGTGCTTATTCTACTTGCTGTTGGATGGGCAATTGGTATTCTCCCACGACCCTTCCGGGAAATTGCTTCCGTACTGTTATTATTTTGGGTGCTTTCTGTCATTGGTATTTTGGCAATTGCCGGACTTTCCAACATTCTGTTAATTGCAATTATTTTGGGTTTTGCTTACTATATTTTTTCAGGGAACGGTAAATGAAAGATAATTTCAGAGGAGGTGAAAAATTATGCAAACACAACAAGATACACAAACTGTAAAAACTGTTTTAACAAATGCGCCAGCGGTTGACGTTGGGTCACCTCAAAAAGCATATGGAACTAAGAAGGCGATCTTCAGGCTTTATCAAGTAATTTGGTATATTTTGGGTGTCGTTGAGATATTACTTGCAAGTCGAATACTGCTGAAACTTATCGGTGCAAACCTAAATAGTGGGTTTACGAGCTTTATATATTCTATAAGTGCTCCGCTTGCTTTACCTTTTAGTGGCGTCCTCGGCGTAACTACAAGTTTAGCAAACGTAATTGAATGGTCAACGCTAATTGCCATGGTAGTCTATGCAGTTGTTGCCTTTGGTTTTGTTAAGTTATTTCAGCTTATAAAACCAACGACAGAAAAAGAAGTGAACCAATCTGTAAATAGCCAATAGATTTTTATCGGCTAATATAAAAACATTTATGTTATCAATTATTTTGACAATTATTTTATCTTTGGCGATTTCTTTTGTGACAACATTAGATTCAAGCAAGACGACTTTACGTTTTGGAGAGACAACACTCTCTGGCATACCGCTATTCTATGTTGTATTTGCCTCCCTTATAATTGGTGCTCTTCTTGCAAGTGTAACTACGATAGTTAATTTAATTACATCAAAGCTAACAATTATGGGCAAGAACACTGCGCTTAAAAAATCGTATAAATCATCAGATCAGCTTCAGGAGAAAGTTAATAGACTAGAGGAAGAAAAGTCAGCGCTTAAAGAGCAAATCAGGGAGCTAATCAATTCCAGAAAGGATTCTTAGTAAAATGAATAACCAATTGAAACCATCTTATTTTAGTCGAGCCAACGATCGTTTTATATATAATTTTCCACCCGACGACAAACCCAATCCTCGTCAACAATTAGAGAAATCTTTAGTGGAAAAAGGTAAAGATGAGAATACTAAAAACCAAGCTGAGAAAAAAGCGGTAGACAAACAAATGGTGAATGATTTAGTAAAAAAGTCTAATAGATGCATCATCAGTATCTCATCACTTTTCCCCTGGAATATTTTCCCAAATACTATCGATGTAGAAGAGAGCAGAGTTACTTTTATCTTCCGCCAATTTATGTCGTCCCGATCCCACAGTGTTGATATCAAAGATATCTCCAATGTGTTTATAGAATCGTCTCTCTTTTTTGCAACGCTTCAAATTGTTTCCCGTACATATATTAAGAACAAAATTAAAATTAATTTTTTGCATAAAGAAAAAGCTGAAAGAGTAAAAATGATTATTGAGGGTTTAAGGACTTTTGCAAATAACGATATAGACACATCAATTTACGAAGTTGATGAATTAGTAAGTAAACTCGCGGAATTAGAGACAAATAGACCATTGTCGTCCGTTGGTAATTCCGAAGTCATATACCCCTATTTAAGCTCAAAATAACTCAGATATTTGATCATTTGATATAATGATCTGGATGTTTGTTAGCCTGAACAAGATTATTAGTAGTAAGACTGCAGTAGTTTTAAGTACAATTCTTTGCCTGCCTTTTTTGTTTGCAATAACTACAGCCGTAACTGGTGCAAAGCCTTTCATCGACCTAATTGCCAATAGCGGCCGCGCAACCACATTCGGGCTTGTAGTTTTTTACATTGGTCTTATTGGTTTGCCATTAACATTTTTAGTGAATTTGCTTTCGATGACAACGGTTAAACTTATTTTTTCTAAATGGAGTATTGAGGGAAAAGTTTCTTTTCGTCCTCTACCTTTAAATTTAATAATTGGGAGTGTTTGTCTGCTAGTTGCCGTAGTTTTTGGGAGTCATTTGCTTCTTGATAGTATTGCTTGCTTTTACGGTAATATTTCCGCTTGTGACTAGTTAGTAAAAGCAAAGTATTAACTTGATTATATTTGGTCGAGAATCTCTGATATTTCTTTTAGAAGAAACGCTTCGGCTCTGGAAGGTTTTTTCTTGTGACTGCGTTTAATAATAGCATCATTTATTTCTTTGGCCCTGGTTTTTGAAGTTGCATAGTTTTCTATCTATTTTGCAAGTCTTTTTTGTTTAATAGGAGTCATCGTCAACATAGCTTCATCCACGTCTTGGTCGGGTATAGTTGGAGCCTGGGTGAGTATATTTTTCCAATCATCTGAATTCATAACCATTATTTCAATCGCACTTTCTTTTTCATTTAGACCGTAAACACGCAATTCATGATGTGGTGCAGACTCTGGTTTCCGGAAAAGCACGGTGCTTGCTCCGCAAGTAATGGCTAGGTGTCCAGCATATTGTTTATTAATCTTTAAGACATGATCTATTAGAGGCCTGAATAACCCAGGCTCAATCACTTCTGGAGTAGGTTGGAGTTCTCTAGAGCGTCTTTCTGATAGCATTTGAGAATGGATTATGGTTATTTGAGACTATTTTGTCAAGTTTTCATCGCAAAACCTAAACAGCACCTGGAAATCCAGGTGTTGATTAGAAATCTTGTGGCAGAATTTATTTTTAGTGATACTTTTGGTAAGTTTACAAGTCTTAGCTGAAAAAATGCTTAAAACATTATTGGAAGTATATTTTTGATATAATTTACAAGATGAAATCAAAAATTGAAACAATTGAAAGCATTAGACAAAAATTTGGTGTTCCAAAAAAAGTAAGCGCAGTCCACTTTAATCCAAATTCACTTGATGCTACTTATCATGATTGGTCAAAATATTCAAGGGAAACATGCAGAGCTTCGTGCTGATCATGATTTTGACACAGACAAAAGAAATTGAGACAATTTTACTGCATCTTGAAAATCAACAGCGCATGCTGCTGGAAATTTTGCAGAAAATTGAGAAAATAAAGTAAGACTAAAATTTAAGCCCCAGAATTTGGCCACAAACACTCACAACTTCTGATTTATTTATGTGATTTGATTTGGCAAAACGGATTAGTTCGATTGTTGCTTGTGGTGTATCAAAGTCGTCTTCTAGATAATCAAAAAAAATGGGCAGAATTTTTTTGCTGTTTTGTTTTAGTTTGGCAATTGACGAATTTTTATTTAACGCGGCAAATGATTCTAAAATTTTGGCATTTTTTTCGGCAATAGTCAGTTCTTCTTCCTGGAAATTCCAAGGGCTTCTATAGTGATGTGAGAGCAGAAAAAGTCTGATTGTATTTGAACTGTATTTTTTAATTAGATCTGAGATAAAAATCATGTTGCCTAAGCTTTTGCTCATTTTTTTGCCTTCGTGATAAACCATAGCTGCGTGCATCCAAATGTTTACAAACTTTCTATTTGTATAGTTTTCACTTTGAGCAATTTCTGCTTCGTGGTGCGGAAAAATTAAATCGCTGCCACCACCGTGGATAGTTATGGTTTTGCCCAGATAGCGCATTGACATAGTTGAGCATTCGATATGCCAGCCTGGGCGGCCTTTTCCCCACGGAGAATTCCAAGAAGGCTCGTCAGGATGTTGTCTTTGCCAAAGTACAAAGTCTAGTGGGTCTTTTTTGTGTTTATCCAACGGGAAGTTTCCCCTTTCATTGGCAATTTCCAGCATCGCCCTATTTCCAAATTTGGAAAGTTTGCCAAAGTTTTTATCTCGAATCACTTCAAAGTACACGTTACCACAAGACTCGTAAGCCAGTTTCATAGTTTGCAGTTTTTTAATAATACTGATCATTTGCTCTATATTTTCTGTTGCTTTAGGGTAAAAGTTTGGTCTGAGCGCATTTAGTGCATCCATAATTTTTAGGTGTTTTGATGTTTCTGATAATCCAAGTTTTTTCCAAGTTGTACCAACTGCATGTGCACGGATTAAAATATCGTCGTCGATATCGGTAACATTCTGGACATAGGTTACATCTGCTCCCTGGAATTTTAAATAGCGGATTAGTGTGTCGTATATTATGAATGTAAAGGCGTGGCCAAGATGCGTTGTGTCGTATGGCGTGATGCCGCAAACATAAATGCCGATTTTTTCGGCAAGAATTAAAGATTCCTTTTTTTCCGTAAATGTATTGTAGATTTTCACTTATTCGTAGAAAAGCTTCGTTTATTCACCGAAAAGCTCTGCTTATTTTTTTAGTTCTAGGAAATGTTCTTCTTTAGGTGCACGGCTTATTGCTTTAAGTACCATTTGACCATCGCTTTTTTGTGATTGGTGCATGGCCATTGCTTTGATTTTTAGATCCCAAAGGCTAGAGACATCGACAGTTTTGGTAATCTCGCTTTTTTTGTAGCCAGGAGGAAAATAAATAAAATAATCACCAAATGTATTTCGTTTTTCTTCGGAGAGACAAAAATAAAGAAGTTTTTTAACATACGATAATTTCTGAACAACAAAAGTGGTCGCCATGGATACTGTAATGTGGTCGATGTGACCTGATACGCCTCTTGGTTCAAAAGTAATTACAATTTCCGGCTTTAGTTCTTTAAGTTTCGATTCGATTTTGGAAGCCAATTGGTGATAAAGTGAATTAGAAAGCGTGCCGTCTAAAAAACCTAAAAATAAAACTTTTTTGGCGCCAATTAATTTGGCTGATTTTTCTAATTCTTTTGCTCTGATTTCGCCAAGTGTATTATTCGATCCATATTTGGGGGACAAGCCAACTTCTCCTTTTGTTGCACAGATAATATAAACATCGTGAGTTTTTGTGTATTTGTGCAGAGTACAGCACGGACCGAATGATTCGTCGTCCGGATGGGCAAAAACAGCGACAAGAGTTTTTCTACTTTTTGAGTTTTTTTGCGGCATTTTTTAACCTTTCTATTGTTTCGTCTTTCCCAAGTTTTTCTATTGAATCGAATAATGGTGGTGTAACGTTTGAACCAGAAATTGTCATTCCTATATTTTTGTATAATTCTTTTTTATCTAAATCCTTTTGCCCAATGAGGGATGTTGTAGCGCTACTTATATTGCTAGCTTGCCAATTACGATTGTTTATCTGCTGATAATTTTCTATTAATGCTGACATTACATCTCCAGATACGGAAAGAGTTAAATCATTTGGATTAGGAGTTTTGAAAAATAAATCAGCAATTTTTATATCCTTTAAATTATTTACTCTCTCCTTGATTAATGGCGTAATATCTCTTAACTTTTCTTTGTTATATTGAGGATTTAATTTTAATATTCGATTAGCTAAATCATTATTATCCAACTTTCTTATCCATTGGCTATTAAACCAATTTAATTTTTGAAGATTAAAAATTGGGCTGTTTTTGTTGATCCTGTCCAGAGAAAATTCTTTTGTTAATTCGGTAAGAGTAAAGATCTCTTGGTTTGATTTAGGCGACCAACCTAAAAGCGCCATAAAACTAATTAGGGCTTCAGGCAGATATCCTTCATCAATGTATTCCATTATTGATTTGGCGCCGTCGCGCTTTGATAGTTTTTTGTGATTTGACCCTAAAATTGGCGGAAGATGAACAAATTCAGGAGGTTGCCAGCCTAGGGCTTCATAAAGCAATAGATGTTTTGGGGTTGAGGAAATCCATTCGTCGCCGCGGATGACATGAGAAATTTGCATGTCGTGATCGTCGACTACAGATGCAAAATGATAGGTTGGAAAGCCGTCTGATTTTGTAATAATGAAGTCTTCGAGAACATTGCTTGGGAACTCAACTTGCCTGTGGACAGCATCTTGCCAGCCGATTTTAGCTTTTGTGGTGTTGATTTTAAAACGCCAAGCACCTTCGTCCTCATAGGCCAGTTTTTTTGATTTTAATTCGTCCAGATATTTTTTATAGAGATCTAGTCTATAAGATTGGAAAATGATTTCACCGTCCCAATTTAAACCCAATAATGTCAGACTTTCTTTGATTTTTTCGACAGCGCCTTTGACAATTCTGGCCTGATCGGTATCTTCTATGCGCAGGAAAAACTGACCATTTTGGTTTTTTGCCAAAAGATAATTAAAGAGTGCAGTTCTGATGTTGCCGATATGGGGAATTCCGGTTGGAGACGGACCATAGCGAACTTTAATTTTTGTCATTTTTGATTGCCCAAAGAGTAAATTATGTGTAAAATTGTATCACTGAGTTGAGATTTAGTTCAATTAGATGTTCAAAACATGAGCAACCTGACCCGCACTGCCTTCTTTTCCCGCAAAATTGCATTTGGAGGGGCTATTGCGGTCATTGCCACAGTGACGTTTATATTATTGACGTCTATTGGTAAAAGTATACTTCGTGTATTTGTTCCTCCTCAACCGCCTCCGGCAACTGTTGCTTTTGGGAAATTGCCGCCTTTGGATTTTTCCGGTGGGTTTAAACCTCCGAGCGGAGTTAATTATTCTGTACAGACTGTCAGCGGAAATTTGCCTAAGCTGGACTTAATGACTAATGTTTTTGAGGTCAATTCACCTGCTACCTCGTTTGGGGACAGCGCTAAATCCAAGGCAAAGTCGCAAAAACTGGGATTTGGCGATACGCCAATTGAGACTGTAGGTGTTATTTCAAAATTTGCGGATAGTAAAAGTTTGAATAGGGTTTTGACTATGGATACAACGAATGGAAATTTTGAAATTGAAAGTAATTATTTAACGAAAATTGAAGTGCTAGGAGGAAAACCAAAGTCACAAGATGAAGCGAAAACTACTGCCGAGCTTTTTATAAAGGATGCTTTAGCAAAAATTAATTTTGCAGACACTAAAACTGCTACAGTTTTCTACAAAATAGATGGTTCCAAATTGACTGAGGTAAGTAGTATAGGTCAAGCGAATTTAGTAGCTTTTAAATATGCTCGTGCCGATATTGAAAAGAAAAAAGTGGTTTATGACAATTATATAAACCCGGAATATTGGGTTTTAGTTTTCGGCAAAGACATAATTGCAGCTCACAATGGTACGCTGGACTTGGAATTAAATAAATTTTCTACATATCCTCTGAGGGGAGTAGCAAAAGCATTTGATGAATTGAAAAAGGGCAATGCAATTTATAATCGTGGACCAATAGAGAATCTTGGAGGTGTCGAAATTTCGACTTCAATTGCTACACAACTGAAACCGTTTGCAGAAGGTAAGTTCTCGATTTTTTCTGTTGAATTGGGATATTTAATAACCAGTAAATATGAAGCCTATTTGCAACCGGTCTATATTTTTAATGGCGATAATAATGTGGCGGCTTATGTAAGTGCGGTTGATGACGCTTGGATTGATCACTCGGACCAAAAATAATTCTTGTAGGCCCATTCTATTAACTTTTTTGATTCGTCGAAGCGATGTTTGGAGCCCAAAACGACAACAATTATAGAATTGTTGTTTCTGGTTGTTTTAGAAATTAAGATTTCCAGTGCTCCTTCTGTTTCACCGGTTTTAATGCCTTCGATACCTTCAACATTACCTAGTAATTTATTAACGTTTTCTAAAAAATAAGTTTTTTTACCGGTTACGTCTGTGACAACTGTGCTTTTGGTGTCGACAATTTTAGATATTAGTGGGTTAGCGACTGCGACTTTGGCAAG
>OBEQ011660781.1_pt1 | contig 15192 bp, 13 predicted proteins | sample 1670901 | NCBI WGS metagenome assembly OBEQ01 (sample SAMEA104232315, study PRJEB22302) | groundwater metagenome | biome: forest; feature: aquifer; material: groundwater | place: USA | collected 2011-08-07 | depth 5.4 m | reverse complement strand
ATTAGAAAAAGTGCGTAAACGCCAGGATTGTCCGACCATGCTCAAAAATATTGTGGCCAATCTCTACGTCAAGCTGGGCAGAATTCCCGAGGCGATTGGTGTTTTTGAAGAGATGCTTTCGGCGCCCCAAGAAGAGTACCGGAACCTTGCCCAAAAGAAATTAGAAAAGTTAAGGAGAATACAATGAGCTTCGATGTCGTGATTATTGGCGGTGGAATTACCGGGGCAGGGATTTTAAAGGCCGCCAGCGAGCTGGGACTTTCGGCGGTATTGCTTGAAATGGATACCCCGGGTAACAAGACCACCGCGATTTCCAGCGGCCTGATCCACGGCGGCTTGCGGTATCTTCCCTATGACCGGCAGACCGCTAAACTGTGCTGTCTTGAAGGCGGTATCTTAAAAACTATGGCTCCGGAACTACTTTGCCGGCAGGTTTTTCTGTGGGCCGTCTATAAGGGGCAACGCTTCGGTTTAGATTTAGTGGAAGCGTTGATGGAAGGCTATGATGAATTAAGTGTTTTTAAGCAAGGTAAAGCCCATGTCCGTTTGGATCGGGAGGAGGCTTTAACGGTTGAGCCCAATTTGAGCCCCAATGGGCTTGAGGGGGCTGTCAGTTTTGACGAATGGAAAGTGAATCCCCACGAATTGGTCCGGTTTAATTTAGAAGAAGCGCGAAAAAGAGGGGCTAAGATTTACGTGGGAGCCAGAGCGGTTGGTTTTGATTTTGAGGGTAACAGGGTGCGCGCGGTTCGGGTGCGTTATAAGTCGGATAATCGGGAAGAATCCGTTGAAGGCAAAGTCATCATTAACGCGGCGGGTCCCTGGGCAGAGCGCGTGGCCCAAATGGCTAAAGCGCGGTCCGTGCAGTTTCGTTTTAGAAAAGGCGCGCATCTTATTGTTAAAAATTGCGCCTTAAATCATGGGATTTTGTTTCCCGAGGCCAATGGGCACTACATTGGCGCTTATCCCAGAGATGGAGAAATCTGGATAGGTCCTACCGATGACCCTTTTGACGGTGATTTGGATCAGATCACCGTGACAGACTCCGAGGTGGCCAGGCTTAGGCAGGCTGCCGAGCAGTTTTTGCCCCATGTCGATTTTGAAAATTATCGTACGGTCGTCGGGGTAAGACCTATTTTGTATCAGCGCAATTTATTTGGTTTGCTTAGCCGCGATCACAAAGTATTTGATCATGATTTGGTGGAAGGTGTCGGGGGCTTAGTGAGCATTGCCGGCGGTAAAATGACGGCGTATCGAAAAATGGCCGAAGAAACGCTGGAGGTCGCGTGCCGTAAGTTATCTCGTTCCGGGCCCGTTGCCCGCTATCACGCCGCGCATCAAAGTCGTGGTGTCGCGTTGGTCCATTCCTTGACATTGCTTGTTTTTTCATTTTTTCGCCATCACTGGCGCAAGGCTTTGGGGAAAACCAGAGTTGGGTTAGCTTTGTTTAAGAAAACCTATGACTACGGGAAGCAGGGTTGTTGTGACTAGTCTTTCTCGGTCTCTTAAGCATGATCTCGAGGGGCTTCTTCGAGGCGGCTCTGTCACCGATGACGCGGGGAGTCGTTTGCGCGCCGCGCGTGATTGGTGGCCGCAGGCGCTGTGGTGGGAAAATGAGCAGACTGAAAGTCACATGCCTTCTCTGGTGGTTCGTCCCGTCTCCGGTGATGAGGTTCCCACTATTTTAGATTGGGCTAATACTCATTCTTTGGCCGTGGTCACGCGGGGTGGGGGTTCTGGCGTTTGTGGGGCCGCGATTGCTAACAATCAGGATTCCATCGTACTTGATACTACTGCCTTAAACTCCGTGCTTTCTATTGAAGAAGACCCCAGTAATCTCCGAGTGGCAGCGCAAGCCGGTATTTTAGGAAGCGTTTTAGAGGAGCAGATTAATCAGCGAGGCTATTCTTTAATGAATCACCCCGCTTCCATTGATATATCTACTGTGGGGGGGTGGATCGCGACGGGATCTTATGGGCAATTTTCAACTCTTTACGGCGGGATTGAGGATCAAGTAGTAGATCTCAAAACGGTTTTACCCGATGGTTCCGCGGTGGGCGGCCAATTGGATAATTTTCTTCTTAGTGAGGGCACTCTGGGTGTTATAACAGAAGCCACTTTAAAGATGCGGCGTGTACCTCAAAAACGGTCCTTGCTTAGTTTTGAATTTGGCGCTTTGAGCGAGGGGCTCGATTTTGCCCGAGGGTTAATAAAGCGGGGTATCAGGCCGGCGGTTTGCAGGCTCTATGATCCCGCGGAAACTAAAGTAAGCGGTCTTACTTCTTGCAGCCAATCTTTGATTACGGAAACAATGAAATTTAAACTGCAAACTTCCATTTTAAGGTACCCCGCTTTTCTTAACTGGGCGTTGCGCTTGCCTGTTTTGAGTGAGCGGTGGCTTATGGTTATGGTGCTGGAGGATCAGGACTTTGAGCACAATGAGATTCTGAGTTTAGCTCAACAGCGTCAACTTCTTTCGCGCGGTCAGCCGGCGCGCCAGTGGTTGAGCAAACGCAATCAGTGGAACACCAAAAAAGTTATGGATATGATGGGTAGAACGTGTTTTGTGGACACCTTGGATACCTGGGCAAGTTGGGATTGTTTGGAGAAAGTCTACGGTTGTGTTTGTGACGCGGTTTCTTCGCGCGCGATGATCATGGGGCATATTTCTCATTTTGACACAGAGGGCGCTTGTTTTTATTTTATTATGGCAGCCGGAGGGAAATCCAAAAGGGACACCATCGTTTCGCATCAAAACGCGTGGCGATGCGCGATGGAAGCCGTGATTGCCGCGGGGGGGAGAATTAACCATCATCACGGGCTTGGCTTAGCTAAACTACCTTGGAAGGAGTACGCGTTTAAAGCCAATTGGTTGACCGAATTTGCTCAAAGAAAACGTAAACTAGATCCAAAGAATATGATGAATCCGGGAAAGTTGAGCGTCTAAGTCAGTGTTGACAATACGGCTGTTTATCAGGGCCTTTTTGTTACCTAAAAATTTAATCCTATTCGCCGCCTTTTGTTGTCTTGGCGCCTCGGTCCACTTGGGGTATTGGCATAACTTTAATCTTTGGACGACTAGAGCGGTGCAAAGTTTCGCCGGTCAACCCTTGGATTATTTTTTCGCCCTCTACAGTTATTTAGGATCTCCGGAGGTTACGGGGCTCGCTTGCGTGGTTGTGGTTTTCCTGTTATGGAGACGCTACGGGCTCAACGCGGCCCTGTTGTTTGTTTACTCAATGATGGCTGTAACCGCGATCGAGCTTATCGGGAAATACGTGATTTTTAATCCCGGCCCTTCCCGCGAATTTCAGCGGTGGCCTTGGGGGAGTTCCAAAATGCTCATGATACATGTTGACACTCCCAATGCTTTTCCCAGCGGGCACGTTATTCGCACCGTTTTTCTTTTAATGATCGGTTCTTTGTTGATTAAAGAGACTGCCCTTCCTCGCCGTTGGGTGATGGCGGTATCATGTGTTTTGACAGCATTAATGGTAGTTAATCGCGTTTATCTTGGGGATCACTGGATTAGTGACGCGGCGGGTGGTTTGCTCTTGGCCTATCTAGGCTACTCTTGGACGGCGAAGGGCATTCTTGCGCAACGACAGCGCTTGTGATAACAGAGTCCAGACTTCTTTAACATCCTTTTCCTCTATCAAGAAAGAAATGTCCGCGTGAACGGTTATTAATTCCCAAATATTTATATTCGCTTTTGAAATGGGGTTAACCAGTTTTTCTATAGTCCCAGGATTTTCTATAAAACCCCAATCTCTAACGGTAATCTTTCGCAAACCCTCCTTAAGAGTCGAGGATTTAAGTTGCGGGATGGCGCGGGATGCCCCAACGAGTAGCGCGTAGGCCTTTGGCGCCTGATTTTCAAAAACATAAAAAGCCAGAAACTGGTCGCTTAGAGTGACGCCGTGGATGGCGATATCGTGTTTTTTTAGATCCTTGCTTAGCGCGTGCAGCAAGCCTGGTGTTGATTCCAGCGAGTTGCCGATAAAGGTAATAGCCGCGAGCGGTTTAGAGCTCACGCGAAGCCCAACTTTGCGAGTCGCCTGGATTTCAGTGCCGGTGTCTTGCCAGTTGGAAGCCGCGGAGTCTACGATTCGGGCTTTTGTTTTGGAGCCCAGGAATTTTAAAGCGTTCGGGTGCACCACACGCGCGCCGGCGCGAGTTAAAACAAAAAGTTCGTGATCGTCTAATACCTTGATGTGGGGGATATTCTTAGTTTTGATGCGACTGGGGTCCCAAGCTAAGACGCCTTTCACATCTTTCACTAAAATAATTTCATCGGCATTTAATATTTTAGCCATCAAGAAGGCGGAAATGTCGCTTCCACCTCGCCCGAGAGTTACAACCCGCCCCGCCCCATCTTGGGCGAGAAAGCCGGTGATGATAGGCGTTATTTTCTTATTGAGAAATTTTTGAATTTCTTTTCGCGTTCGCGAAGCGCTTCGCGGCAGTAGTTTGAACGCCTTGTGTTCGTTTTGTTTTTGTTTTAAAGGGGAGGCGGTAGTTTTAACTTTAATTTTAAGGGGCCAGCCAGTGTTGTAAGGGGAAAGAACTGTTGCTGGTGTGGCTAAGCTTCGCAGGGCGCCTTCTAGAAGCTTGGCCGCCGCTAATTCCCCTAGTCCTAGATAACCCTCTAGATCTTGGGTTTTGCCATGGTTTCCGGTTGCCTCCAAGAATTCTTTGTACAGACGGTCGGTTGTGTTGCCCATTGCCGAAACGACCACGACAATTTGATTGGTTTTTTGCCTTAAAGCCACAAGGGCTTTAGCCATCCGGTTAATTTTTGAAGCGTTAGCGAGCGTTGCCCCGCCTAATTTTACGATTTGAAGCATACGGTATTTTAGCAGGGAAATTGTTTAACTTTAGACCTTGATTACTTAGTAAAATTTTTTGTCTAGATTGCGCTTTGTATCCGTGTATTGCGGATAAGGATACGGGCCCGTAGCTCAGTGGTAGAGCATCCGACTTTTAAGCCAAGTCGTGTATTTAGGCGCCTTTCGTTCTCTTCGTTTCCCCTCTGAAACTCTCTAAGTAGACCTTAGCCCTGATAAGCCCTGTTTAGCCCTCTTTTGCGCCCTTCCCGATCACTAAAACGATCACCATAGACCCCCCTCCGGGAGTGGGGTGTTTTTAATTTCTAACCTTCAAATAGCGTTATATGCACACAAGAGTGATTTCAGAAAAACCCAAGGGGTACCCCCTACCCCAGGTTTAACCCCTGTTTAAAACCTTAAAAAATTTTTAAAACTTTACCTATTACTTCAATTGTTCTAAAGTCTTCCATGATAGACTGTCTTTTATGGAAACGACGATAGTTTTCCTACCAAATGCTTCCAGTGATGTTGAAAATTATAAGAGTCTCATTGCTGCTTACTGTGGGATCCGCGAGCACCAAAAAACTGTTGCTTTCGATTGTGCCCAAATGTCTTTTATTCAGCCATTCGGACTCAACATTTTAGCCGGTCTTATTTACTCTCTTCTAAAGCGTGGTCTAAGCGTGCGCTGGATTGCGCCAGAAAATAAGGAGGTTTTGGAATATCTCTATGATCAACGTTTTTTTGAAGAATTCAAAGTTCAAGGAAAGTATTTACGGAGCGCCCCGCGAACTACAAGCGTTGGCTTGAAACGTCTTGAAGGACTCGATTACGGCTATATTAAAGACATTGCCGCCTGGTTGGCCAACAACTCCAAATTACCTGGACAGGTAATCCGTGATACTGTTGATATCAATCTCGTGGAGGTTATCAACAACGTGAAAGACCACAGTAAATCCCCTATTGGTTGCTATATTTGCGCTCAGGCCTATCACAAAAAAGATCAATTGATTCTTTCAATCGTGGATTTAGGCGTTGGTTTTCTTCAAACACTGAAACCCTTTTACAAGGAACTTAAGTCCGATGTGGATGCTATACACCAGGCTGCCCTTCATGGCCTTTCCAGTAAGAGTCAGGTGGAAAAGCGTCTTCGAGGTGTTGGCCTATCCGTTATCCGCCGTTTCTCAAAAAAAAGAGGAACGCTGGAAATCATATCCAGTACTGGTTATTGGAAGCAAGATAAACAAGGTAGAATTACAAAGCGTGAACTCACCTGGACTTTTCCGGGAACAGCTGTTAACCTATGTCTGGATATAAGCGCGCTAAGAAGATTGGAATTGAATGAAGGAGAGGTGGTTTTTTAGATGGCAACACTTAAGGTACTAGATATGGTTGGCGCCTATTGCGCTACCTACAAGGAAGGGGGACCCGTTTTCCGGGCTATTGACAAAGCCTTTAGCAGGGATGACTCGGTGGTCCTGGATCTTAAAGGGGTGCTGTTAACCTCATCTGCCTTTTTTAACGAATCCATTGGCCAATTATACCGGGACTATGATTCCGCATTCTTAAAGGACCATCTCAAAATTGTTAACCTTACTCCGCGAGATAGCTTTGTGCTGGCTCGATCGCTAGAAGCCGCCAAAAAGCATCAGTACGCCTTGTAACCGCCAGCGAGAGTTGCCAGCAGTAGTCTCAAAACATCTAAATTAACGGCCGGTGGTTGTTAAAATTCCGTAAACGCAATTGATCTATAATTAGAGTCGTAGTTTTGTTCTTTAAATCAGAAGACTAGAATTTAAGTAGCCTTCCCTAAAGAGGACTCTGGGCCTCTAACGTGTAAGTAGGGATTCAAGGCTGCTACTCCGTATTGGGGTAGCGGCTATCCTGGGATTTACTTACACGTTGCCCAGCCTAGTGCGCGCCCCATTTTTATTGGGGCGAAGTCCTCCTTAAGGGAAAGACTCAAAAGGAGGCCACGTGGAAAAACTCACCGCAAAACTACCCATCTTGATCCTGAGCGGTTTGGTGATATTTTCAGCTGCCTGTGTCACCATGAATACTGTTAAAGAATCAAAGGGGAAGGGATTGTCCGAGAGTTATCACGTTAGCTTAGAAAAAGCCAAAGAAATTACAAGAGTTTTCTTGAAAGAGAACGGGCTAAAAATTTTGGAAGATCAGGATGACAGAATCTTGGCAAGAACCGCCTCCTATGATTTCTCTGGATTGGCTATCTTGGCTCCTGCTTTATCGAAGGCCAGAATATTTGCTGTTGCTTTTTTTTCTGAAGACGCAAGTGGATCCGTTGTTGTAGAAATAGTTTGTAAATCTGAAGGCCCTCTTAATTTCAGAGCCCAAGAGGAATGTTCTAAATTTCCTGGACAATTTTTCCAAAATTTCAGAAGAGAAATAAAAAATTAAAAATTCTGACGCGCTACATCTCAAAGGTTGATAAAGGAATCTACGTTCAAAAAGAGAAGTTGTAAGGAGTAAGTATGAAGAAATATTTCGTTATTATTTTTGTTACATATTTGGTTTCACCGTTATATTCCGAGACCATCTACCTTAAAGAGGGAACAGTAGTCCGTGGGACGATACTTGATGAAACTAAGTGGATAGTTCTGATAAAAAATTCTATTGGCTCTTTAACAATAGACAAAAAAGACATCGAACGCATTGACTATACACAAGACGCCCCCAAGCCCAAAGAAAGCGAAGAAGAAAAATCCAAGAAAGCATTGGGGTCAGCTGCCTTAGTACCAAATGGGACAAAGCCTCAAGTTCCCAAGTTTTTCGCATCCCTGGACTATTTTAATGTTGCCGACGCCTACAAAGACTATCTGGATACTCTTCAACCAACGGCGAATCTTTTTGTAAAAACAGTGGGCTACGATTCCGCGTCATACAAATCCAAAATCACAACAGGAATAGGAGTAAGATGGGGTGTGTTGCTACCACTGCAAACGGAGGCTACTTATTTGGGCGGAAGCCTTGGCTATATTACTGGCCCAACCAATGAGACTAACTGGGATCTAAGGTCCCGTTCTGGCGGAAATGCAACAAGTAGGGAATATTCTAAAACTACTTTTTGGCGTCTACTGGGCGAAATTCGCAAAACGATACCTCTGTCTGATCTTGTTAGTTTGGATTTAGGAGCCGGACTGGGTCTTGCGTTTGGAAAAATGGAAGATGAGTTAACTAATACAGGCTCTTTGGTAACCGTGTTAGGATTGGCCCCCAAATACGCCTTCTCTCAATCGTGGAATGGTATCACTTGGGAAGTTGCTCCACGAATAACTTATCAATGGGAAAATATGAGCGGTAGCATCGGGGTACGTTACGCGGGCCTTCCCACGATGGATTCAACCGAAAATTTAGATAAATTCAAGTGGACACCTTTTGGATTTTTTGTGGAGTTGGGCTGGTAGACTGATTCCCTCGTAAACGCCTAATTTTGGTTTGTTTTTCCAAAGTTTTCTTTGCCATAAGCTCGTTTAGGTCTTTCCGGATTTGTTCCGTAGCCAGGTGTCTTGCGTAAAGATTTTTGTACTCCCCTACCAGATTCCCAGATTTTGCCAACCCATAAAGCTTTTTATAACGTTTTTCGGGCATATCCAATTGATGTCTTAAAAAGTTAATAACCCCGATCTTCATCTCCTCGTGGGTTAGCTTCGCGGAGCCTTTTTTGCGAGCAATTCTTATTTGGTTTTGAATAAATTTTTTAATTATTTTTCCCGTGTTGTTTGAGAATTGCTTGCCCCACCTTCTAATAAATTGTTTTTTTAATTTAGTTTTATTGCGATCAAGGTAAATTTTTTGAATCGCTTCATGGTCGTGCCGCTCGATTAATTTCCAGATATTCCCGAGAACCATTGGATGAGTATCGCGGACCAAGCCGATTAAATGGTTAGTTATTCGTATTAACCGCTGGCGTGGTTTTTTTGATAGTTGGCGAGCACGGGTGCTTACTATTGTGGGATAGCTTCCTAACCCTTCTCTTTCCAATGCTTGCGATGCTGTATGGCGCATAAGACCTGCAACCGTTTGTTTCTGCCCTTGGAGATAAACCTTTTCGAAAAGTTCCAAGTCAGATTTTAATTGTTTTCCCGTTATAGGAGTTCCGGCCCGCCACCGTCTTTTAGGGGAAGAAAAGGGGCCTACAAACTTTCTACCAGATACCAATTCAAAGCTAGCTCGGCAATAAGGTGGGATAAGAAACCTATGCGACCCCCTCTTTCCAGCTCGCGGTAGTGGTGGCATTACTCCGTATTATCCCGTATTTGGGGGGTACAGTGCAAAAAGCAATGCGTGCGAAAATAATGGTGCAAGGAAATATGAACATGGAAACTGAACCAAAAGTATACCGCACAAAAGACCTCTATGAAGCTGCGTGTCTTTACGCCCTCGATTGCAAACTCGTCGAGGTAGCATCGGCAACTGGAAAAGTTTTCTGGTTTTGCTTTGACAGCGAAGACGGCGTTCGAGAAGCTTCGCAAAAATATTGGTCAGGAGAAGTTAGGGTCAGCGCCAAGAAATACGCGGATGCCATTCGCACATTAAAAGACTTGATTTTTTCGAAATTAAAGTAACAAGGAGAAATTAATATGGATATGGAAAACGCAAACAGCTTACTATCTGCAGCACTTAATTATAGCGAACGGGGTTTCTCTGTGATACCACTTGGACCCAAAGGCAAGGAACCATTGATTCCTTGGACTGACTACCAGAAAAGGCCTGCGACCGAAGAAAAAATAAAAAGCTGGTGGGCCGAATGGCCAGACGCGAACGTTGGAATCATAACAGGAGCCGTTTCGAAGATCATAGCCGTAGATGTGGATAGTGTCGAAGGTGTAGATTTTTTGATTGGAAAACTAGGAGAGAACCCTGGTTTATCGGGAGAGCCCAATTTCCAGACAGTCGCAAACAAAACCGGTAGAGGCTACCACGCCACCTATCGCCATCCCGGCTTTTCTGTGAAAAATTCGGCAGGAAAAATATCCGTTGGGATAGATATTAGGGGAGATGGTGGTTATATCGTGGCCCCTCCCTCCATCCACGCCAATGGGCGCACTTATCAGTGGCTTGAGGGTCTATCTATTGACGAAGTGCAAGTTGCCCTTCCCCCGCCATGGCTTCTTGAATTCTTAAGTGGTCAAACAGTATCGGAAGGATCCGAGAACAATCAGACTCCCTCGAAAAGTAAAAGCGGTTCTGTTTTGAAGGGAATTCCATCTGTTATTGCAGATGGCACCAGGAATAGCACGCTAACAAAAGAGGCGGGAAGGCTTTTCGGAAAAGGACTTAGGCCCGACAAAGTACAAGCAACCCTTATGGGGATCAACATAAAAAACTGTAAACCCCAGTTATCAGAGGGAGAAATTGCACGCATTGTAAAAAGTATTGGGCACAGAGAAGCGGCCAAAACGTCCTTGGATAAATTATCTCCGGATTTTTTCAAACAAAGAACTTTTTTTCCCAACCTGCTAGCAAAAAGGCTTCAAGAATTGGGACATTTTATTTGCTCGCCAATAGACGATTCTGGGAAGGGTGTCAGGTTGCTTGTTTATCAAAATGGTGTTTTTGGAAACGGACAAAAATTGGCCCGAAGCTTCGCGTACGGGGAGCTGGGGGACCGGGTCAAGTCAGAATACATTATAGAAGCGATTGAACTTTTGAAGGAAAGAACGAAGACGTCTGAGGATCAGCTTAATCCGAAAGTCCTAAGTCTAGTAAATGTGGAAAACGGGATGCTCGATTGGCAAACGGGAAAGTTATTGCCGCACTCGGCAGACTACCTATCTACATTTCAAATCCATGCTTCGTGGAATCCAGATGTCAAATCGCCAGTTGTTGATCAATTTTTAAGGGATGTGTTCCCCGAAGACGCGCTTCCCCTGGCTGAAGAATTATTGGGCCACCTTCTTCTTCCTACGACAAGGCACCAGAAGGCATTTATGCTGCTTGGTAGTGGGGCTAATGGAAAATCAACGTTTCTCAATTTGCTGGCTTCGTTTTTGGGTGCTGAGCATATTAGCCGAATTTCTTTACAGGATCTATGCGGGAATCGCTTCGCGTTGGCAGAGCTTCAGGGTAAGCTGACTAATATTTATCCCGATTTGCCCTCAAAGGCTTTGGAGCAAACCGATACCTTCAAGGCTATTGTTACCGGGGATTCAATAAAAGCAGAGCGAAAATTTCAGCATCCGTTTAACATTAAACCCATAGCAAGATTGCTTTTTTCCGCTAACGAACTGCCCAGGAGCAATGACTCAACCTACGCATTTTTTAGACGGTGGGTGATTATTCCATTCTGTAACGTTTTTGATGGTAACAAAGCGGATAAGAATATATTAGAAAAACTAACCACTGCCGAGGGCAAGAGTGCTCTTTTAAACAAAGCCATAGAAGGCCTTAAAAGATTAGAAGAGAGACAAGGATTTAGCGAATGCCCCAGCATCCTTAAGACAACGGAACAATACAGAAAACAGTGCGATTCAGCATATGAATATATCCAGGAACGCCTTGAAAGACGAGTGGGGACTAAGTTGTCAAAAGATGAGGTCTACAGGAACTACAGGGCGTGGTGTATGGACCGGGGAATTTACCAGGTTGGTCAGACAAGCTTTAACACAAAACTAGTTGATACGTTGGGAGTAAAGGAGTCCCGGCCAACCACAGCAGATGGAAAACGGTTACGGGTTTGGGAGGAGGTGGGCTGGAAGGAGGCGGGTGGGGTACCAGATGATCCAGGTGATCCAGGATCATCCCACTTTCTCCCTCCTGCGAATACCAATGAGGAAGAAAAGAGATAGAGAGGAAAAGGGGGGAGGGGTTACCAGTGCCTGGTACACCTGGATCCGCCGGATCGGGCAGCATCTACCAATGAGAAGCTTAACATCTAGGCAATTGCGCTACATAAAAGCCAAGTTTAAGGGAGCAACCAAGAAGCAAGCAGCTTTAGAAGCTGGCTATTCCCTCTCTACAGCCTTGCATGGGTGCATTGAAACCCCAAGGGTATTGGAAGCTACGAGGAAAATGGCTGAGGGCGAAGGTCTTAGCCTCGATAAGGTGGCTCAAGAGCTTGCGTTGGGGCTAAAAAAAGCCTGGGCAACTGACAATTTGAGAATGCACTTGCGTTATTTGAAAATCATCTTAAGTACCTACGGGTTATGACAATAGTAAAAGATAGGAGAAATAAGAAGAAATGGCTTTAGAAGAGCGTATGGGGGTCAGATCTCTCTACCCCTCCTTGCCTGATTCGCCCAATTTTGGTGTCTATAAGACTATTGTCGTAGATCCTCCGTGGTTTTTCGAAAGACAACCCAAAAACATTAAACCACCCTATAAACTAATGCCTTTGGAGGAAATCAAAGCCCTTCCCGTTGATCAGCTAGCAGGCCAAAATGCTCATTGCTATCTTTGGGTACCCAACGCACTCATAGACCAAGGCTTTGAAGTTTTGAAGGCCTGGGGATTCGAATATAAAACCGTTCTGGTATGGCTTAAAGACGGTCTGGGAACGGGTTATTACTTCAGAAATAGCACGGAGCTTGTTTTGTTTGGCATTAAGGGCAAACGGCCTATCTTGCGTCATGACCTCAGAAACTGGGTCATGGCCTCCCGCCGGGAACATTCCAGAAAACCCGATGAGTTTTACGAACTGGTTGAGAAAGCCTCGCCAGAGCCCAGAATTGACCTGTTTAGCCGAGAGAAGCGGGAAGGGTGGGATCAGTGGGGTAATCAGTGCGATTTCTTTAGTCCGGCGCCTAACCCTCCCAAAGATTTTGAAGCTGTTCCTCAAGAACAGCAAACAAACCAAAATGAAATACAAACGGAGGAAATTATGTCTGAAGAAAACAAAAGACTGCTTAAAGTTGAGGAAGTCGCCCAGTATCTTGGGGTTTCACCGGCTACGGTATATGGTTGGGTCTCTAGTCAAAAAATACCACATCGTAAAACAGGAAGACTCGTGCGTTTTGACCTACAGGACGTAGATAACTGGACGAGGAAGGGAATTTACCCGAGCACGATGACCCCTTGACTTTAGGTACCTGATTGATCAATCATCATCATCGGCAGCGTGTAAGTAGATCGTAAGGGATAGTAAGAGCCATTATGGGAATAAAGCTAATAGATAGAGACGGCAAGAAATATAGAATCGCCTTCTGGTATAAAAACAGGCATTTCACTAAAGTCGTTTATGGCAACAAGCGTTTGGCGGAAGAGGTTGAGGCTAAGATGCGTTTGGAATTGGCGGGGGATCGATATTTTCCTGAAAGGCAAAAGCCTAGCATGAGCGTAACTCAGGCTGTAGACTTGTTCTTTAAAAGATACGCGGTTCACAAGCTTTCCGGGCCAAGCTTCTATCGATCTTACTGCGCTCACATCAAAAATTACTTCGGCGCCAAGCTGATTGCGGAAGTTAATCCTGAAGATGTAAGGCAGTTTAGGTATCACTTGCGATCTAAAAAAGGCCTGGCTGTTACGTCAGTTAATCATGGCCAGAGGGTCCTAAGATGCCTTTTTAATTGGCTTAAGACAGCGGGGCATTTCAACGGGGAGAATCCAGCCTCCGGAAGCAAGGTCAAAATGGAAAATGAGCGTAAGTATTGGCGAAGGGAGTATTTAACCCGAGAACAACTTGCCACACTCGTTAGTGTTGCCGCGCCAAGTCTCAAACCCATAATTTTAACGGCCGCTTTTACGGGAATGCGGCGCAAAGAGATTAAGGGCATGAGGAAAAAAGATGTTGATCTTGACCGATGCGTTATCTTTATCCCGGATAGCAAAACCCAGGAGCCTGGATACGTCCCTATTTCTGATAGCCTTTTTAAGGTTTTAGAGCCCATGGCAACTGCTTTGCTAACCCCCGAAAGTCCAATTTTTGATTTCATGAATTTTAGAAAGCTTTGGGATCAGGCTAAAAAGCGAGCGGAGCTAAATCATATCCATTTCCATGATTTGCGTCATACGGCGGCGAGTCACGCCTTAATGGCCACGGGAGATTTGGCCGCTGTTAAGGCTCTCTTGCGTCTTAAGACCGCTGCTTTAGTAGATCGGTACGCTCATCTCTCACCGAACCATATGCGACAAGTAGCTTTGGCTTTGGACAAGCGCTTATCTCCGCCTCAAGAAAACCAAGAAGATCAATTTGAGACCAACCCGATCATAAATCCGATCACCATGGTTTCCAACGTTTTGTAGAATTGTGTTGGTCTTGGGGGATTCTCCCTATAGAATTTTCTCTATACTGGCCCGTAGCGCAGTGGTAGAGCATCCGACTTTTAATCGGGTGGTCGTGCGTTCGGACCGCACCGGGCCCAAGCTAAGCTTGGGTTAACCAACGCTTAGCGTTGGCCCAACGCACATCGAGTGCTTCAAGGGCCCTGCACCTCTGGGTCAGGGCCCACATTAGAAAATTATAAGGGTTACGGTGTGATTTCGAGAGCTTTGAGTATAGAATTGCCCTTGATCGATCGAACCCAATTTTTTAGGTCAGTGTCGTAGATAGTAACTTTCAACTTTTTTAGCGAATCAAAGTACTTCCGCTGGTCAATTTTTTGTATCACCAGTCTTTCAAAGCGGAATTTGTAACCTTCTTTGGCAAGTAACTTTATAAATACTATTTGATCCTCTTTTTCTATAGCCCGGCTGATTTTACCCGGACTGAGCGCCGACAGGTATTTTGCGCCGTATTCCTCCTGGATATCTACCGAATCCGGAGGTCTTTCTTTGGCAGGTAAGACATCTTCGCTAGGCATGGGATAATAATAAGTCAGAGTAGAAAATTCCACATGGAAGGCATCGGCCGCCTCCTTAAAACTCGTACCCTCTCGAACCCGAGTTTCAATTTGTTTGGCGATCGTCCTGGGCCGATCCTGGATATTGTCATCACCAGGGAGTCTTGAATAAAAATTCTGATTTACCAAAATGGGTCGCGTAAAAATGTAATCGTAACGTTTGGCGGAGTGAAGGCGACCTTTGACGCAGTTGATAACTTTTGGAAAATCGGTTTCCCGATCAATTCTTTCTCGCTCTTTTTGGTAATCTTTTGGACTCAACTCGAATTTAAAGTCCCCTTTGAGCAATGTTTCCAGTATTGTTGTTTCAAAGAGTTGCATAAAAGCGGCCTGGCGGCCGCGCATGCCCTCCGGGTAGCAGTCTTGGGCCCCTTGCCAATCGCTTAGATCTGTTTCTGTTATGGAACCGTGCTTTTCTATACGAGCCGCCACGTTTTTATCTGAAGCTGATAAAGGGGGAAAACAGAATAGTAACGTGGTTAGGGAAATAATTAGCGCAAAACAGAAACTGGATTCCGGCTTTCGCCGGAATGACGGAATTAGGAAAGATCTAAGTCGCAAACTCT
>OBEQ011929837.1_pt1 | contig 15193 bp, 11 predicted proteins | sample 1670901 | NCBI WGS metagenome assembly OBEQ01 (sample SAMEA104232315, study PRJEB22302) | groundwater metagenome | biome: forest; feature: aquifer; material: groundwater | place: USA | collected 2011-08-07 | depth 5.4 m | reverse complement strand
TGAAGATATAGATTTATTTGAAATCAATGAAGCCTTTGCCGTCGTCAGCTTGGCAGTGAATCAAATACTTGGCTTGGATCTCAATAAAGTTAATGTCAACGGCGGCGCAATTGCTCTTGGTCATCCCATCGGAGCAAGCGGCGCAAGAATTATGGTAACATTACTTCATGCACTGAAACAGCGTAATGCAAAAACAGGCATGGCGGCAATCTGTATCGGTGGCGGTGAAGCCAGTACAGTAATCGTTCAACGATAACCTTGTTACAAAATGGTAGGTCAGACATTTGGCAAAGCCATCCCTTTGGGACCTGTCTGACGTAATCTGATCTGAAACAAATAACAAATGTTCACGAAGTAGTTTTACTAAGGAATTCAACTCATGGAAATAAAAACAATCGCTGTCATAGGTAGTGGAACAATGGGAAACGGTATTGCCCATGTTTGTGCCCAATACGGATTTCCGGTCATACTCAACGATATTAAACTGGAATTTCTTGATCGTGCGCTTAAAACAATTACAGGAAATCTTGACAGGCAAGTAAAGAAAGCTATTCTTACTGAGGAACAAAAGCAAGCAACACTATCAAGAATAACGCCGACGATTTCATTAGAAGAAGCCGCAAAATCAGCAGATATTATTATTGAAGCAGCTACGGAAGATCAAGCGATCAAGAAAAATATTTTTCGTACACTTGATGCTTCTGCTCCTGCACACGCAATTTTAGCTTCTAACACATCCTCAATTTCTATTACGGAAATCGGAGCAGTAACAAAACGACCTCAACAAGTCATTGGAATGCACTTCATGAATCCTGTTCCCATGATGAAACTTGTAGAAGTAATTCGTGGGTTAGCAACATCTCAAGAAACGTATAATGCGGTTAAATCACTTTCAGAGAAATTAGAAAAGGTACCGGTTGAAGTAAACGATTATCCCGGATTTGTAGCAAACCGTGTCCTTCTTCCTATGATTAACGAAGCAATCTATTGTGTTATGGAGGGAGTTGCAACTCCCGAATCCATAGATACCGTAATGAAACTTGGCATGAATCACCCGATGGGTCCTCTTACGCTTGCCGATTTTATTGGTTTGGATGTATGTCTTTCTATCATGAATGTCTTACATGAAGGATTGGGAGATTCAAAATACAGGCCGTGTCCACTCTTAAAGAAAATGGTCGCCGCCGGTCACCTCGGAAGAAAAACCGGTAAAGGATTTTATCAATATTAGATATATTCATCAACGATCAACGTCTTAGAGTTTTCTGTCTTTGCGAACCGTTCCCGCATCATGTAATGGTAGGACAGACATTCTTGTCTGTCGTTATCAACGATGGCGCAGAATGCGACACAATCCCCAACCACAAAGAACAATCACACTTTGTCATTGCACTGAACGCTTGGGATCCATTAGTAGTGTGGTAATTCCCTTTTATGTACATTTATAGTGTTCGTCTAATTCGTTTATTAATTACGAAGCGATGAATCCCCCTTATTAAAACTTTACAATCGTATCTTAAATCAGAAAAATCAGCAATCAGAATTAAGCAATTATAAATAATAAATATGAACTTTAACTTTACAGAAACCCAAATAATGATACGCGACACTGCACGTCAGTTCGCACAAGATGAATTAGCTCCCTCTGCAATTGAAAGAGATGAAAAAGAAGAATTTCCTTATGAAGCGGTAAAAAAACTTGGTGAACTCGGTTTCATGGGAATGATGGTTCCCGAACAATATGGGGGAGCCGGATTAGATACGGTGAGTTACGTCCTTGCTATGGAAGAAATATCCAAAGTTGATGCTTCATGCGGAGTGATCATGTCGGTGAATAATTCATTAGTATGTTACGGATTGAATGCCTTCGGAACGGAAGAACAGAAACAAAAATATTTAATCCCCTTAGCAACAGGAAAGTACCTCGGGGCGTTTGCCCTTTCAGAGCCGGAAGCAGGTAGCGATGCAACGAACCAGAAAACTACGGCGGTTAAAGACGGAGAACACTATATCCTCAATGGTACCAAAAATTTTATAACGAACGGTTCAAATGCTGATGTTGTTATTGTTATGGCTACAACGAATAAAGAGGCAGGAGCTCGTGGTGTAAGCGCATTTATTGTTGATAAAGAAACTGCCGGATTTTCCGTTGCTAAAAAAGAAAAGAAAATGGGTATCCGTAGTTCTGATACTGTTTCTCTCGCGTTTCAGGATTGCAAAGTCCCTGTTGCAAATCGTATTGGTGATCAGGGCTTTGGATTTAAGTTCGCTATGAAAACGTTAGATGGTGGTCGTATTGGCATTGCTTCGCAAGCCATCGGAATTGCAATGGCGGCTCTTGATGCATCCATCAAATACTCAAAAGAACGAAAAGCGTTTGATCATTATCTTGCAGACTTTCAAGCGACACAATTTAAAATTGCCGATATGGCAACTCGCATCGAAGCAGCGCAAATGCTAAACCTCAAAGCCGCCTCCTTAAAGGATGAAGATAAGCCCTATGGTAATTTCGCCGCTATGGCAAAGTTATATTCCTCCAAAGTGGCAGTTGATGCCGCATTAGAATGTATTCAAATTCACGGTGGATATGGGTATATTAAAGAATATCAAGTCGAACGTTATCTCCGTGATGCAAAAATTACTGAAATTTACGAGGGAACATCAGAAGTCCAGCGTATCGTCATTGCAAGAGATTTACTAAAGTAGCAGATCACAACCCTTCTCAATGAAATTTGAACAGAAGCTAATTTCTCGTATTTTTGCTGTACTGGTTTTTTCCGGGCTTTCATTTGGGCTTTATACATCAAATAACGCGCCTCTCCCTAAGAAATCGGTCCCAAAACCAAAACCACCGGAAGTCTTGAAGGTTGATCTTGCCGCAATTGATCAATCAATAGATTCGATGTTGGTGAAATACGGCGTAGCGTTGAAACGCGTTCGTAAAAAGAAAATTACAGTTCCGGATCATGATTTTCTCCGGATAGAACGCGAAGTGCCGATACCCCCGAAGGTCGTTATGCTCTTAATGACAGCCGATTTTCACGCAATGGCAAAACGGTATGGCGGTAGGGCAATAGCTTCAGAAAACCTGAAAGACAATTCGGTAACGGTGCATATCGAAGAAGAAAAGTGTATAGTACAATCACTCATACTTCGTCATGCCGCGTATCTTTATGAGGCATTAGCAAAAGAAGCCGTGAAGAAAACTAACGTGCAACAACATCAAACAACAAAGAAAATATCAAGAAAACGTTCTCATTAACAATGTAAGTACAATGGCTAAACAAACTGGTAAAAACGATATACAACTCATGGAAAAGCTCGTTTCGCTTTGTAAGCGAAGAGGCTTTGTTTTTCAATCAAGCGAAATTTATGGTGGATTGAACGGTGCATGGGATTACGGTCCACTCGGTGTTGAACTTCTTCGCAATATTAAAGATGAGTGGTGGAAAGCCATGACCTTCCGCGAGGATGTTGAAGGAATTGATGCCGCGATTCTAATGCATCCCCGCGTATGGGAAGCATCCGGTCACGTAGAAAACTTTACAGATCCTATGGTTGACTGTAAGCAATGCAAAGCTCGCTATCGTATTGATATTTTATTTGATGAACTTTCTGTAAAGAAGCAAAAAGATGTTCTTCGCGAATTAGAACCCGATAAATTTCAAGGCCAACAAAAAGATGAATTCATTGTTGAAGAATTTAAAAAACGCACAGAAACATCGCAGAACCAACTACTCGCAATTTTGGCTTGCCCGGCTTGCGGTAACAAAGGAACCTTCACCGAAGCCCGAACCTTTAATTTAATGTTTAAGACGTTCGTCGGTCCTGTAGAAGATTCTTCCAATGTTGTCTATCTGCGCCCCGAAACTGCTCAAGGTATCTTTGTCAATTTCCTTAATGTTCAAGGAGCTTCCAGACAGAAATTACCATTCGGTATCGCTCAAATCGGTAAAGCATTTCGTAATGAAATCAATACAAAAAATTTCCTTTTCCGTACCCGTGAATTTGAACAGATGGAAATGCAGTTTTTTGTGAAACCGGGAACAGACGACACATGGTTTGAATATTGGCGTGAACAGCGTTTAAATTGGTTCATTAATCTCGGAATGCCGAAAGAAAAATTACACTGGCACCAGCACGAACCCAATAAACTTGCTCACTACGCTAAAGATGCATACGACATTGAATTCCTCTTTCCGTTCGGATGGGGAGAAATAGAAGGTATCCATAACCGGACAAATTATGACCTCTCCCGCCATCAGGAATTTTCCGGCAAAAGTATGCAGTATTTCGATGATGAAACAAAAGAGAAGTTTACTCCCTTTATCATTGAAACATCTGCCGGTGCAAGTCGCTCTACGATGGCATTTTTAGTCAATGCCTATAATGAAGAAGAAGCCCCCTCAGCCGATGGAACGATGGAAACCCGTGTTGTACTAAAATTCCATCCTAAACTTGCTCCTATCAAAGCAGCTATTTTCCCGTTAGTAAACAGAGATGGGATGCCTGAAATTGCTAAAAAAATAGAATTGGAACTCAGACCCCAAATGCGTGTGTTCTATGATGATAGCGGTGCTGTAGGCAGAAGATACCGACGGCAGGATGAAGTAGGAACACCATACTGCATTACTGTTGATTCACAGACGTTACAGGATCAATCTGTAACCGTCCGCGAACGCGATTCCATGGTGCAAGAACGGATTGGAATTGATAAGCTAAGTCTGTATCTTTTAACCAAGCTAAATGGGCTGTAATTGTTTTTGAACATTTCAAAAACTACAAATAGAAGATAAACCTAGAAGCAACTGTCATTCCCGCAGGATTTTAGCGGGAATCTTACTTCGTGATTAGTAATATCACCGATAAAAATAAATTTTATTGTGTTTTTGGGCATTCTCTATTAGAATTAACAACAAATAAAGTAATACTCTCAACTTGAATCATCTAATACAATAAAACAACATCATAACATAGGGAAACTCACATGAAAAAGAACATAATCTCATTACTTATACTTATAATCACACTCATGGCTGGAGTCGTATTCTTCGCCGGCTGTAGTACAGAAGACACTTTAACACCATCTGAATTTGCACCACCAACAAATTTTCGCGCGCTTGCACAATCAGGCTCAGTAATATTATCTTGGACACGTTCAATTGATGATCCAAGTTCATCATTTACAGGCTACCGTGTTATGGCTTTTGAAGGGACAATCAAAATTGAGAGTCTTATGACTACGAATAATACTGTTACCATTACTACCGCTATGGTAAATGGTCATTCCTACAAATTTAAAATTTGGTCTGTAAAATCTAATGATGATGTTAGTGTTGCTGATTCAATTACATGGGGTCCAACGGAGAGATATTCTACAGTAAAAATTTTCGAATTCGATTCTGATAGTGTTTCTGGATTACAATTCAATGGCTCAAATAGGTTATCGTTTACGTCAGGACCTCCAAAAGGTGATCATACAGGACAGATCGATCTATGGGTTGACGGACGAGACACTACTGATCTTCTTATTAAAAGTCCCAGTGATGAAAATTTTACAAGTAGCGGTTGGCGCACTACAAAATTATATGAAACATCTGCCACAGGGTTGGATCAACCGGTAAGTTTTCCTGACATTAGTGCTTTTAGAACATCTCCTGGATATGCGATCGGCTCCGGGAAAGTGTTTTTGGCAGTAACGCAAGATGGAAATTATGCCCGTTTCTTAGTCTCATCTCCCGGTGTTCAAGGATCTTACCCCGATCGTTTTATACAGATTACAATAGCTTATAATTCTACCGCCGGTAATCCTTGGGCAAAAAAATAATCATTTCAAAAAGGTCATTAATCATTCTTGACCGAAATGCTAAATACATCTTTTAAAATGAATAAGGTTGCTTCAATAGTCATGGTGGCTATTGAAGCAACCCTTATTTTTTATTTTTTGGCATGCACGAAGGATGATTCCGGTACTCCTGCTGAAGAATTTAATCCTCCCTCAGGATTAAAGGCGTTATCAAAAGATAACAATGTAATGTTGTCGTGGAACGCTTCTACGAGCGCAAGTATAAACGCGTTTGCTGGGTATAAAATATTCGCTAAGGATATAAACGATACTCTTATTATAGATTCGGTTGTAGATAAATCTGTTTTAACATTTACGGTAAATAATCTCGTGAATGGCGAAGAATATATATTTTTTGTCCAATCTGTAAAAACGAACGGAGATACAAGTTCTGCTGTTTCTCTTCGTTGGGGTCCCGTTCAACCTAATATGATCCCGAAACGAATTTATGAATATGATTCCGATAGTTTGCCCGGCTTGCAATTTTCATCAGGAGCCGCTTTTGATTTTGTAAATGGCAACCAACAGGAAATTGATTTATGGATTGATGGAAGCGGTAATACTCCAATTTTTTTACGAACCCCATCTGAGGTTCTTTCGTCTGTTCATGGTTGGAACAGAACTCGATTTGCAGTGACTCCTGTATCTTCTATGGATGAATATGTCTCATTTCCGCCTCTGGAATCTTTTGCGACAGATAGCGTTTCCATCACATTGAATAAAGTATATATTGCATATACTCAAGATGGTCATTACGCTCGGTTTCAAGTAACAGGCATAACTGATGATTACCCAAACCGTTATATTGAAATTGTCGTTTCATACAACACCGGATTTGGTGCATGGGCAAAAAAATAATTGCGTATTAATGTGTTCTTTGCAACGCCGATCAGTCGCTGGTCGGCTTTCTTTTTCTTCTGACTAAATGCCTTACAAATTGAATTTTTTAAAATAAAGTAATCTGAATTGCTAATCGTGGTAAAATCCTCTTTAAAATATTTCTTCGCACTAATCCTCCTCATCGTCAGCATGAATACATGCTACGCTCAATGGGGAACAGATTCTGTCTTCAATGCTCATACTAGGTTGGGCATCAATTACATCTATAACCTTGAATTTGAAAAAGCGAAAATAGAATTCAAAGAACTTGTCCGGCTAAATCCCCAACAACCTGCCGGACATTTCTTCCTTGCCATGATTGATTGGGAGAAAATTCTCATCAACCTCGACGATGAATCCAACGATGAGCATTTTCTAGACATGATTGATAAGGTCATAGATGTCTGCGATGATCAGTTAGATAAAAATGAAGACGATGTCGGCGCGTTATTTTTCAAAGGGGGTGCAATTGGTTTCCGTGGAAGACTGCATGCAAACAGAGAAGATTGGGTAAAAGCCGCCAACGACGGGAGAATTGCGCTTCCTATCGTTCAGCGAGCATATAAACTTGCTCCCAATAATTACGATGTTCTGCTTGGCATGGGTATATACAATTACTACGCAGATATGATTCCCGATCAATATCCCCTTGTTAAACCGCTAATGGTATTTTTCCCCGATGGAGATAAAATAAAAGGTATTGCTCAACTCCGCCAAGCAGCAGAAAAAGCCCAATACGCAAATGTTGAAGCCTCCTACTTTCTCATGCAATTATTATATCAAAACGAAAAACAAGTGAGCCAATCACTCGATATAGCGCTACGCCTGTATCACACATATCCCAATAATGTAGTCTTCCATCGCTACGTTGCCCGTTGCCGTGCCGCATTAGGGCAGTGGGATGCAATGAAATCTGACTATGATTCAATCGTTCATTTCGTAGATATCCGTAAGCTGGGTTACAATCATCTTGTCCAAAGAGAAGCGTTATACTATCTTGCCGTTGCTGATATGCAGGAAGGTAAGTATAATGATGCATTACTTAAATTTTACAAAGTTGATGAATTATCCCGCCCTCTCGATAAATCGGGTCCTTCAGGTTTTATGGTAATGACAAACCTAAAAATCGGTATGATTTATGATAAACAATCCAAACGTGCTGATGCAATCAAACAATACCAAAAAGTATTGGATATGAAAGAATATCAAGAATCACACACCTTAGCCGACAAATTTATCAAAGCCCCTTACGGTAAATAATGGTAACCATTTTTCTTCTTGGACTTCTTGCCTCTGCTCTTGAGGTTGTAGGCGGTGCGCTGATTATCTTTAAAAAAGATATTTCGCACAAAGTACAAGATTATCTTATGGCTCTCAGTGCTGGCTTTCTTCTAGCGTTAGTCTTTTTTGATCTCATTCCTGAAAGCTTAAATCTACTCGGAAGTTCTGCATCCTTGTATATCGTCATCGGTTTTGCAGTTCTTCATTTCTTTGAGCATACCATAGTCGGACATTTACACTTCGGCGAGGAAACTCATTCAGAGGTCATGGTATCAAAAACTGCAAGTATGGCGGCAATATCGGGCATGCTTATTCACGCTTTTTTTGATGGGCTTTCTATCTCTGCCGCGATGCAATTCGATCCCAAGGTCGGATATTTAATATTCTTTGCTATTATACTTCACAAAATCCCTGAAGGTGTGACCATCGCCTCCATATCCCTTGCTTCTAAACAATCGGTAAAAACCTCATTTATTGCTTTGCTTACCATTGCAGGTGCAACAACACTTGGTATTGTAACGGCATTTATACTGGCACAAATTAATAAAGAATTAGTCGGTATAGCCTTTGCCTTTACTGCCGGAACTGTATGCTATGTTGGCGCAAGCGATCTTATCCCCGAAATCAATCGCTCTGAAAACAGGCTTGCCCCGCTCATTGTCCTCGCCGGAATGTTAATTCTTTATTTCAGCCAAAAACTTATTGGCTAGGTAATATTTTTTAAACTAATTATTCTATTGGTAGGACAGACATTCCTGTCTGTCATCATCTGCGCTCTCTGCGGTTTAAAAACGCCTTTCGTTTCAAAAAATACTTATTCCCCTTGCTTAAAAATCTCACCAATCGTCAATCTATGTCGCTGACTTAAAATTAAAATAAGCAAAACGAATAATAGAATAACATCGGTAAGAATAAAAAAGGAGGGAGGTTGATATCCATATTCAATATTTCCGAAGAGAATCGGTAAATTTGAACCGAGACTAACAATAAGTACTCCCCCCATCATTATAGAAATTGGTTTTATCCATACGCCAAGTATCAACCAAATACCAATCAACAATTCTCCAATACCGAAATACATTGTCCCATGCTTCAGCCACGTTCCGGGGAATATTTCTAATTGCAATGCTGAAGGTGAAAGAAAGCTAAAGTCTAAAAATTGAAATGCCCCTGATAGTACAAAAATAAATCCAATAAAGACGCGAACGCCAAATATCGTATAATCTTTCAATGAGAGAGTAGATGTAAGAAATGGAGAGGGGGGCATATATCTTTTTGTAACTAAATTCGAGTGGAATAGTAAAAACTGGATAAGTCTAAGGTTTTGTGTAGCTGATGGGGTGTAGAAGCTATATAGGTATCCATGTGTAAATCTTTAACCCCTAAACTCATCCCGCGTCTTTTTTCCAAAGACGCGGGAGTGAGGGGATCAGTTAGTAAAGTAATTATAAAAGGTATGGATGACTACCTTCCTCCTAAAGAAAGTCATCCATTGTTTTGCTAACGAAAGGATAATTATATCTACCCGGCGTTTCCACCGGATAACCCCGGCCATCCAGCGTGGGGACGTGTATTCATGTCATTGATGCGGCGGAGCAACCGCTACGCTTTACGTTACCTTTCGTTTGAGTGTTTGTCATCGCTTCATATGTTCAATTGTAACATCTAGTCCCTTGATGTTGAAAAGCATCCACTATACTAAAAAACATCAAGTAAGTGATTCATGTAGTACTCGGCTATTGACACTACAAATATACTACATGGGTCGTTTGCTATCAATAGGGAAAATCCTGATTTTTATCAGGAAATTCCTGATAGCAGTTTTAGCGAAGAAAGAAAAAAAACGGAAGACTATGTGGGGGAAGGGTATCAGACAATGTGAGAACAAAAAACTCACATTCTTGATAAAATAAACAATGATAGCATTACTCATGCTTTAGCGATGGGTTTTGCATTTTTATCGCATCCGCCTCTGGCGGAATACCCATCGCTATATGACTTTTTTCAAACTACTCTAACGAAGTCAACCCCTCGCGAAGAGCATATTTTGTTAACTCTGCAACAGAACGAATGTTCAGTTTTTCCATTAAGTGCATTCGATGAGTCTCAACTGTTTTCGGACTTAAATTGAGTTGAAGCGCAATCTCTTTTGTATTCTTTCCCTCAGCTATGTATTGAAGTATTTTTTTCTCTTTTGGAGAAAGAATATCACTTGGGATTGACATACGATTGGTTTGATTGAGATAATCGTGGAGAATAGCCTCCTCAATACTCGGACTGACATATTTTTGGTTCGATGAAATGGCAGAAATCGCACGCTCTAATTCGTTAAAAGCGCTTTGTTTTGAAACGTAAGCAGATGCGCCGGAGCGCAACATTTTGGTTACAAATCCCTTATCGTTGTGCATTGTCAACGCAATCACTTTTGATTTTGGTAACAGAGATAATATGGTTTCTGTTGCTTCAATGCCATTCATCTTTGGCATATTAATATCCATAATAATCAGATCGGGCTTATGAATTTTTGCTTGTTGAATTGCCTCTTCTCCATTCGAGGCTTCAGCGACAACCTTCAAATCAAATTTTGTCTCGAGCTGGTGCTTTAACCCTTGACGAAACATTTCATGGTCATCAACAATAAGAACGCGTAATTTCATACTTCCTTAAAATAGTATAACAGTAATCTCAAATTCATAAACAAAACTTAATAGCTGATGTTACGCACGGACTTTATACCCTCTCCTTTTAGGAGAGGGCAGGGTGAGGTCTTGTAAAGGAAGCACAACATTTTTGGATTTTTTTTTGCATAGTTTAAGTTAACAAGACCCCATCCCAATCTTCCCCTAAAAGGGGAAGGAGGAAAATTGTACTAAAAATATGATTTTGCGTAACTTCACTTAATAAAAAAACGATTGTCATTTCAACGGATCATCAAAACACATCAGTCCGATTTATCGGGCTTTATTCGCAATAGCGTGACCATTTATGGTCATGCGGGTTTATTACACACAAATTACACTTCTTTACGTCACATTAGTTCTAAACATTGGTTTTGGCATTTCGGGTTTGTTTAGGGTTTCGGTATTCGTATTTAGGATTTTTTACAAGTAGTTTTGCATAACATCAGTTTATTACACCTATTTCCCATCCAACGGTGCAATAATTGTAAACGTAGAGCCTTTTCCTTCCCCTGATTCAATTTCAAGATCACATCCTAAATGAGAAAGCCGTTCGCGAATATTAAACAATCCGAACGCTTCTGTCGTTCCGGTCATAAGTTTAGCCTTTTTTACATCAAATCCAACTCCATCATCATGAATACGAATCATTAAAAACATACCTTCGGTTTGTAAATCAATGGTAAGCGCGGAAGCCTGAGCGTGTTTCACAGCGTTGACGAATATCTCTCGTACGGCATCAAATAATACCACCTTCATATCTTCGTTGAGTTGAAATGCCTTGCCATCATAGTTGTAATTGATGTGGAAAGAATACTGTTTTCCGAAATATTCAACAAGCCAGGCTATTGCAGGCTCGAACCCTAATTGATGGAGTACAGGTGGACTTAGCGTAAAAATTAATGATCTCGAATCATTTATCAATTGATCGAGAAGTTTATCAATCGTTCCTAATGGTTGCGAAACATTATCGGAAGGGAGTTTATCCTGCATCGAAGAAAGTTGTATTTTACAAAACGCTAACGATTGAATAATTTGATCGTGAACGTATGTAGCCATTTTTCTTCGTTCCCGCTCTTCAGCCAATGCCGCGCGTGCGGCAAGAGATCGCAATTCTTCCTGGTAGGTTAAAAGCTGTTCTTCAATAACTTTTCGCTCTGTTACATCACGGATGGCTTCTACCCGAACTGTTCGTTTTTCGTAGGGAATCTGTTTCCCGACGATTTCAATATGAATAAATGTTCCATCACTTTTTATAGCAACAATTTCGTATGATTTATCTATCACCGATTCTAAGTGACTCTTCATAATATCATGATAGGGAGGAGATATATAATCCAGCAGAGTGTGTCCGATAATCTCTTCTCTTGTATATCCTAACATTCGTGCCAGACTCTCATTAAGATCAAGAATGATACCTTTATCATGAATAACTATCCCCTCGAATGCCGCTTCTGTAAGCAGACGAAAACGGAGTTCACTTTTTTTCAATATCAATGCCGAGCGTCGTTTACGGACATACAACGTAATAAGTAAAATCACGATGGTGGCTGATAATGAAAAAATAGGAATCTCAAATAGCGGATGTTGGTAAAACGGTAATGGCACAATAAAACTTAATCGCCCGCCGTTTGGATCATAATTTCCAAACAATCCCTTTGCCTGTACTTCAAAAGTATGAATACCCGTTACTAAATCTTTCCCTTGAATTTCTTTATTGTTTTGCCACTCCGACCATGCTTCGTTATCCATTCTATATCGCGTCAGAATATATTGCGATGGGGTTTGTCCCCAGTAAGAAAGAGCATTCCATCTCAGCAACACGCGATCTTTTTCTACAACAGGATCTTCGAGAAAAACTCGCGGAGGTGGTTCTTGCGATTCTTTAAGATCAAGAATACATAATCCTCCCCCTACTGCTCCGATGTATATCTTATCGCCTCTACGGACTATAGGAGAGACGTTTAAGTTTGGCAACCCTGCTTTATCATCAATATAAAACCATGTATCGTTATTATAGCACGCGAGTCCTCCCATGGTTGCAACCCAAAGATTTCCTAAAGAATCGCACATAACGTTCTTTACCTTATCATTTAAAAAACCGGTTGATACAGTTAGATAATGTGGATTTCCATCCTCATCCATTTTACCCAAACCTGAAGATACATACCCGCCAAACCATAATGCCCCATGATGGTCAAACGTAAGTGTGTATCCTCTTGGGAATTGTTCAGTACGGGTAGAGCTCCAATGATGCCATATTCCTTCCTTCCAGTGACTGATACCCAGCAACGTACCGAACCAATAAGAACTATCCGGTCCCTGAACAAACGAATATACTCTCCCGCTGAGTAAGCCTTCCGGTTCACCCCAGCGGATAAATCGTTTGCCGTCATATAAGTATGCTCCCGGCTGATTTTTTGCCTGAAAATCCTTTCCTAAGCCTAAAAACCAAAGCCTATGTTCCTTATCCTTTACAATTTTATGAACATAGATAGATGAACCATCGGTAACAATATTTTTATAGCTCCACTCTTTTCCGTTCCAGCAATATGCCCCTGAAAAAAACGCCCCGCTTCCCGCCCAAACATTCCCATTTTCTTCTTCTGCTAATCCTGTTATGTGTCGTAAATTTTGCTGATTCGTTTGATTAATAAATTGCACTTGTCCATCAGGCGAGGTCACTTCGATTCCTGCATCACTTGCTATCCACATCGAATTATCTTTGGTAAATAAAATATCGTTGACAAGATTTCTGGGCGTTGATGTAAGATTCTTCTTAAATGTCCATCGGCTAAGCGATTTTCTATAAAGGGATAGTCCGTTTTCGGCGCATACCCATAAATCGCCATTCTTTCTAAACCGTACAGAGTTTATGTGTGGATTAGGCGGAGGAAATAACGCTAAGGACATCCATTTGAGATTTCGGCGGATACGGACCTCAGTATATTCAGTAATTCCTATAACCTCTCCTTCGGGAGAAATATCCACTGCATCTAAAAGGTTACTATCTTCTTTATCATTGAGCTTAAGTTCAAATGGATTTTGCCACTCAAAAAATCCTAATCCTAATTTTTGATTTAATGCAAGTATTCCGGAGCCAATCGAATTTTCAACTATTCTATTGATAGGATCTAATGTCTGCATGAGCTGTATCCATTTTGTATCCTCCCAACGATAAATATTGTTTTTTTGTTGAAGCCATATTCGCCCGCAACTTGTTCTAAATAATCCGCTCCGAAATGTATCGAACGAATCATTAGCAGGAGGCGCAACAAATGTTTTTTGATTACCATCAAAGAGGAAAATCGAATCTGTGGTTAATACCATTAATTCATATTTAGAAAACGGTACTGCGTATCGAACATGAGAAAAAGGTAACTGTGTAAATTTTTTCCTGTTTCCCTGATAAAGCTCATCACGGACTATGGCAATGATGCCGTTATTTAAATCAGCTTCAAAAAACGAAATAGGTTTCGATCCGGGAAGCCCTTTGGTACTATCTACGGGAATCCACTTAAACCCGTCATACCACGCTAAACCGTTAGCGGTTGATACCCAAATGACGCTGTCGGTAGTTTCTGTAATATCTAAAACAATATTGGAAGGGAGTCCTGTTTCTCTGGTAAAATGCACCCATCTCCATGGCTCATCATACGGATTAGTCTGTGCTTCTAACATTGAAAACGAACCACACACAAAAATGAGCAAGCAGAACCATCTCGAATAAAAACGATTCAAGAACAAGTTCGGTGAAGTATCACGTTTCTCCAACAACATAGACACTTAAGTGATTATACGATTGATTATTAAAAATCTAAAAAATAATTAAATGTAGCTGTCCAAGAAGTTGGACTGTAGTAGCCGATCACCAGATCGGCATCTTTTTTGAGATAGCCAAAAAAAAATAATACTCTCAGAGAATTACTAACCTTGTCATCTTGAAAAATAAGAAAATAAATTTTCTGAAATATTAATGATGAACGACAAATTAGCGTCCAAAGGGTTTCCGTCATTGCGAGACGGAAACACCGGTACCCGGAGTTTGTCATTGCAAAGAACCGTAATCGTTTGTGAATAAAAATTCCAAAAAATAGCTGTCATTGCGAGCCATTCCCGCATCATGTATCAGGCGGGATGGCGTGGCAATCCCCAACCACGAAGAACTATCGCACTTTATAGATTCACTGACGGTTGTGTTCATTAGTAACGGAGGCGAAGGGCGGTTTTTAACTTTGACTTATTTTTTTATTTTTTGCACTTTGTAAAAACTAAAGCATTTGATACAACCCGGTTGGGGTTGTAACTTTCCTGAAATTAACGTTATTCAAACTGAAATCAAAAAGTATGGTATCCCTTAATGGTAATGCTGTCAGGTTAAGTGAACACTATAGCGCTATGCAATAAAGCGCACATTCTCATAAAAATAGGAGAATCCAAATTCCCCTCTTGAGAGGGGATTAAGGGGCAATGCTGTCAGGTTAAGGATTAAATAGCCTTTCTCCGTTTG
>OBEQ010342745.1_pt1 | contig 15193 bp, 16 predicted proteins | sample 1670901 | NCBI WGS metagenome assembly OBEQ01 (sample SAMEA104232315, study PRJEB22302) | groundwater metagenome | biome: forest; feature: aquifer; material: groundwater | place: USA | collected 2011-08-07 | depth 5.4 m | reverse complement strand
GGTGATTCCGAGCAGTGCTGCCTGTGCGGCCAAAGCACGGACTCCGGCATCTACGACCGAATCGACCCGTCTACGGTGAGATTCCCATCAGATAGCTGATCACAGCACGAGCCGCCGGAGCGAAGGCCTACAAGGCTCGCTCCGGCGGCTCCGCTTACTAAAGAGTCTGCTTGTCATTTTTATTATTTTAGACTTTCCGGGACTCGAGGAAACTGATGAGCTAGCCACGTAATGAGCTAACCGCTGGCGAGGATTGTTTAAGCGCCAGCGAGTTCCGCAGCCACGGTGCGAATAGCTACTAGCTCAATCATGTTTCCGAATGTCCCGGAGAGTTTTGGTGACTTTTGCGGCCCAAAAGTCACTTAAGATAAGTCGCGGCGGCGGAAAGCTAGCCAAGCGATCAGCGCCAGCCCGATGATCAGGGCGACAAAAATGCCGGCCACTGTCCAGGTGTAAGTGCCGTTTAAGATCAGTAGCGGGTTGTAGTAATGATAGGGCAGCAGCCGGGCTGGCCAGCGCAGCCAGCTGACGTCTTTTTCCAACGAGCCGACGATGTAGCCGCCCAAACCGATCAGGCTGGCTAGGCCAATGGCCATCCCCCGGCCGGCCCGGCCAAAGGCCGTGATCATCAGCGCCAAAGCGCCGTAAACTAGCGCCAGCAAAACTGCCATGAAAGCTGCGAAGGCTACGTGATAGAGGCCGATCGGCATGCTGACCAACTTGATCAACAGCAAAATGGCAATGGTCGAGACGCCGCCGACGATCGCCACGACCATCAGGCCGCTCAGAGCCTTGGCCAGCAGCAACCGACCACGCGAAATCGGTCGGCTGAGTAGCAGCTCCAGCGTACCGTCGCTCTCCTCGCGGGCCAGCAAGCTGCTGCCCAGACCAATCGCCAAAATGCTCAGTAGCAGCGGTAGCATCAGATAAAACAACCGCGAGTTGAGATAGCCGACGGGCGAAAATAGGTCGTTACTGGCGCCGAAAAGGGATCGGGCCGAAGCCGGCAGATGATTCAAGGCATTATTGAGCTGAGCGGCCTGGCCTTTGATCGATGAATAAACTACGAGCTCCAGCGCCACAAAAGCCGTGATGCCGACCGACCACCAAAAGCTCGGCCAGCGGCGGTGCCAGAACGTCCACTTGATAACTGATTTCATTTTTTGGCTCCGTGGCGGTAAAAGCTCATGAACTCATCCTCCAAGTTGACCTCGCGCTGGTTGAGGCTGGTGACTTGATGACGGGCTAGAATAGCGAACAGCCGCGACAGATCGCCGCGCAGGGCCACCGTCACGTGAGTCTGACTGTTGGACGTCACTTTGGTACGCGCCAGCTGGCGCAGCTCGGCCAGCGGCGCGGCATCAGCAAAACCGATGTCAAAAGTCTGGGTGGCTTGATTGGCCAGATCGGCCAGGCTTTGCTCACGGATCAATTCACCTGCCCGGATGAAGCCGACGCGGTCGCACATCTTTTGGACTTCAGTCAGATCGTGGCTGCTGATAAAGAGCGTTGCGCCGCGGGCCTTGAATTCCTTGACTAGCTCAAAAAAAACTTCCTGCATCAGCGGGTCGAGGCCGGAAGTTGGCTCATCCAAAATCAACACCGCTGGCTCGTGCATGAAGGCCTGAATGACGGCTAGTTTTTGGCGGTTGCCTTTGCTGAGTGTCTTGATCGGCTGGTTGAGCTCGGCCTTAAAGCGCTGGATCAGTTCACGAGCATAAGCCGGTCGCTTGGGCTCCTGGAGCTGGCTCATGTAGCTCAGGAACTGCCGGCCATTGAGCCGCGGGTAGAGCGCAATCTCGCCGGTCAGGTAACCGACCTGGGCCTTGATGGCCACGGCATCAAGCACCGCGTCCATGCCCAAAATCGTCGCCTGGCCGACGGTCGGCTGGATGAAGTTCATTAACAATCGAGCGGCGGTCGTCTTGCCGGCGCCGTTGGGCCCCAGAAAGCCATAGACCTCGCCGCGGTTAATCGTCAAACTCAAGCGCTTTAGGGCATAGTGCTTGGCGCCGGGGTATCGCTTGGTCAGCCCGAAAGTGTCGATGACGGGCTCGAGATAAGGTGTGGGCGCGGCCATGGCGGTTCAGCTAAACTTGCATCCGGTCAAAACGATTGACGGCAAAGGCCATGGCCGCTACTAGCGCCACAGCCAGGACAATCAGATCTTTGGCGACGCCAAAATGGCTCTGGTGAATCAGCGTATAGCGCAGCGCATCGACGGCGTAGCTGATCGGGTTGGCGCTGGCCAGCCAGCGCAGCAGCGTCGGCGCGTTGGTCAGCGGATAAAGCGCACTCGATAGGAAAAACAGCGGGAAAACCAAAAAGTTGTTGATGGCCTGAAAGCCCTGGAAGTCTTCGACCATCGAGGCGATGCCAGCGCCGAAGCAAGTCAGCATCAAGCTTAGCACCGCCATGATTAGTAGCGCCACCGGGATCATCACCAGGCTATAGGCTCGGAAGCCCAGGCCAAAAGAGATTGCCAGGACCATGACGGCCTGGATCAGCGAGATGGTTGTGCCGCCCAGGGCGTTACCGAGCAGGATGCGCAGCCGGCTGACCGGCGCCACCAGCAGTTCTTTCAAAAAACCAAAGCGCTTATCAAATAAAATCTGGATGCCCCAAAAAACGCCACTGAATAGCAGTGTCTGGACGATGATGCCGGGCACCAAAAATTCCAGATAGTTACCGGCGCCGGCGCGTTTATAGACCGAGCCGAGGCCGTAGCCCAACGCCAGCAAAAACAGCAGCGGCTGGCCGATGGCGCCGAGCAGTCGCGAACGGCTGCGCAAATAGCGCTTCATCTGGCGTAGCCACAAAATGGAGATGACTTCCACTACAGAGCCCCCGCGGCAACTAACCTAATTGACCTAATTTCTAATTGACCTAAACAACTCCCAAGCCCCAAGTCCCAAAGCGTTTGGGTGATTGGGGCTTGGGGCTTGTTTAGAGTACTTAGGTTAATTAGAGTAATTAGAACTTCCCTCATCGCAGTCTCCCCATGCGAGCAGCCCGTCGAACGTTCAAGCCGTCATTGGCCAGCGAGGTCTCGTCGCGGACGGTCCGGCCGGTCAGCTGCAGGTAGGCCTCTTCCAGATTTTTGGTCTTAGTCTGCTTGGCCAGCTCTTTGGCGGTGCCGGTGGCGACAATCTTACCGTGGTCGATGATGGCGATCCGATCAGCTACCGCCTCGGCCTCGTCCAGATAATGCGTCGTGAAGAAGATGGTCATGCCCTCGTGCTTGGATAGCTTCTCGACGTAGTCCCAGAGCAGGTTGCGCGTCTGGGTGTCGAGGCCGAGTGTCGGCTCGTCTAAAAATAAGATCTTGGGATGATGGAGCAGGCCGCGGGCGATTTCCAGCCGCCGGCGCATACCGCCGGAATAGGTCTTGACGAATGAGTCGCGGCGATCCCAGAGATCAACTAGGCGCATCAGCTCTTCAATCCGCTTGGCTTGCTCGGCTTTGGGTACGCTATAAAGGACGGCGTGGATGACCATATTTTCATAGGCCGTCAGCTCCTCTTCGACGGCCGGGTCTTGAAAGACGATGCCAAAAGACTGACGGGCGGCGGCCGGCTCCTCGACGACGTTGTGGCCGTTTAAAAATAGCTGCCCCTCGGTCGGTCTTAGCATCGTCGTCAGCATACTGATGGTCGTACTCTTGCCGGCGCCGTTGGGACCCAGAAAAGCAAAGATCTCGGCCGGCTGGATCTCAAAGCTGACATTATCGACGGCCGTGATCGAACCAAACTTTTTAGTCACCGCGCGCGCGGCAATAATCGCAGACATTAGCCTCTATTATAACAGTTTAGCGGCGACCGCTTAACCACCTCTGTAAGCGTATTTGTAATATTTTTCGCTAAATCGGGCGCAAATAGTTTACTGTTTGTGCTTAGCCAATTGGCTATGCTGGGAGAGTCATTTTATTAAAGGAGAGGATAGAAATGACAAAGTACATCTCTAACCTAAATCGTCAAGGCAGTCGACACCGCTCGGTGGGGCCGATGCGGCCGGGCGACAGCGACTTTTGGGCGCTTTACGAAGAGATCAGCGACGGTTGGGAGGACAAAGCTCGTCAATTACAGGTCCGCCGCTGGCGCAAAATTAAGCACCAGATCAGCTAGTGCCGCCCGCGAGCTAAAGGCCCAGGCCAATATTACGAGAATTGGCTTGGGTCTACCTTATTAATTGAGCGGTAGCAGAATCGTGAAGGTGGCGCCTTGGCCGGGCTTGGAACGGACTTCGATGACACCGTGATGGGCGTCGGCAATTTTTTTGGCGATGGCCAGGCCCAGGCCGTAGCCATCAGTCTTGGCCTTGGAGCGCGAGGCGTCGGCCCGGTAAAAGCGCTCGAAGATGTGCGGTAGATCGGCCGGTGGGATACCCGGACCGCGGTCGCGGACGCTGATGGCCGCCAGCTTGCCGCGGCGCTGCGCTTTAAGCTCAACTGCGCCGCGCAGCGGGCCGTACTTGATGGCATTATCTAGCAAAATCGCTACTAACTGGATGAGTTGCTCGGGGTTGCCACATAGCTGAAAATTCTTGGCCGCCGAGCTAAGCTTAATCTTTTTGGCGGCGGCGGCTTTGGCCAGTCGGTCAATAGCCGATTTAACGATCTCGGCCGAGGAAACCTCTTGCCCAAGATCTTCCAAACCTTTGTTGGTAGCCAGCGTCAGCAGACCTTCGCTGAGGGCTTTGAGCTTGGCGACTTCTTCCAGATTGCTCTTCAGTTGGGCTTTGGCCTGATCTTTGGTCAGGTTCGGATCGCGCAGCGTCACTTCGTTTTCGGTCTGCATAACCGTCAGTGGGGTGCGTAGCTCATGGCTGGCGTCGGCCGTGAAGCGGCTTTGGCTGTCGAGGGCTTCGGCAATTGGCTCCAGCGTCCGCCGGGCCAACCAGTAGCTGGCCAGACCGCCAAACAGCAGCACCGCCAAATTGAACAAGACGAGATTGCCGCGCAGGTTGTGCAGAGCGTCATCGATTTGCTGTTGGCGGTACTGCTGGTAGGTCAGGCTGCTATCGAGCACCAGCTGGTTGAAGGCCGCCGGCCGCAGCACTTCGCGCTTAATCTCGTTGGCCGCCAGGTGATAAAGAGTCGAGGTGAAAATCAGGCTGATAATTAAAATGATCGCCAGATAGTAGGCGGTGAGCTTGAGGGCGGCTGAATGGAAGATATCACGCGGCTTCATCCCACGCCTCCACACCGCCCAAGCCTGCCAACCAGTCGAGCTGGTTGCACCGCTTGGGCTCTTGGCGCGCTGCGGCGTTGCCAGCTACGGTGCTCCTTCAACGTACCCTCCTGTACGCCTCAGTCCGCTCCTCGCTGGCGCCTGGCAGCGCAGCCAAGTGTGAAGAGCGTGGCCTCATCCGGGACCCAGCTTATAGCCGAAGCCGCGCAGGGTATGGATTAGCGCCGGCCCCTGAAACGGCCTGTCGATTTTTTTGCGCAGGTAGCCGGCGTAGACTTCGACGGTGTTGGGCAGGATATCGGCGTCGAAGTCCCAGACGTGGCTGATGATCTGGTCTTTGGATAGCACCCGGTCGACATTGCGCATTAAGTACTCCAGCATGGCAAACTCCCGCCGCGACAAGTTAATCGGCCGGCCGGCGCGCCTGACTTCATAGGTCACGGTGTTGAGTGTCAGATCCTCGACTTTGAGGATGGTCCCCTTCTCGTCCTTGGGCCGGCGCAGCAACGCCCGTACTCGAGCCAACAGCTCTTCCAGAGCGAATGGTTTGACCAGATAGTCGTCGGCGCCGGCGTTTAAGCCCGCGACCCGGTCGCGGACCTGATCTTTGGCGGTCAGTAGCAGAATCGGCATGTGCTTATCGGCCGAGCGCAGTTGCTCAGCAATTTGTAGGCCCTCGATCGAGCCCGGCAGCATCCGGTCTAAAATCACTAGGTCGTAATCGTCGTTGAGAGCTGAGGCGAGCCCGGCGTCGGCATCGTATTCGACGTCAACCGCAAAAGTCTCCTGCTCCAGGCCGCGCTTCAGCGCGCCGGCAATTTTGTGCTCGTCCTCCACCAGTAAAATTCGCATAGCTAGCCTTAATTTTAGCGGTTTGCGGCTGAAAATAAACTGAAAGTCGCCCTTAGCCGCCGAGTTTGCGCTTGAGGTGCTCGACCAAGTAGTCCGGCGAGGGCGACTGGCCGGTCGCCCGTTTGATCAACTCGGTCGGATGATAGCGCCGGCCGTGACGATGGATATTTCGGTGCAGCCAGTCGAGCAGCGGCGCGAAGTTACCACGGGCGAAGCCAATTTCCAGCCGCGGCAGCTGACGCTTTGCCGCGGCGTAAAGCTGGGCCGCGTAGAGGTTGCCTAGGGCGTAGGTCGGGAAGTAGCCAAAGCTGCCGTGCGACCAGTGGATGTCCTGGAGCACACCGCGAGCGTCGTCGGGCACCCTCACCCCAAGATAGTCCTTATACTTTTGGTGCCAGACCGCCGGCAGATCCTTAACTTTGAGGCGGCCTTCGATCAGGTCTTTTTCTAGCTCGTAGCGGATGACGATGTGTAAGTTGTAGGTGACCTCATCGGCTTCGACCCGAATCAAGCTGGGTCGGACGAAGTTGAGCGAGCGGTGCAGCTGGGCGGTCGTAAAACGAACCTTGCGGGCACCAAAGACAGCTTTAATCTCAGGCTGCAAGAACTCGGCGAACGGCCGGCTGCGGCCGACAAAGTTTTCCCAAAGCCGCGACTGCGATTCGTGGATGCCGAGGCTGATGGCTTCACCGAGCGGCGTGCCGAACTCGGCCGCCGGCAGACCCTGCTCGTACAGGGCGTGGCCGATTTCGTGGATGACCGAACCTAAACTGATCCAAAAATCGCGGTGGTCGTAACGAGTGGTCAAACGGGCATCAGTCGGGTGGAAGCTGGTCATAAAGGGGTGCGGACTGGTGTCGATGCGACCGGCCCTCAGGTCATAGCCGAGCCGCCCGGCGACTAACTCGTTGAGGCGACTCTGCTTATCAAGTGGGTAGTCGCCGGCCGGCAGCCGGTAGGGCTTGATCTTTTTAGCCTGGCGAATCAAATCGGCCAGCTCGCGCGCCAGTGGTTCAAATAGGCCGTCGAGTTGGGCCACCGTCATGTCCGGCTCGTAGAGATCGAGCAGCGCATCGTAAGGCGAGTCTTGATAACCGAGTAGCTCGGCCTGGCGGCGGACCAGCTCGACAATCTTCGTCAACACCGGCGCAAAGTGACTAAAGTCCGAGCTCTGACGGGCGTCGACCCAGACACCGTAGGCTCGGGCCGTTAGCCGGGTCAGTTCCTCGACGAAGGCCGACGGCAGCTTGGTCGCCTTCTCCAGGTCGCGCCAGGTTTCACGGACGATCACCCGCTCGGCGCGGCTCAAACGCTTGATGGCCGTCGGCTGGTTCAGCTGCTTAACCAGCTTGACGAACTTGGAGTCAGTCACCCGCTGGTGCAAATCGCTGGCCAGCAGGGCCGCCACCTCACCGCGAAAGGCCTGGCCTTTGGGTGGCAAGTTAACCTCTTGATCCCAGCCCAGCAATGAAATAACCGCGCCGTGCTTGGCCATGGTCGTCAGTTGCTGCCGCAGTTCATCGATTCTTGCCATAACCATCCAATTCTAACAAACTACACCGCTTGCCCTTATAATAGGCGAGTGACCAATCTCCTCGATCCCACCCACCTGGCCCGCGATTTTGGCTACCTCGGCATTTTACTGATCGTTTTTTTGGAGTCCGGCGTCGTCTTCGGCTTTTTCTTGCCCGGCGATAGCTTGCTCTTCACCGCCGGTCTACTGGCCGCCCAGGGTCATCTTAACTTGACCGGCTTGATGGTCGTCAGTGTGCTCGGAGCCATCGCCGGCAACAACGCCGGCTACTACACCGGACGCCTGCTCGGCGACAATTTGTTCGGCCGGCGCGATTCGGTCTGGTTCAACCGCCGGCGGATCGCCGAGGCCCACCGCTTTTTCGGCAGATTCGGCGGCAAAGCCCTGGTGCTGGCCCGCTTTATTCCGGCCGTCCGCACCTTCGTGCCGATCATCGCCGGCGTCGCCCGGATGCCCTACCGCCAGTTCTGGCGCTTCAACGCCCTCGGCGGCCTGCTCTGGGGGATCGGTTTGCCGGCGCTCGGCTACAGTCTCGGCCGCTCCGTCCCCAGCATCGATAAATACCTGCTGCCGGTCATCGCGCTCATCGTCATCTTGTCGGCCTTACCGGTTATCCTTAGCTACCGCCGCGGCCGGCGCGCTCGAAAATGATCGCCTGCCCGGGGCAATTTCTTGACAACCGATTTTTAGCCGGCGTATATTAAGGAGGCCACCGTGAGGTGGCCAAATGGTGCAGCTCTGAAAAGAGCCAAACCGCAAGGGGAGCCCCAATGAGGGCTCTTCTTTTTAGCTACGTTCGTTTAGGCTCACAGGCTGGGGCTGGCCCGCCACCGGCTATCGATATCGCAGATTCCACTAACCATAGATTGTCCCAAAATTAATAAAGTGGTCGGCGCGACTTCCGGGCATGATAGGCACTTTGGCTGCCAATGTTGACTATCAACTTCAGTCCGCCAGCAGGTCAAAAGCGCCGGCCTTCGAGCGGTCCCGCCGACCATAGCGCTAGTTTATTTCTCCTCGCTCAACTTGTCTGTGTGATTGGTTACAAGCCCAATTGGCTACGGCAGGCTGTAGCCCTTGGCTTTGAGGGCTTCGATAATCGACGGCAGCGCATCGACGGTCTGCTGGTGGTTGCTATGCAGCAAGATGTTACCACCGGGCGCGGCGCCATTGACGACGCGCTGGACAATCACACTGGTGCCGGGCTGCGACCAGTCGCGGGGATCAATACTCCACATCATAATATTCAAGCTGTTCCGGGCCACCGGGCCATAAACGCTGGGGCCCAGCGAGCCATAAGGTGGTCGGAACAGATCGGGCGTCACACCAGTTAAACTGCGCAGGGCGGTCTGAGTTTTGACCAGCTCATCATTAACTGATGCCTCCGACATGGCGGCTAGGTCAGAGTGGGTGTAGGAGTGGTTGCCGATGGTGTGACCTTCGGCTTTAATCCGTTTAACGGTTTGTGGGTAAGCTAGGGCGTTTTTACCGATTAGGAAAAAGATGGCGTGGACGTTGTAGCGCTTGAGGATATCGAGCAGCTGCTCGGTGTAGCCGCCGGGTCCATCGTCAATCGTCAGATAGATCATGTTCTTGCCATTGAGCGCCGCCGGGTAGCGGCCCAATGGGTTGGCGGTGGCCACCTGATTGATGACCGGCGGGTCGATTTTTTCGACCGGCACAATCACTGAGTCGCCGCTGCCGGGTGTAACCGGCGTGACCTGACTAGCCGACGGTGCCGGGGTTGGGGTGGCCGTTGAAGTCGCTGGCGGCGGGCTGGCTGGCGTCGTTGGCGGTTTAGCCGGCGGCGTCTGGTTGGTAGACGCAGAGGGGCTAGGAGCCGGCTGAGTAGATGGGGTGGTTTTGGGTGGCGTAGTCGCCGCGGCGGTTGGTTTAGGCGGCTCTAATTTGCGCTTTTCGAGCTCGGTGATCACCTCGATCTTGGCGTGGGTGCCATCCAGATGAAGGCCGGCAGTGCCCGCCGAGACGACCTTTTGACCGACGACCACTTTGGGCTTAGCTTGAACTACTACTTGAGCCGCCAGCGTATCGATGGCCGCGCTCAGCTTGCTATCGTTATAACTCAGCACGACGGTCTGCTTGGCGGGGTTTCCGGGATTGGGCTTTTTTTCGCCCTGCAAGAGCGTCGTCAGTTGGGCGGTGTCGAGTTGAATTTGCTTGTCGCCGCCGATAATCGTCAGTGGTTTGGTGACGACCTGTTGGGCCTGGCTCAGCAACGGTTGGAGCTCTTGGGCGCTAACGGCTGGCGCCGGGTGTGTCACCGGCAGGCTGAATTCAGCACTGGTCTGATTCGAGTCAATCGATAGTAGCTCATTGATGGCCTGGTCGACGTTGATGGCCAAACCCGGCTGGCCGGGTTGAACAGCCAGCTGTTGATTTTGATAAACAAAGCTGGCGTCCAGCGGCGCAACTTGAACCTGGCTATTGACTTTGGCCAGATAAACACTAGCTAGCTGCTTATTGATAGTTCTAAAGCCTTCTTTGAGGTTGCGCTGGCCAATTACTGCGGCGTCTTGATCAACCAGTCGTCGCCAAAGGCTGCCCTGGCGGCCAAGCTTTAAGATGCTCTGCTGGACTTTACGGCTATCGTGAGTGGCACCCAGCTGACGGGCAGTTACGTGAGTCTTAAATTTGCCAACCTTGATAACGATGGCTCGCTGGTCGGAGGCATCAAGGGCGGCTTGAATTTTTGACTGCAGAGCCTCGCCACTCAAACCATGCACGGCGAAATTCTCGAACTTAGCGCCCAGCACCGGCTGATTTAAATGCAACTGATTAAACACCAGTAAGCTAACCTGGCCCAGCAGAATCAGACAAAGGCTTACCAGGGCGACGTCCAGACCATAGCGGCGCAACCAGTGACCAAGCGGGCTGGCCTTTTTAGCTATCCACTGAATCAGACGAAGTTTCGCCAAGCTGGCTGTCAAAGCTAACCAGCTTTTGACTAGTCTATTCCTTGAGGGTTCGTCGGCTGCTTGTTTCACGGCTGTTTATTAATTAGATGGCACTGGGCCAGCGCCTTGTAAAGATCAATTTGGTAGTGGTCGGGAAGATTGAGCAACGAAGTCTCCAGGCCGGTCTTTTGCAACTGGCAGTCATCCTTAACCTGTGATTTTTGGGAATCAGATAGTTTGTCGAAGCGCTGATAGAGCTGCTGGACCTGATTGGTGTATTGACTCAAGATTGGTTCAACCAGCGGCTGCTTGGCCGTCACGATCACCGTTTCGAGCTGAACGACTTGCAGGCTGGTCGATTTTTGGACTTGCTGGACTTGCTGATCGGTCAACGGCTGAGCAGTATCGGCTGGCAGATTAGTCGGTGGCTTGGCCAGATCCTTGAGGTTACTGACTTTGACTTCTTGGGGGTTGACGTTGGCCGGTACCTCTGCCGGCACAAAATCAGCGCTGACTTGGGCGGCCGGCAGAGCGGTCGGCGGTGGGGTGACGGTTATTTCGGGGGACGGTGTCGGCGTGGCCACCGGCAGCGGGGCCGGCTCTGGAGTCGGCTCGGGAGCCGGCTCGGCCGGCGGCCTAGCTACTTCCGGCAGGGGTGGTGAAGTTCCACCAGCCGTCGATTGATCGCTGTCGGGAGAGGTATTGGCCGGTTGCTGATCATCAATGCTGGTTAGTTTATAGATATCGCCAGCGCGGCCGCTACTATCCAAGAACTGGCCTAGGTCAGCGCCGACCTCACCGATTTGGCTAAATTGGCCATCCGAATTTTGCTTGTAAATCTGATAGGCCTTGACCGGGAAGCTACCGACGCCGGAGGCTTCCCAATCGATAGTCACGCCTTGATCATCGGCGCTAGCTTTCAGGATCAGCGGAGCGGTGGGCGGTGTGACCGCCGTTTCCGCTCCCAGGACAAAGTGGTGGCCCCGACCAGCCAGCGCCAGAACTAGGACACTAACGACAATTAGCAACAAGCTGAGCAGAGCGACAACCCGTCGTCTCTTCATAACCCTTATGCTAACAAATTATCTAAAATCTAGCCACCAGGAGTTGCTTCGGCCTGGAACTAATTTTTAAAGATCGCTTGGCGAGGTTGATACTAGTTATGACGTGGCTAAAGCCTGCCGGTCTAGAACCTTTTCAGCCTTTGTGCACCCGTCGTTTGAGTCGGCTCGAGAAGCACTCCATTCTTCGATACGTAAGGTTCGGTAGATAGATTGCGGTTCCAACAACACGGTCTTCGCTCCCCGGCCTTAAGCTTCGAGATTGCCACCTCGATTCGTCGTTGGCGTGTTTCTTGACGATTAGTTGCACGTATCCAGCGAATCCATTCCCAGCGCGCCATTGGCGTAATCTGCTGCCAAAGGTCGTGCGCCTGTGGAGAGGCCACGAGAGCACTCTTCAAATCCGCCGGCACATCCGGTTCAGGCCAGTCTTTAACGGGCTTAATCGCTAGCCTGACAGTGTCGCCGGCGGCAACGTTAGCGGCTTTGAGTATGGTATTGTCGATCCTAAACCAGTGGCTCAACTTACCATCCGGTTCAAGCGGAGTTCGAAAGTGGAAATCACTGATGGTTCCCTCAACCATTGTCTGGCCTCTCGACGGTAGCTTGGCGCTGGCGCTCTTAGGCAACCTGAGAAGGGTCCATGAGCCGATTTTAAAAAGTCTAGCTTCAAAACGAATTGTCGGCATATTTCCTTGCTCTTTGCTTATAGTCAAAGTCGGCCACTTTTGGTGCACTACTTGTCCTTCGACTTCGCTAAAGGACATTCGCCTCGGCCGTAGGCCATGAGCGAGGCTCAATTTATTAAGCCGAGTCGGATGGCTCCGGGACTTGGACTCGAACCAAGATTACCAGATCCAGAGTCTGGCGTCCTACCATTAGACGATCCCGGAATGATGCTATTTTCGCATTTTTTTATCCAATCTGTCGAGGTGACTCGACAGATTGAGAGGAGAAGCCGACCGCTAGGCGAGCTCATAAAACCGGCAGCACTGGCTGTCGGTTTTATGACGAGCTAAAAGGTCGAGCTTCGACGAGGCCACTCCCCATTAACTTCGGTCATTATAGCCTGAAACAACTTCAGCCGCTATAATACCGGCATGAAGCCAATTAGCCGGCGCGAGTTCTGGCACGCCCTCGGCGCGCTGATCTTGGTAATCATCTTGCAGCTAACCATTAGCAGTAAGCTGCGCATCGGCCACAACCACCTGATCGCCGGGCTAGAAGTCGTCTTGGTGCTTTTGATCGGCTTTACGGCGCCGCGCCGCCATCGCACCACGCCGCATATCAATCGCTCAATTTCTTATGTTTTGATTGCCCTGATTTCGATCGCCAACGCCGGTGCCTTGTTTTTGCTGACCCGGGCGCTGCTCCACGGCTCCGATATCCCCGGCCAGGATCTGCTGCGCGGCGCCCTGGCCATCTTCTTGACCAACATCGTCGTTTTTGGCCTCTGGTACTGGGAGCTCGATAGCCCCGGCCTCAGCGGCCGCCGTCACCAGGATCGGCCTAAGCACTTCCAGTTTCCGCAGAACGCCAGCGGCCACGCCAACTGGCAGCCGACGTTTTTCGACTATCTCTACACCGCCTTGACCAACGGCACAGCTTTTAGCCCGACCGACACCCTGCCACTGACCCACTCGGCTAAAGCCTTGATGAGCACTCAGTCGCTGATTTCGCTGATCACCGTCGTGCTGGTCACCGCCCGCGCCGTGAATATCCTAACTTAGACGACTAGCTACTGTGTCCCAGTTCACGACGTTGAACCAGGCTGCGACGTAGTCGGGGCGCTTGTTTTGGTATTTGAGGTAGTAGGCGTGCTCCCAAACGTCCAGGCCGAGCAGCGGTCTTTTGCCTTCCATCAGCGGGCTATCTTGATTGGCGGTCGAGTAGACTTCTAGCTGATCACCGTTTTTGACCAGCCAGGCCCAGCCCGAGCCGAAGCGGCCGAGCGCAGCTTCAGTCAGCTTGGCCTTGAAATCGTCAAAGCTGCCGAAGGTTTTATCAAGCGCTTCGGCGAGTGCGCCGGCCGGCGCTTTGGCGCCGCCCGGCTTCATCGACTGCCAAAACAAGCCGTGGTTGTGATGCCCGCCGCCGTGATTTTGGACGGCTGTACGGATATCTTCGGGCACAGCGTCGATGTCTTTTAGTAACTCCTCGACGGAATTGTCGGCCAACTCGGCGTGCTTGGCGACGGCCTCGTTGAGCTTATCGACATAGGTTTGGTGGTGCTTATCGTGGTGGATCTCCATGGTTTTGGCGTCGATGTGCGGCTCCAGCGCATCAAAGCCATAACCCAGTGGCGGTAATGTAAAGGCCATAATTCCCTCCTAATTTCATTTCAATAATACCACCCGTATTGGCCTCACTAAACCATAAGCACCTGGTATCAGCATACTAGTACGCTGATATGTTTCACTTTTTTGTCCGATCGGACAGCTTTTGAGGTGAGAAGACTAAAAAAGACGCTTAAGGTTTACGGTTTTGGTGGCTTTGGCGCCAGGCGTCAATTTCGCCGTGGTGGCCGGAAAGCAGAACTTCTGGCACTTTGAGGCCGCGAAACTCCTCTGGCCGGGTGTACTGGGGGTGCTCGACCAACGCCCCTTCAGTGAAGCTCTCTTTGATAGCGCTAGTCTCGCCGCCCAAGACCCCCGGAATCAGCCGGCTGACGGCATCGACTACCACCATCGCCGGCAGCTCGCCACCGGTCAGGACGTAGTCGCCGATCGATACCTGCTTATCAACTAACGTGGTGATGCGTTCGTCATAGCCTTCGTAGTGACCGCAAATAATAATCAGCCCGGCTTCGGTGGTGGCGAATTCGCGGGCCATTTCCTGGTTGAACTGTTCGCCGCGGGGTGTCATCAGTAAAACCTGAGCCTGCGGGTCTGTCTTTTTGGCGGCCTCCACCGCGGCGAACAGTGGCTCCGGCTTCAAGATCATGCCATCCCCGCCGCCGTAAGGAGTATCGTCGACTTGCTTACGCGGCCCGAGGCCAAAATCGCGCAGGTTAATCAGCCTATATTCAACCAGCTTCTTCTCCTGCGCCTTCCAGAGCATGCTGGTATTGAGCACTGGCTCGAACATCTCCGGAAACAGCGTGATGATTTGAATTTTCATCATAATAATGATATCAATAATTATCTATGGAGCCCAACTCAGATGGCGGTTTGACGCTAAATCATTACGAAATCACGCAGTCATTAGCTGCCTTAGAAGCTAATGGCAAAAAACCCTTGGCTCACGAGTTGCACGAAAGAACTGAGGGAGTTGGAAGAAATACAACCCTAGATATTGATCTCGGTGAAGCAAAACAAGTGATTCGAGCGCTGACCAGAGGTATTTCTAGCTTATATTATGGCCAGCAAAATGACTTGATGGCCCGTGGTCTATTGAGAACTTTTGAAGAATTCCGAGAGGTCTAGATATCGAGGTCGTCGAGGTCAGCTAATTCTTTGCGGGTTTTGCTGATCACGTCAGAGTGGTCGCGCTGGCTGGCCGTTTCGGGTAGCTCGTCGTCGTCATCGGTCATATCGAGATTGTCGGATGCTGTGTTTTCATCTTTGGCCGGGGCCTCGAGCTCCTCAGTGACGGTTTGGTCTTCAGCGGCCGTCGAGTCGGGATCAGGCTGCACGGCGGGCT
>OBEQ010096808.1_pt1 | contig 15193 bp, 11 predicted proteins | sample 1670901 | NCBI WGS metagenome assembly OBEQ01 (sample SAMEA104232315, study PRJEB22302) | groundwater metagenome | biome: forest; feature: aquifer; material: groundwater | place: USA | collected 2011-08-07 | depth 5.4 m | reverse complement strand
CCTGTTCACTTCCGGCCCCTTCCAATCATGGGTGGGGCCTTTCTGTGTAGGATGAAATCAACAATGAGGAAAAGGGAACAGAATCAGCAGGGAGTGGAGAATGGGATCGTTACGCTGCCAGAGCGCGAGAGCTTACAGTGGACGCGCCCCAGGTCTCCGTGGGCCAGGATACGGTCGTTTCCCTTGGTCAGACATTGTCCTTCCTACCCGTGGTGGCTCCGCAGGAGTTCGGCGTCGTGGTTCAGTTCAAGGTCGACTTCGACGGCAACCTCACCTGGGACGATTCCTCGGCTACCCTCAAGACCGTCTCCTACAAATTCGACGTGGAGAAGGAATACTCCGTGCGCTTCTACGTTCGCGACACCGAGGGCAATCAGACCATTGTGATCAAGAAGGTGCGGGCCGTGAAGGGACCCGTGGTCGCCATCGTCTCACCTGCCAACAATAGCTATTCCCGTATAGCCGTCATCGCGGTCAAATGGACCGTAAACGATGTGGAACAGGATTCGCTCAAGAGCGCGACACTAAAGGACGGCGCGAACACAATTACGCGCACGGTCAAAGACGCGGCGGGAACTCCGTTCTCTTCCTCCATCACTGTGACCCTCGATTCCCTGGCTCCGAACAAACCTGTGGTCGTGGGGTCTTCGCCCACCAGCGCGAACCCCAAGTGGACCTGGACCTCGGGTGGTCAAGGCGGCTCCGGAGACTACCGCTTCCACCTTGGAGCCGAGCCCACCGCCGCGGATACGGAAACGCGCCTGTTGGAATACAGCAATACCACTCCTACGTCGGGCCAGACGTATACGCTTTATGTCCAGGAAAGGGATGCCTCAGTTAACTGGTCACAGAGCTCAAGCCTGCCCATCAAGTACGACCTGACCAAGCCCACGGTGGCCATCCTCCAGCCGCAGGCCTCGGGCACCTTCATCAGCAACGTGGACGGGACGACAATCATCGTGGTCTCGGGCACGGCCACTCCCAATCCGCCCAACACCATTTCCAGCGTGACATATAGCTTAGACGGCGGAGCGCAATTGGCCACGGTAGCGGGGGCAAACGGGGCATGGTCCTTCAATGTGACCCTGCCGACGGAGAAGACCTATAGCATCAAAGTGACCGGTACGGACAACCTGGGAAACGCGGCTGAAGCACTTTTGTCGATATTGAGGGATCATACCGGACCTCCCGCTCCGAAGATTGAAACCAACCCGCCTTCCCCGGTCAATTCAACGACGGGAACCTGGACTTGGTCACAAGTCGCGGAAACCATTCCTCCGGGAAGCGGATCGAACGGCCACTTCCGTTACAGCCTTAACGGCGGGACCACCTGGACGGAAACCGATCTACTTGCGGTCACGATTACGGCCCTCAAGGAAGGGCCCCAGACCTTTTCCCTGCAGCAACAGGACAAAGCGGGTAACTGGTCGGTATCCGCCACCAATGGTGTTACGATCGATACCAAGGCCCCGGATGCCGTGACCTTCGTGGGCTCGGACGGTTCCTATACGGATACCCAGACTCCCACTTGGACCTGGACGCCTTCGGCCATCAACGGCGGCATCGCTGCCTATGTGCTTAAGGTGGACGCCGGGGCGGAATTCGATTTCGCCGGTACCTCATACACATCAACGGCCATGCTTTCCGACAACGCCACGCACACCCTAACGGTAAAGCAGAAGGATCAGGTTCCTGGAGTAGTTGGTGCAGCAAAATCCTTTTCGTTCAATATCAAAGCAAATCCCGCGGCCGCACCTTTTGTGAAAAGTGCCGCCAATGTTGCACCAAATGGTTTGACCAACAACCCTAAATTTTCATGGGCTTCGGGAGGCGGTGGAAATGGAATATTCCGTTACCGAGTCAATGGAGAGTCGGAGTACCACTCGATTTCGACGCCACCGAATGAATTCAGCGTCCCCTCCGGGCCGGACGAATTTTACACCCTTCGCATTTCCGAGCAGGATGTTTTGAACAGGTGGGGTCCAGAAGGAATTTTTACAATTGACCTGGACAGGACTGCGCCGGATGTTGCAATTACCTCCCCTGATGATGGATTCATCACGAACCAGGGAACAGTAAGTATTAATTACACGGTGGATGGAGGTGCAAGCAAAAGTGTAGCTTGCAATCTTAACGATAACCAAGAGACAACCTGTTCCCTACCCCCCATCAGCGATGCAGCGGGCAATACGGGAATTACCCCTACTCGAAAAGTCTGGATGAGGAGCAACGTTGTTTTTGTAAAAGCTGGAACTAATGGAAACGGAACGTCATGGGACGATCCCAGTAATTTCTCGGCTACTCTTGAGAAGTACAAGAATGATAACAAGGAAATTTGGGTTGCTGCGGGTAGTCATTCTTCTACCGCAAATTTTGTGATTGGCGGTCGAAATAAGGTTTATGGTGGTTTTGCCGCAACAGGTTACCCAAACGCCAGAAGCCAGCGTAATAGTGTTTTAAATAAAACTACTCTAGAGTGGCCGGTTAATATGACCGGAGCAGTTGGGACATCGGACTGCGTCGTTGATGGGTTTATAATGCCATACGTTAGCATTGCAGGAGAGGCTACTTTGGCGAATTCTGAAATTACGAAGACCGGGGGGAATTCCAGGCTGGCGATAGATGGATATGGTCAAATTAGAGTGGAAAATATCAGTATTGTTGGTGCCAATACTACTCTAGCCGCCGTTTTAATTACTGGGCATGTAAATGTTGAGTTCGCCGGGGGAACCATTAGCAACAATCAAAATAAATCCGGATTAAGTAATGGGGAGGCAATGGAAGTTGGCACAGACGGTAGCGTTGTTCTTTCAAATGGTCTGCAGATGAGTGGTAATTATAGTGGTACCAAGAAGAGCCAGATTTCCCTAAATACAGGGTCACTTACGGTGAAGTCCGGAGTGGTAATTGAAGGCGGAAAAGACGGTATCTACGTCAACGGAGGTACGTTAATCTATGAGTGATTCCACTGCTTTATGAACTCGATACGTTCACTATGCGACTGCGGCGGAAGATAACATCGCCGAAGGTGCTACCGGGAAAATAGCGGAACCACTACATGGTTCGATGCATCAGGCCGAACCGTACGGCCCAACAGATTAAGATCTGCGGTCCCCACGTTTCTGCGCCCGTAGGAGATCCGGAAACGAAGAGTTGTCGGCGCAGTGACGTTAAGCGTCGCCAAAGCGGATTCGATGTCCGCAACGGCAGTAGGTGAACTATCCGTGGTAAAGCTCAAGATTGCTTCAAACATGAATCCGTTCTGGACCAAGTAATACACACGGAACCGCGACGTCGCTTCTTCAGTCGCTGGGTTTTTCTTCTTCCATTCGATAAAGGTGAAGGATTTGGACCCCAAAGTCTTGGTTCCCCGAACGGTGACTTCCAAGCTGTCTCCAGCACCCGCAAGCGCCAATGCAGTGGCGATTTCCGTGGAAGTTAAGTCCCCCTGATGGGGCGCTCCAAACAGGAAGGAAATGGCGGAATCAGATGCGTTCATGACCGTGGCCGAGGTGGTATCCGGCATTCCGGGAAAAGTGAAATTCATCCAGCCCGCCGGATAGGTAAGGGAAAAGTGGCTCGTTTTGACCAACGTCTGCGCCGTTGCAGGTGCTGCGAACAAGCCAAACGCCAATCCAAAAGTGGCGAAAAGGATCCGGAAATTCGTGCGGGAACGGGACATGGAGGCCTCCTGCCGGGAACGGCGATGCCTTGCAAAATAAGCATTGGGACGCGGATCCGAAAGGGTTAAATAGGTTCCGATAGCGGGGAAATTGACGCGGGTACGTCCCGGGGTTATACTTCGGACCTGCCGGACATGGAACCTCTCCTGACTCAAGATTCTCCCAAACCGGCCAAAAGCGCCTTGCGCGCCTGCCTGCACGGCATCGGTGAAATCGGGATCCGGCCCGATCTGAGCAAGGAGCTCGCCCGCTACGTCCGCGTCACCAATCTCTCCGCCCTATACCACGTCGGGATGACGCTCCCCTACATCTTCATCTTCTACGCGATGGGGGTTTCCAAAGCCGCGGTGTGGACCTACTTCCTGTTGGCCACCTACGCCATCGTTTGGACGCTGAACCATTTCGGCCGCCACAATGCCTCCCGCTTCCTCCTCCTCGGGTCCATCAACGTCGCCGTGATGATCTTCACCTCCTACCTGGGCAAGGCCACGGGCATTCCGCACGTGTATTACTTCACCCTGATCGCCCCCTTCGTTTTCTTCAACGTCCGCGAGGTGTGGAAAATCGCCGCGTGCATCGCCATGCCGGTTTGGTTCTGGATCGTACTCAACGGCCCGTTCGGCGTGGGTGAAACCAGCCCGCTCTCGCCCGCAGAGGTCAAAATCTTCTACCTGTGCATCACATCCACCGTGGCGCTGATGCTGCTCAGCTGCACCTTCCTCATCTACCTGTCCCACCAGCACTCCCTGCTGCTCCTGCGCCAGGCCAAGGAGAACGCGGAAAGCTCCAACCGGGCCAAAGGCGAATTCCTCGCCACCATGAGCCACGAGATCCGCACACCGATGAACGGCCTATTGGGTTCCATCCAACTGCTGGAGATCGATCCGCTCACCCCGCGGCAGGTCTCCTATGTGGATCTGGCGCAATCCTGCGGCAACCTGCTGCTCACCATCATCAACGACATTCTGGATCTCTCCAAGATCGAATCCGGCCGGCTGGAAATGGAAAGCGTGAGCCTGGACCTGGCGGGCATCCTCCAGGAAATCCTGGATCTGAACCGTCCCGAAGCCGCCAAGAAAGGCATCCGGCTCAGCCTGGACTACGACGGGAAATGCCCGCGGACCATCCACGGTGATCCGACGCGCATCCGGCAGGTGGTGCTGAACCTGGTTTCCAACGCAATCAAGTTCACCAAGCAGGGCGAGGTCGCCATCGCGGCCCGGCTGGAAGAGGCCACGGAGGACGGCTTGCGCATCGCCATTTCCGTGCGGGACACCGGCATCGGCATCGCCGCGGAAAAGCTCTCAGGGCTGTTCCAGGCCTTCACCCAGGTGGATTCGTCCACCACGCGCCAATACGGCGGCACGGGCCTGGGATTGGTCATCGCGAAAAGACTGTCCGTGATGATGGGCGGCGATTTGCGGGTGGAAAGCCAAGAAGGAAAGGGCAGCGCCTTCATCTTCACGGGCGTATTCAAGAAGTAGCACCCCGGAAAACCCGGCCCCGGATAAATCCGGCTCGGTAAAAATAAACGGTTATTCCTTGGCCTTGCTCATTCCATGGCCATGTCGATGTGGACGGGTTCAGCCTCCGCCGCCGGCTTTCCCTGCGCCCCCGACGCGCTCGGTTCCGCCTTTTTCGAGGCGCGGAACAGGAACAGCAGCGGGATGCAGGCCAGGAAGAAAAAACCGATCACGTAGAACGTGTCCAGGAAGGACAGCAGGGACGCCTGCTTGGCCACGACGCGGTCCAGCAGGGCGATGGCGCGCATATGCGCCGCCGCGGGATCGGCGCCCTTGGAGATGAACAGGTGGGCGATGCCGTTGATGCGATCCACCGCCGCGTTGTTGAACGCGGTGATGCGCTCCGCCAGCACTTCCTTGTGGAACACCGTCCGCCGTTCGATGAAGGTGGCCATCAGCGCCACGCCGAAGGAGCCTCCCAACTGGCGGATCATGTTCGAGAGCCCCGTGCCTTGCGGGATGTCGCGGCCCTTGAGTTCCACCAGGGTCAGGGTGGTCAACGGGATGAAGATCAGGCCCAGCCCCACGCCGCGGATCACCAGGGGCCAGAAGAAGCTTCCCGCGCCGGACTCGGCGCTCATATGCGACATCATCCACGTGGAGGTGAAAAAGAGGAGGAAGCCGATGCCGCTGAAGATGTGCGGCGGGAATTTCTTCTGCAGCATTTTGCCGATGATGGGCATCATGACGGCCGTGGCCAGGCTGCCCGGGATCAGGAGCGCGCCGGTGTCGGTGGCGGTGAAGCCCAGGAAGGATTGCGCGAACACGGGGATGACGAAGACGGATCCGAACAGGCCGAAGCCCAGGATGAAATTGAACAGCATGCCTACCGCGAAGGTGCGGCTTTTCATGAGCTTGAGATTCACCACGGGATGCTCGGTGGTGGATTCGCGCCAGATGAAACCCACCACGCCCACGGCCGCGACCAGGGACAGGAAGGCGATGTAGCCGGATTCGAACCAGCCTTCCTGGTCGCCGCGTTCCAGCACCACCTGCAGGGCGCCGACGCCGGAGATCAGGAAGGCCATGCCCGGCCAGTCCAGGCCCTTGACCGGATGCTTGTCGCGCGGCTCCTTGATGTAAAGCAGGGTCATGATGGTGGCCACGATGCCCACGGGGATGTTGATGAAGAAGACCCAATGCCAGGAAAGATGGTCGGTGATATAGCCGCCCAGCGCGGGGCCGATGGTGGGGCCGATGACCACGCCCAGGCCGTAGATGGCGTTGGCGAACCCCAGCTCCTCCTTGGGGAAGGTCTCGACGATGATGGCCTGCGCCGTGGACAAGAGCCCGCCGCCAGCGATCCCCTGGAGGAAGCGGAAGGCGACCAGCATCCACACGTTGGTGGAGAAGCCGCACAGGATGGAGGCGAAGGTGAACATGATGATCGAGGCCGCGAAGAAGCGGCGGCGGCCGTAGCGCGCGCTCAGCCAGCCGGACATGGCGATCATGACCACGTTGGCTGCCGCATAGGACGTGATGACCCAACTGATGTCGCCCAAGGTGGCGCCCAGGCTGCCCATCATCTGGAGCAAGGTGACGTTGACGATGGAGGTGTCGATCAATTGCAGCAAGGCCGCGGAAACCACGGTCAGGATGATGATCCACTTTTCCATCCCGAACTTCATCGGATTATCCTCCGGCCCGCGTATCGATGGCGACGGTCACGGACATGCCGGGGACCAGGCGCGCGGAAGCAGCGTCATCCAGATTGATGCGCACGGGCACGCGCTGCACCACCTTGGTGTAGTTGCCGGTGGCGTTGTCGGGCGGCAGCAGGCTGAAGCGCGCGCCGGTGGCGTATTGGATGGAAGCCACCTGGCCGGGGAGTTTACGGCCCGGGAAGGCATCCACTTCGATTTCCACGTGTTGGCCCGGTCGCACGTCCGACAATTGCGTCTCCTTGAGGTTGGCCACCACCCATACCGAGCCGTCCATGACGATGGCCATCACGGGCTGTCCGGCCGAGACGAGTTGGCCGTTCTCCAGGTTCTTCTTGGCGATGTGGCCGGAGACGGGCGCGGTCACCACGCTGTATTCCAATTGCAGCTTCGCCGCGTCCAGCGCCGCTTCCGCCGCTTCCAGCCTCGCGTCCGCCGCGCGCACCTGGGCGTTGGCGCCCACGATGGTGAAGGACGATCCCTTGGCCGCTTCCGACGATGCCGAGTACGCGGCCTGGGCGCTCTGGTAGGCGGTCTCGGCCGCGTCCAGCTGCGCCTTGCTGGCGATGTCCTGCTTGTACAGATCCTTGGCGCGATCCGCATCGTTCTTGGCCTTGGCCAGATTGGCCTTCGCCGCCGCGAGATTGGCCTGGGCCGCGGTCTGCTGGGACTCGGCCACGCGCGCTCCCGCGCCCGCCACGCCGCCCTTGGCCGCCGCCTGGGCCGCCAGCAAATCCGCTTCCGCCTGCCGCACCTTGATGGCCAGCTCACGGGAATCCAACGTGAACAACGTGTCCCCGGCCTTAACGGCCTGCTCATCCACTACGAACACCTTGGCCGCATAGCCGCCCACGTGCGGACTCACGGAAAGGATATGCCCTTCCACCTGCGAGTCGTCCGTGGTCTCATGGGTGTGGTGGAACCACCAGTTGGGGATCCCGAATCCCAGGCCGATCGCCGCGATCGCCAGGAGTATGCCGTTGCGCTTCATGTTTTTCATATTTCCGCCATCCGATGGGCCGCCTTGAGGAATTCCAGGCGCGCCCTGCTGTATCCGTACACCGCGTCGATATAGGCCTGATGCGCGAGGCTGACGCTGCCCTGCGCGGAGATCACTTCCAGGTTTCCGGAGGCGCCGCTGCGGAACTTCTCCCGGGCCATACGCTCCTCCGCTTCGGACAATTGCACCCGTTCCAACGCGAAGCCCGCCTCTTCGCGCAAAGTTTTCATGGCCGAAGCCGATTCGCGCAGGTCCTCCTGCGCGGCCGTGCGCGTCTCGCGGATGCGCAGCTCCGCCTGGCGCACCTTCTGGGCCTGTTGCGAGATGCGGGCCCGGCGCTTGCCGCCGTCCCACAGGTTCCAGTTCAATTGCAGGGCGATGGTTTCGGTCCATTCCGCGCGGGCGTTCAAGCGGCGGCCGCTCAGGCCGTAGTCGCCGGCCAGATCGAGGGTGGGCAGGAATTCCGAACGCAAGGAGCCCATTTCCGCCACGGCGGTCTCCTTGCGCTTTTCGGCGGCGGCGATCTCGGGAAGGGAGGCTGATGGGGCCGGGGACAACGCGGGAGCGTCTCCAGCGGCGGTTCCTCCGATGGTAGCGGTGGAAGTGGCGGAAACGGCGGACCCGTCCGCGGGAGCGTCCGTGGCGGCATTCGCCGATGAGCCCGCGCCTCCCAGGGAAAGGGAATCGGTCAGCACGGGCACGCCGTCCAGATCCTTGCCGATGGCGCGGAGCAGGGCGTAACGCGCGTGTTCCTCCCCGTTCGAAGCGGAGGACAAGGCGCTGCGGGCCGTGGAGACCTGGCCCTGGGCGCGCACGACTTCGATTTGCGAGGCGCCGCCCGCGGTCTTCTGGGCCAGGCTGAGTTCGGCCAATTGCAGGGCCAGGGCCAGTTCCTCGCGGCGGGAGGCCAACAGGGCGCGGGCGCGGGACAGGGCCAGATAGGCTTCCGCCGCGGACAGGGCGGCGTTCTCTTCGGCGGCGTCCGCTTCCAGGCCGCCCAGTTCGACGTCCTTACGGGCGGCGCGGTAGCGGCTCCAACCGGCGGCGTCGATCAGGGTAACCCGGCCGTTAACGCGGGCGTCCTGGGCGTTGAACGGGCCGATGAGGTTGGGGAATGGAGGAGCGTCGGCCGAGGACGGGAACGACAGGCCCATGGCGGGCAGGTCGAAGGACCGCAATACGTCCGCGGCGGTCGCCCCGATGTGAGGGAGCAATGCGCCCCGGGCCTCGCCCAGGCGGCCTTGGGTTTCCTGTGCCTTGGAACGCGCGAACTCGGCCTGGAATCCGGCCGTACGCGCAAGATCCATGGATTGCCGCAGGCCCAATCGCAGCGTGTCCGCCGGGGCCTGCGCGGCAAACGCAGCGCCGGAGTTGGCGGGGAGCGCGGTAACCGCGGTCAAAGTGACCGCGGCGAATTTACGGGCCGCGAAAATCATTTCTTCCTTCCTCGAGGCTTGCCGTTGAGCAATCCCCGGATCACGATATCGGTGGCGCAGACCACGATCCCGGCCATGGGATACGGATCCAGTTTGTTGACGCCCAGGTGCTGCTGCAACAGGGCCTGATAGGAAAGTCCGGCCGTGGCGAAGCGGGCAATGCCCGCGGCGTCGGCTTCCGGGCGGAATTCGCCGGAGGCCTGGCCTTCCTTGATGATCTTCTCGGCCAGCTTCCAGGTCCTGAGGAGGCCCTTGCCGGCCCACAGTTTGAAAATCCCCGGGAGTTCCACGGCGATTTCGCCCAGCACCATCTTGTGGAAGCGGCCCACCTCCTCGGTCAGCCCCCGTTCCCATCCCCGCTCCATGAAGAAGCGCAGCTTTTCCGCCGCGGTGCCTTGGAACGAATCGACGGCGTTCTCGGTGAGGCCGAACAGGACTTCGAACTTGTATTCCAGGGCCTTGCGGAGGAGATCCTCCTTGTTCTCGAAATAGTTGTACACGGTGCCTTTGGAGACGCCGGCCGCCTGGGCCACGTCCTCCAGGCGCGCGGCCCGGTAGCCGCGCCGGGAGAACACGTCCAGGGCCGCATGAAACAGGGCTTCGGGCCGCTCTTCGGCTTTGCGTTCCCATTTGGGTTTGGCGAGGGGTTTGATGCGGGCCATGGTCTCTGCTTCCGTCGGGTCCGAATAAGTGACCCATAAGTAAATTACTCTTCGGTCAATTAATCCGTCAAGGCATTCACGGGCTTGATGCGGACTTCCGGAAAATATTTACGGAATCCTTACCGGCCCCTGGAAATGCGGGTGTAATCGGGATAGCCGTTTCGGTGGGGTGCCTGGAAGAATTGGGATTTTTACCGGAGTTTCAAGTTACTGACTCGAAAGTCAGTAACCCATTGGAGCCTGGGCGGGCCGGTTTCCGCGTTGCGCGGGACCCGCTCCGAGGCCGAGGGCCTACTCGTAACGGAGGGCGTCGATGGGGTTGAGGCGCGCCGCCTTGCGCGCCGGATACCATCCGAAAAAGATTCCCGTGGCCGCGCTGAAGGCGAACGCGATCAGGATGGAAGCGGGAGAGAGCTTCACGGCCCAGCCCTGGACGGAAGACAGGAACATCGACGCGCCGGCTCCGATGGCGATGCCGATCAGGCCGCCGCAGAAGCTGATCACCATGGCCTCCACCAAAAACTGCAGCAGGATGTCCCGGCCTTTCGCGCCCACGGCCAGGCGGATGCCTATTTCACGCGTGCGCTCCGTGACCGAGACCAGCATGATGTTCATGATGCCGATGCCGCCCACCAGCAGGGAGATGCCGGCGATGCTCGAGAGCAGTACGGTCATGGTCTGGGAGACGCTGCCCGCGGCCTGGGCGATTTCCGTCTGGGTGCGGATGTTGTACTCCGGGGTATCGAACGGGCCCAGGTGGAAACGGCGGCGCAGGACGCCGTCGATCTCGGCCGAGGCTTCGGGGATGGCGTTCTCGCTGACGGCGGAGGCGATCAGGTTCTGCGCGAAAGTGGCGCCGATGAGCTTCTTCTGTACCGTGGAATAGGGCGCGATGATGATGTCGTCCTGATCGTTGCCGAAGGATCCCTGGCCCTTCGCTTCCAACAGGCCGATCACCTTGAAGGGCAGGTTCTTGATGCGGATGTTCTGGCCTACGGGATCCACGCCCTCGCCGAACAGGTTGGTGGCAACGGTCTTGCCGATCAGGGCGACTTTGGACGCGCCGCGTTCGTCGGACGTGGTATAGGGGGAGCCGGAGGTGAGGGCCCAGTTGCGGATCTGCAGGTATTCCGGATAGGCGCCGTAGACGCTGGTGCGCCAGTTCTGGCCGCCGAATTTGATCTGCGCGCCGGATCGGGCGGTGGGGGTGATGTAGCGCAGGCCCGGGGATTCCTTGCGGATGGCCTCCACGTCGTCCTCGTTCAGCTTGCTGGAAGAGCCCGCATCCATGCGCACCGTGCCCGGCCCGCCGCCGCCCGCGAACACGTTGATGACGTTGGTGCCGAGTCCGGCGATGGAGTTCGCGACCATCTCCTTGGCGCCCTGGCCCACGGAAAGCATGGCGATGACCGCGGCCACGCCGATGATGATGCCGAGCATGGTGAGGATGGATCGCAGCTTGTTGCGCGCGAGGGAGCGGAAGGCGATGATGAACAGGGCGGTGAGTCGCATATCAGCCCAGTCCTTCCGAAGGTTTCAGCTGCAACAATTCCTCCGAAGCGCGCAGGGGCGAAGCGTTGCGTTCGTCGCGGATCACCCTGCCGTCCCGGAACACGATCAGGCGATCGGCAAAAGCCGCGATGTCGGGCTCGTGGGTGACCAGGACGACCGTGATTCCCTTGTCGTTCAGGCCCTGGAACAGGCCCATGATCTCCACGCTGGAACGCGTATCCAGGTTGCCGGTGGGTTCGTCCGCCAGGATCAGGACGGGATCGTTGACCATGGAGCGGGCGATGGCTACGCGTTGCTGCTGGCCGCCGGACAATTGGTTGGGATGATGATGGATGCGTTCGCCCAAACCCACGGCCTTGAGGGCCTCGGTGGCCTTGGCGCGGTTGTGCATGGGGTCGGCGTCCTTGCGGTACAAGAGCGGCAGCTCCACGTTTTCCAGCGCCGTGGTGCGGCTCAGGAGATTGAAGGACTGGAAGACGAAGCCCAGCTTGAGGTTGCGCACCAGGGAAAGTTCATCGCGCGTGAGCGATTGCACCTGGCGTCCATCCAGCAGATAGTCCCCGGAGGTGGGCGCATCCAGGCAGCCAAGGATGTTCATGAAGGTGGATTTTCCGGATCCGCTCGCACCGCTGATGGCGACGAACTCGCCGGCGTGGATGTCCAGATCCACCCGGCGCAGGGCCTGCACCGTGACCTCGCCCATTCGGTAGGTTTTGGTCAGGCCTTTCACGGATACGATCGGCGCCGTTCCGGCCGCGTCGGATCGTCCCTTGCTCCGTCCGGGCTCTCCTTGCGCAGCGTTCATCAGTGGGCCCGGCTCCCGCCTCCGCCGCCGATCCTGGGCATGCCGAACGGCGAAGACTGCGCCGCCTTGGCGTCCTTGGCCGAGGCTTCGATCCCGGTGATCACTTCCGTGCCCGCTTCAATCTGCCCGATGATTTCCGTGCGCGAGCCATCCGTCAGCCCGGTCTCGACACGGATGGGTTTGGGCATCCCGTTCTCCAGTACCCATACGCGGCCGGAGTTCGTCCGGGCGCGCGGGCCGTCGCCTCCATCACGGCGGCGATGCGGCACGCCGGAGGAATCCGCTGCGCTGTCGCCTCGGGCGCCCTTATCACCCTTCTCTCCCTTAGCCCACTTCCCTTTTTCTTTGCCGCCGCCTTTGACCAGATCCGGAGGCGAAAAGCGCAAGGCCGCCGCGGGCACGGACACCACGTCCTCCTTGCGGGCCACGGCTATGGTGAGGTTGGCGGTCATGCCCGGCATCAGTTTCAGGGCGGGGTTGGGCGCGCCGATCACGACGTCGTAGCTTACGACATTCTGCACGGTCACGGGCTGCAAGCGGATCTGTTTCACGATCCCGGTGAAGGTGGTGTCCGGATAGGCGTCCACGGTGAAGGTGGCGTTCTGCCCTTGGGCCACCTTGCCGATATCGGCCTCGTCCACGGAAGCCTGCACCTGCATCTCGCGGAGATCGCCCGCCAAGGTGAACAGGGTGGGGGTGTTGAAGCTGGCAGCCACGGTCTGGCCCACGTCCACGGCGCGCGAAAGCACGATGCCGTCAATGGGGGAGATGATGGTGGCGTAACGCAGGTTGATGCGCGCGCGATCCACCTGGGCCCGGGAGGAACTGAGGTTGGCGGAAGCCACGCTGGCGTTGGCCGTGGCCTGATCCAGATCGGCTTGAGAGATCAGGCCCTTGGCGAACAGGGCGTTCGAACGCTTGGCTTCCGAGGCGGCCTGGCGTTCCTGGGCCGAGGTCCGCTCCAGGGTGGATTGCGCGTCCGTCAGCGCCGCCTTGAGCAAGGTGGTGTCGATGCGGGCGATGACCTGGTTCTTGGCGACCTTGGAATTGAAGTCCACGTACAGGGCCGAAACCGTGCCCGAGACCTGGGTGCCCACTTGCACGGTGACCACGGCCTGCAGGGTTCCCGTGGCGGTTACGGCAACCTGCAAGGGACTCCGCTCGGCCGCCGCCGTCTTGTACTTGGTTTCCGCGGGCTTACCGCCCCATTTGTACCAGGCGCCCGCGCCCGCGAGCGCCGCGATCAGGATGGCGGCCTGCACGGATCGCTTCTTGAGAAATGCCATCACTTTCCTCCCGCGGAGTCCGCGCGTGTTCCGGGCGCGCCGGGCGCGCCGGGCGCGCTGCCCGCGCCGTACGTTCCGGGGGCTTGCCGGACTAGATATCCCGCCAGCCTCTGCAACGCCGCTTCCGATTGCTTCGCGCTTTGCCGCGCGGAGATCAAGCGACCCTCCGCGTCCAGAAGCCGCGTCTGCGCATCCCGAAACTCGAGCGGTGAGGACGCTCCCAGCTTGTAACGCTCTTGCGCCGCTTCGGCCTGTTGACGGGCCACTTGGAGATTGCGGCCTTCCAGGGAGATCCGTTGCAGGGCGGTTGCGTATTGTCTGCGGGCCTGTTCAAATTCGGACGCGGCTTCGGATTGGGCCTGCAGGAGGCGGGTCTCCCCGGTGCGGACCCCCACCCTGGCGCTGCGCACGGCCATGGGCGTTCCCAGCCGATCGAACAAGGGGATGGACAGGTTGATGTTGTATCCGAACCCGCTCCGCGTGGGCACGGCGGCGGAATTGAGCTCCGCAGGGGTCGCATTGTAGGATACCCCGGAGTTGAGAGACGGCAGCCAGCGTCCCCGCGCCTCGGCCAGGCTGGAGGCCGACGCGTTCTTCTGCGCGCGCGCTGCGGCGATGGAGGCGTTGTTGGCGTCCAGGCCCTTGCGCCAATCGTCCAATGGCGGCGCGGCCTCCAGGGGAATGGAGTCGGCTACGTCGAATTCCAGGGAGGGCTCGCGGGCCATCACCTGGTTGAGACGCACCTTGGCCGTGGCCAGGGAAACCGCTTGGGTGAGATAGGACGATGAATCCTCGTTCAGGTCCGACAGGGATTGCAATTGTTCCAGCTTGGAACCCGCGCCCACCTCAAGTTTGGCCTGCGCCAGATTGGCCCGTTCCTGGGACACGGTCAGCAAATGCCTGATGGCTTCCAGGCGCTGCTTCTGCTGCACGATATCGTAGTACGAGACCACCACCGTCTCCAAAAGGCTCTCCAGGGATTGGCGCTCCTGCAACCGCGCGGTTTGCTCCTGCGCCTGCGCGCGACGGTAGCCGTTGTAGTCCTGGAACCCGTCGAAGACCAGCCAGTTGGCCGATGCGCCCAGGGAGGTAACGCCGGGGTTACTGTCGAAGGTCCCGCTGCGGGTAACCGAGGCGGAAGCGGAGGGTAGGAAATTCCCGGCCGCTCCCTGCTTGGCGTTGGACGCGAGATCGGTCTGGTCGTGGGAAAGCGAAAGCCCGAAATTGTTTTCCACCGCCAGGCGGATCGCTTCCCGCACTTCCAGGATAGCGGCGTGCGAGCGGAACGGGGTCAGCGCTAAAACCAGCGGGAGGATCAGCAGGGAAATGGATTGGCGGATGGGAACGCGGAAGCACGGGCGCTTGGACATGGGATCGAAAAAATACAAGTTCGCGGCCTTGGACAACGGTTTTTCCGGAGAACCCTCCACTTTTGACAAATAAGTCCGGTCCTTGGTTCCGAGGGGAACCGGAACAGCCGATTTTCCTAGTCAATACTCAATTAGAAAGGCGCGGGGAGTTTGCGAGGCAAACTCTATAGCGACGAGCCTAACTAGTATTGTGTAAGCGAGGCGCGGGGAGTGTGCGAGGCAAACTCTATAGCGACGAGCCTAACTAGTATTGTG
>OBEQ010054984.1_pt1 | contig 15194 bp, 14 predicted proteins | sample 1670901 | NCBI WGS metagenome assembly OBEQ01 (sample SAMEA104232315, study PRJEB22302) | groundwater metagenome | biome: forest; feature: aquifer; material: groundwater | place: USA | collected 2011-08-07 | depth 5.4 m | reverse complement strand
TGAATTATTTGTAGTAAGGAAAATTAATCGTCAACCGGTTCCAACTATAACCGATAGAGAAGTATTTATACGAAAAATGTTAGAACACGGTACGAGACTCAAAAATCCCGACATAATACCAATTCAGATCACTGAATTCGGCGTAAGTGACCGAAATCTCATTCAAATATTTATTGGTGATGCAGATAAACTTAGCTCAATCGCAGACAAGGTCACACAAGAAATCCAGAGAGAACATCCAGAGTTCGTGGTTGAAAGGAAATCCAAAGGAAGACATATTATTCCAACTATAACGGATCGAGAACTTTTTATACAAAAAATGCAAGAACGTGGAGTGAAACTTAAATCTCCTACTTAAACGCGTAAATTTGAAGCATTTACTTTTCGTCACGATGTTTTTATAATCTCTCGCCAATCACCTTTCATTGTATCAATAGTCTTTTCTATACCATTCGTCCCTACATACTTATCTAACTTTAATAAAAAGCCTGGAACGTACGCATTATTAATTGCGCTATATAGATGTTTCCATGCTGGTATCCTTTCTCCATATGGTAGATCTGGATTATAGTTTTCAAAAAATGCCTTGATAAAAAGCTCTTCTGAAACTGGAATTTTACCTTGTTGTTGCAATAATTTGAAGAGCTCTCTTTCTTTTTCATAGGTAGTATCTGTGATCGTACATATATCTTGTGTGAGAGATTCGGTAACTCCCTCATTCAACCAGCGAAATCGTGACGACTCACCACTTTGGAACCTCAAGCCAACACGTTGAGCATTATAGTAATAGTTTTCATCATCATCTGCGATAGGATTTTTTGGTTTTTCTGCAACTAGGGTTCTCCCAGAAAGTGCATGTAACATTTCGTGGGTGTAGACTTTTTCCCCTCGTCGGCGAAGCTCTTGTTGAGCAATCATCGCAATTTCTCTTTCAACTTCGAAATGTCCTCCTTTATCAGATGTGAGATCATCTCTTAGGGCGTCACCAAGTACGACTTTAGTATTTTGAAGCCTGCGCTCCAAAACCTCGATTGAAAGGGGATATGATCCACTGGCGATTTTTTCTCGTAATCGTTTATCAAATTGAGACTGCCATGTTTGGACTTGAGTATCGAAAGTGCTTAAATAATCCTCAAACCTTTTTACATGAGCGACAATCATCTGCTCCAATACTTTATCGGAAATTCCGCTTACAGCAAAAATCTTTTGGAAATCAGGTTTTTCATTGCGTCTCAAAATAAAAGAGGTCAATCCAGTGTCACTATCTAAAAGACTCTCCCCAATAAAGTCTATAAAATAATGCGCTGATCGAGGGTTATGGGATTGTGATTGTAGCTTAACCCTTGCATTTCCAAGTTTTTTTGTTAAACCTGATTCAAATTTTGCTTTGAGAGAGTCAGACATTCGATCCATGTGTTTTCTATATACGTGAACGTCATATCCAAATGCATATTCTGCAGGATCTAAAAGAACTACAGTTTGTTCCTGGCGACTTCTATAACCTTGATCTGCTTCAGAAATTTTCTTAATACTTCTTTGCTCTGTTTGTCCCTCGGTCATATCTGTAATTATATATCGGAAGAATTAGTTCTGGTAGTGACATTTTATAACCTATCTCAAGTCACAAATGAAAAGTCAAACAAATAGGAGAAACGAGGGTGGGGTAGAGGCTAAACGTAAGAAAGAAAGGTTCGAAACGTATCCGTCCACTCACCCAATACAACCCACAGTCAAATCTCTTTTAAAAACTATACTTCTTGTAAGATATAATCTATATCATGCCCGGAATAGACGAATCAACCCATCCACCAATTACTTCAGATTCTGATATTCCTTGCCGCGAGGTGCAATTCGCGAGGATATACGACAAGTTAGAACCGAATCGTCCTATAGATATAATGATATTTGGTGATGGAAAGCTTATTATTGACGAGGAGAATTTAGGGTTGGAAAGAGTAAGCCGTGAAAGCTTAATGCAAGCTTGGATGTCTCAAAAAGATGCATGGACAATACAATGTAAAGAATTAGGAATTAATATTGATCCTTTTACCGTCTTTACGTATTACCATATTCAAAAAAAGGCATATGAGATATTGGGTGCGCCAACTAATTCAAAAGGGAAGGAACGAAACGAAAAATATGCACAAGGAGAGTCAGTTAAACTTTCTGAAATGCGGGGTATGGCGATGTGTTCCGAATATGCTGCATTAGAATCATATATCGCACAGAAAATTGGGGAACAAGCTCACTTAATTGTTGGAACAACAATTGTGGGAGAAGACCAGTGGAGAGAAGCCCATATGTATACTTGGATCGATGGCATAAATGCAGTCTTAGAAGGAACACTTGCTGCTGAAAATGAATACCCCGCACTAATGAGGCCCGTCAATAACGCAACACTCCAAACTCTTGAAAACGGGCTTGACATAGAATGTAAACGAATAGGGACAAATCAAACAGCAATTTATGGACTGGCGGCTGGCGGATTTGGAGCTAGACTTAGACCAAAATTACCTAACTCCTTACAAGAAGCCACACGTGGTTAGTAAATAAGGTAAATTCTAGATGCATCCATCCTCTTACACACCCTTCGTTCGCTATTACTACTGACTCGTTTGTACTTAAATTTACTATGCAGGAACTTTTTATACCAGTAATTATTCAATTGGATAAGTAGCAATTCCCCGTTGTTTATACTCTCGATAAATATTACTTCTGTCAAATCTCAACGAATCACTAACTTCTGCTGCTTCCTTTACAATCGGATGATCATTTATCTTACTCTTATCAATAGAATTAACGGTGTGTCTAACCAATTCTTTAACTATATCGTCATACGATTTCCCTTGCTGACTCGCTAAATGCTCTAAAATTGTAACTCCTTTGGATTTATTACCTTTATGAGTAAATTCTGATAAGGGAATCCTAAATTGAGGATACATCTCATGTAAAAATATCTTCCTCATCATATCAAGTCCCCCTTCATGTGCATTTTGAAATTTAAAGGCGTTGTCTGAAGAATCAGCTACTTCAACATGAGGGAGACCTCTCTTTCTGTCAATAAAAGCCATTAAAGCTCTTGCTGAGGTACCATTTCTGTCTCTAAACGGATGAATGCCGATTAATACCGTAGTTGCCCATACTTTTAATGCTTCTGGATTTACTTCAGGTTGAGCGAGAAGTGAATCTACCTTATCAGAAAATGATGTGAGTAATGTCTCAATCTGTGTCTCCGGAGCAATAAATTCTATACGCTCGTCTGCCATAATTCGAGACGAAACACCATCTGGTCTTACCCCTGGAATTACATCAGTTCCTCTCAGTGAAGTTTGTTGTACCTGCAGCAGGAAATCTAAGGTTTTTAATTGTAGGACTTGTTCTGTGTTAATCCACTTGTTAATGGTTGACAAATTTCGCAGTTTTAATCCTAAATCTTCTCTATCTGCAATCGCGGATATGGTACTTTCATTTCGTGGATCATCCATGTCACCTACTATATTACAATATAAAAAGCTAGGGCTGGTTGTAGATTATGTAGGAACTTTTTATCTTTCCCACTTCTTATCTTTAGGAGAAAAATTAACTTGGTAACCTGGTATTCCTAATGATATTCCGTATTGACTTGCTTTAACGTAGTCGTCGAAATTCTTTCTACCTATTCTAAATACCTTATAAGGATAGATGATGAAATGATACTGTTTATTGTTGTAATCTGCATACCATGCCGTATGTTTTGTATCAAAAGATTCACTGATTGTTTTAGCCATCTCTTCCTCTTTTCCTTCTGGAACCTCTATGGTATGTAGCGTCCATTGTTTTAACCAAGGAGTTTTATGCTTTGATGTTACCTTTTCTATCTTAGTAGCTCTAATTATGAGATCATCCAAAACAGATATGTTTGACAAGCTTTCTTCAATAATAACTCCTTGATAATTCATGCGGTGATTTTGCCAAAAATTTTAGTGGTCTTTCTAGTTGAATATATGGTCCCTTATCACAGATTATTCCTTTGAAAACAATTTCTAATGAACTGGATTTTCCACAACGTCGGTAGGAGGTATTTTTAAAGGCGCATTCTCTTTTTTAAGATATTCCCAAAATGTTCTTCCTAGAGGGGTTAACCGAAACTTTCTATTGGTACTGTCGTGCGCTATTAATCCAGCATGGATCAAAAAATTAATGAATTGCTCAAAAGAGACATTGTAATATACTGACCAAATTGTTCGCCTAAACAATGCAGCTGCTATATCCTCTGTTATTTCATCGTTGGAATTCGTCATAACATTTAATATGACCATTTGGCTTGGAAATATTAATCGATACGTTTTTTCAAAATGATATCCTAAGAAAAATGTATCTTTATCTCTGGAAGTGTACTCTTGTAGTTCTTGTAATCGTTGTTGTATTTGTTTTGACGTCTTTAGCTCAGAATTTAAAGCCTCTATTTCTTTTATTTCTGTAGCCCCTATTTTTTCTTGCTGCTTCTGAATAGTTTCTACTGAAAACCCTAGACCAGCGAGTTTAAACCCTCCACCATTGATCAATGTTTTTATTTCTTTTTTGAATATCAATAAAATGATTCCTATTGCTGAGAATGGAATTATTGTTTTAAGCAGATCTACTACTATACGTATTATTTCAATCCAATTTTCATTAGTCATGTGAGGAAATTATATCATCTTACTTTACCTACAGAAAATTCGTAAATATTCAAGATTTGAATTCAGTTTTTCAAAATAGAGGCGAGCGCAGTTCGATTTAACTTACCCGCAAGATATTCATAATATTCTTCCACATTATCCAGTTCCTTACCTTTTGGCTCTGGAATAGTACCCGGTGGAAAAACATTATTCCAATATTCAATACGTTTCCAGTCTCGTTTCTCGTCGTCCTTCACCGATATCCATGGTCTCCCTATTTCAGATATACTCAGTATTCGAGTTGGAGTAAATTGTTGTCGAATGAGGTGCATGTCTTGTACTGCGTTAAGGGGAAGAGTGGTAAATTTATCCCTGATTCTATTAGCTGGAGTATCAATCTCATATCCCCAAAATAGAATAGCTCCATCTTTATAGGTTTTGACCTCTATGATGTAAAAGATATATTTTTGGTCAGCCGTTGTATATTTGTAGCGCGCAATGGGGTTATGTGAGCGCTTTTGCGGATTATATAGAGGTATTCCTGGAAATTGAGTTGAGAGTACCCATTTAATTGTTAACTTATTTTTAAGCTGTTTCAATTTTTTACGTAGTGATTTTCTTTTCATGGTGGTTTTCTGAAATTATACTACAGGTAACATTTAATCTGCCTTTGTTTTTACTTGTTGCCACACAGTGGTTTGTAGACCATGCTCCTCAAGCATTTGTCGGGTAGTGATAAAAAACTTGATGGCAATCTCTGGTTTATCTGCCAATGTGCGCTTGATATGATAACTCAAATAGTTCCTCATTTTTTCATTGGTACACACCAAAAGAATTGAGGGTATGGGATCTTTTGACGCTTCATGCCACATATCATCTTGAACGTAGTCAATATATGTTTTTATCCGTCGTTTCAATACAAAGCGAGGTGTTCCCTCATCAAACACCTCAAGAAAGTATCTTTTTGTAGCTTTTCGTGAATTTTTTACCACAATATACGCGTCCGGACGAGGATCTGGCAGTGAGGCATAGTTTGAGATATCAATCTTTGTGAAAAAGTGGAGTGTCTTTGGTAGCTTTGTATAGTTCTTGAGGTGGATATAGATATCGGCAATGCATAATGAATGGTCTTGAAATTGTTTGGAGCGGTCTTTTTCTGAATAGATACGATCAAGGATTTGAGTATCGTATTTGTTTAACTGTTTTAATATCTTTCTACTTTTTGTAGCAAGACAAAAGACTGCGGGTCTGGTGTTTTCTGCAAATGTTTGTCTGTTATAGAATCGGTGGATGTAGTGTTTTTGGTTTAAGTCTTTGAGCCATGCTTTTATTCTGTGGGGATCTTTGTGGTTGAATATGTTTTGGAAGTGTTTCGTGTTTAGGAATCGGAATCTGATGAGGAGCGTGAGTATGTCGAGTTGTTTGGGAGTGAGGTTATGGTTTATCATAGGGTAGAGACAATATGTGTCCTTTCTCCTTTATATGTATATATAAAGTAAAAAGAGGAAGAATAATTACAGTTTAGACACATATTTGCTTAAAAATTGTACCCACGCGCAGGTACAGATATTTTTTCCACTAATCCTCTGGTAAGCCATAATTCACCATTTTATTATCAGCATCCTTTTGTGTTTTTCGTCGCCCTCTTTTATTGGTTTTAGGTGGTGTATTGGGTTGTTTCACTTTCTCCTCAGGTTGTTTTTCAACAGGTGTGGTATACACAATCGCATAGCGACTCCGTGAAGCGTCAATAAGTTTGTTAAACCTATCCCTATTTACTGAAACAGTTACTGGTATTGTTTTTCCTGAAAATACATCCTCTGGGTTCATGGTTGCAACCTTCATATAGAAGTGGTATGCCGGTAGATTGGGGATATCCCCCTTTTTAACAAGAGGCGCAAACTGCCGCAACAGAAGATGTTCATCAACCGGATTGCCACTGCCGAAACTTATCACTGTCCCCACGTTTGCAAGGATGATATGGACCAGTGATCGATCTTGCTGCTGGGATGTTGACTGCTCAGCCATCACGAGCTGTAGCTTGTATTTTCTGGCCTCTGATAACATCTGAACGAAGGAGGGTGTGGCAAAGTTCTGAAACTCATCAACAAAAAGTTGAAAGTCACGTCGTTTTGTCGCATCTACTCGAGCGCGCTTAAGCGCCGCAAGCTGCAGTTTATTGAGTATCATAATCCCCAAAACTGCAGACGTGTCCTCCCCGAGTTTTCCTTTTGAGAGATTACAAATGAGTATCTTTCCGCTATCCATAATCTCATCAAAGTTGATAGTAGATTTCTTTTGCTCTAGAATCCGCTTAGCCGAAGGTGAAAACAGGAATCGTCCAATACGGGAGGTTATGGGTGAAATCATTTTAACCTGCTGATAATCCCCGGCCTTTCCAAACTCAAACTTCCAGAAGTTCTTGAGATACTCATCTGTCAACAAATCGGTCACTTGTTTTCGAAATACCGGATTTGTTAATAGATCATACACGGTAAACAAGGTCCTGTCCTTGACGGTGAACGCCGTATGGATGGTGTTTCGCAGTATATACTCAATTCTGTGGGGACTGCCCGTGCCACTCCAGGCGTCTGAGAAGACTTTCCGGAAAAGTGAGATGACGCTTTCTGTGATGAACTCTTTTTCCCGTAAGGTGTCATCCTCATCCAAGCCGTCTGTCAGTTCAAGCAAGTTTACACCAATTGGGTACTTTAAGTCATCAGGATTAAAATATATGAGGTCTTGAGCTCGTTCTTCTGGAATATATGTCAAGACCTCCTCAGCGAGCTCTCCGTGTGGATCTATGACGCCTATCCCATACCCATTCCAAACATCCTCTCTGATCATGGTTGACAATAGGGTTGATTTACCTGATCCTGTTTTCCCAATAATATACATGTGCCGCATTCGATCTTCCTTTGTTAACCCTATTGGGGTTGTAACTCCTCCATACGTGTTTTTCGCAAATACAAGATCCAATGACCCATTAGTTTTTTTCAATGATAAGGGAGCCGGCAGCTGAGGGCTTTTGTTCTTCACGATGTCCTCAGTTTTGGTCGTTGATGAGTAGGGAAAGTGGTACAAGGAGGCAACTTCAGAAACGGAAAAGATAGGGTTATCAGTAATCGATAACAGTCTATGTTTAAAAAACAGATACTGAAATGTTGTAAATTTTGACCCTATTGGGGGTATGTTCCGTAACCAATCAAGAAGCATATTTCGTTTTGGCCTCAGCCACTGGTAGGTATGTTCAAACGGAGCAAGAGATGTTAGTAACCCTCGCATACGATCATATACCTCACTTCCAGTGTCGCCAATAACCAGAAACCGTACAGACGCCTCATACAGTTCGCTTTTTACTTTCTCAGCAACAGTCTGTCGAAATGCCAACTCCTCAGCGGAAAACTCTTTCTCTACACGCTTGGTATCTGCCATCAATGTAAATACATGAAACGGCAACATCTCAACCCGTTTGTCACTGGAAAATAGGTAGACAATCAGTTGGAGAGGCGTTAACAGGATAAACAACACTAGTTTTGGGACAAACAGAAGTATTGCTTTGAACGCGCGCTTGAGGAGGTTCCGTGACCGATAGAGATGTGACCAGATATCTTTGCCTTTCATGATGGAATTCTTTATCAGTAACGTTTCCTCTCCTATTTGGGAATGGGTGTTAGAGTAGACAGGGGTCAACACAAGCTGCATTGCCACCAAATCGCCCTCTGCCAGTTGGGTCATATGACCAGTAATGTAGGCAATGGGGTCATGCTTATCCAGTTGGGCTTGAGATACAAGGGGAATTGCAAAGTGGCGCCCCAGCTGTATTTCGACAATCTGCCATACTTTATTTATATTTTTTTCTGTTGCAGGCAAATAATCCTCGATTTCCCGTACCTCAACACTCGACATATACGATCTTATGTTTTTTTGGATGAGGTTTGCGTTATAAGGAGAAGTTTTAATAACATACCGGATTCCCTCACCTTTTCTGGACATGAGCTCAAAACTCATTGGCCGTTTATTCCCAATAGTCCGATCAATCCATGAGGCGGGTTCTGTAACTTTATGCAGTGTTGTGAATAATTGCTCTGTTGAGAATTGAGACAGTAGGGTATTATCCGAGGGGATGATTTCAAGAAATACTAACTCCGTTTTCAGGTGGGCAAGAAAAAACCTAATTCGTAAGATAAGGATACTTATAAGAAAAAGGGCAGCGACGACTCCTGCTGCAATAAGATAGGGAACATATGTACGAAACAGTGGAGTCAGGTTGATGATAAGAGGGACAAACAAAAAAGCGAGTATGTGATAGATCAAGAGAAAAAAGGTAACGAAAAGATTCATCCCTTCATAAGGATTAGTAGGTGTTGGAGACAGGTGTATGGCGCTCATATGCTACTTACGGAGCGTATTATACATCTAAACCGATAGTAATTCCAGGAGATTATGGCTAGCTTTTTCAGGATATTCCAAGCGTTCGACGTGAGAGAACTAACTATATTATTCTGAAGTGATTAGCTTATTAAACCCAATGCAGTAAGAGTATCCTTGGTTACTTGATTATTCTCAATACCTTTAAATATAATTTTCTTGTCTTGATAGATTTCTTTTAACCCTTTTATAAATTCATCAGCAAAAGAGGGCGTAAGTACTTCTACTCCTGAGAAATCCAATACAATTCCTTCGGGATCATTTGAACCATTAATAATTTGTTTTGCACGCAAAACAGCCTCATGGCCTGCGGGTCTGCTATTTAATATATTTCCAAATTTTACCATTTGAAGTACCATACATTATTCTCCTCTTATGCGTAGTTTATCACAAACTGTGCTACTGTTCCTAATATTTTGTTAACTTTAGTATCTTTCATGCCCGATTTGTCGACAATTACTAGGCCATTCCCTGAATGAATCATAACTTTACCCGCAAAATTTTGAAGTGTCCATTGCTGAATGAGCTTTAGTCCATTTCCTCTTATTTCACCCATTCTTCCTGTATTTCCTGCTAATCCAAGTTTGATTGCTTCAATATCATTACTAATTTTAGGAAATGCTGCTATGAGCGAACCAGAGAATCCAACTCCAGGATCACCTACTGCAATCTCAATAGCATGCACATTGGGATAATGTTGTGCAGCAATAATACACCCTGATACATCTGTTGGCCAGTTGCCAAGATTATGGTCAAAAACGTTATTGCCTAGTTCTCCTACCAACGCAGTTGCTCTTTGTGCATCGCTTTCACTTAATCCAAAGTTCATAAACATTGTGATAAAACGGCTAAGCCTCGCATTAAATTCATCTCGATAGTAACAGTGCATTACCTCGTGGATATTTATATTATTCCTTTCAGGAACTTGCACTCTATCTAGTCCTTCTTTAGCTTCATCGTAACCAAGCTCAGCAAGTATTTTGTCAAAATGCATTCTTTTAAAATATACATTCGTCTCCGTTTTACTTGGTAAGATAAGTTTTTTATTTGGATCGGATTTTCTTTCAATAAGTAAAAGACAAATCATTACCATTGACCATGGATGGACAAATTCAACTTCAGATAAATCAATCACAGAACCTTTTATGATTTTGCTTACATTTTTGTAGAAGTTATTGAAATCAAGATTCATTATATTTGTAATATTATCACATGGGGAATCAGATATAAAGCAGCATAAAGGTAATTTTGCGAAGCTAGCGGTTCTAATGTTGTTGTCCAGTGCCCGCAGCCAGTAAGCACTGAGCACTCAGAGCACTTAGTTGTTTGAATTCACCTCTTTTTTATGAGAAACTAAAGTGAGTATATGGATGTAAATACAGAACTACATACTGAAAATATAACTCCAAAAGCTTCAGAATCAACATTGCAATTAGCCCGAGCAAATGGTGAGTTTTACAATGCTGTGCTTACTACTTTTTTATCTAAGGGTAATGGAAAAGGTAAAAATCAACAATTAAAACAAAGTCTTGATAGGTTACCGCCTCATGCAAAATCTTTATATGAGAGAGGTATTCAAGACTTTGAAGGAGAGCTGGCTGAAAACCACGCATTATTAGAGCTGCATCGAGGAAGAGAATCTGGTTATTTGCTCGAGTGCGTTATGCTTTCTAAAGGTAGAACCCCAGAGCAAATAGTTGAAGTATTGAGTCATGTTACACCTGATAAAGCACGCTTTGTCGAACCTATTCCGGGCGTTGCCTTAATCCAAGTTGAAAAAGATCTGTATCGTTATCTTCAGGAGACTGATGTAATTCCAACAGAATCTCATGCTGTCCAATTTGGGAGTGATACCAAAGCAGAACCTAGTTTCATGATACTCCAAAGACTATCTCTTCAAAAAGGATTAAATGATGCAGCAATATCACCAGCTGAAGATCCGACAATAAGACATGAATTCCACCATTTTGTGTGGAACTTTTTAGAGCGGGCGAAATTTGTGAGAGAACCTCAAGATACAACCCCTGAGCTGTCAAAAGCATTTGGTAATTTTAGAAATGAATTGAGTGCATACATCATACAAAATAGGTCTCTGACTGAAATCGATCCACTCGCTATGGTTTATACAAAAGATCAAGATATTCAAAAAAAAGCTAATGATGTAAAATCCCTTACATATGTTTGCATGGAACTAGCAAAAAGTAAAATGATGGACCCTTCTACTTTTCTATACCCAGCTATGACTTCTAGAAATTTCAGAGAGTTAGAGGAGAAGTTTTTAGAACTTACTCCAGTTGAAGGGCAAGTCGATAACGCAATGCTGGATACCATCTATTCTCTTTGGAGAAACAAAGGGGCACTTTTACAAAGTGTTATGGAAGTGCTTCAAAGAAAAAATGTAAAAGTATCCCCTGATGCAATGAGGGCGTTCGCAGAGCATAGTTTAGAATCTCCAGGGCGGAAATCCTATGGTAACTTCTACGGTTTAAGAGACTTTCAATCAGTAGCAGAGAAATTAGAACAGTTCGGCGAGGCGTTTGGTGTGACAGAAATATCGGCAAAAGAGCTACTGGAGGGTGTATTACGGGGGAAATTACCCATACCTGACGAAATGATCAAACAGGTTTTGAATATTCCAAATCAACTTATAGGGAATCTACCTGTTGTTAATGATCCAGAAGCCTTCCTAACTTCTTATTTATCATTATGGAGAATTGATGATGAAGGTCAAAGAGCGGTTTATTCTCAATTAATTAGTGCTACTCCAGAGATGAGAGTAACATTTGATAGAGTTAAAGATGATATTTTGGAAAAAGACGAGAGAGAGTTCAGAATGGAATTTGGATATGAAGGAGCAGATGAGGAAAGAAAGAAACAAATTGATCAGGATTTGCAAAAGAAAGTTCAGTTGTTTAAGGCGTTGTAGATTTTATTTTATTGATACATATATACGTAGTTTTATAAAAAGTTCCCACATAGTCAATCAGAGCTAGCCAAATGGACGATCGCTATTTTTAAGTACTTTAGCCTACTATAACAATCTAATGAATTAAGCAGAGTTCCCCGTCACTGGAGCCATAGCGGAAGGGACGGGGGTGAATGCTCGAGTGAGATGACGATACGATACAATAAGAAGGTATGGATGTTAGGTTGAGTGGACGGATGAATTTAGAACAGGAGTTATTAACAATATTATTCAATGTGTCTTGCATCATCATATTCCTTCGGAGTAAAAATCAATTCTCCCGTTTGAGCACTAAATGCTGGCAGATAATAGGGAAACTGTGCGGCTTTTTGGACATATGCTGCTTTTATTCCATCAGGAATAATAACAAAACTCGTTTTTGTCTGTGCAACTCCTAATAATGCAAATACACCGTCCCTATGAACGTCTTTGATACTTGTTTTTATATTATTAATCTCCATTCCTGCAATAAATTTATCTGATAGTGGGAAATCTTGGAAATTGCCAATTAATTTCATAACTTGATCGTGGTCGTCGGAATAAGGTGGGTATAAAAAGAATTCACGATCTTCAAGAGATCCTGGGTTCAGAAATCCAATAACGATACGGTGTTTTAATGATGCGCCTGTCTGTACAATTCGGCCTTCTTTTGGATAAAAAATAGAAATGGCGTCTGATAAATTTATCAAGCCTGATTCTGTTCCGTATCTTTGCAAGCGCCAAAAACTTGCTGCTAAATCCGATTCTCTTCCAGCATTTGCGTTGCGACTTTGCATGGTTAATTCATTTGCAACTACGCCATTTTGGACTATTCTGTCCAATGCTGAAAAATCAGAATCGTGGAATAAGTCAAACTCACTCACGGGAATGACATTTGTAGGTTGTTCACTTATTCGCCGATTAGTTGCATCGGTTTGTGCGATCTCTTCAGCTGACGGCGATACGAGATGATTCCATCGCTCGACAATTATCTTTCTATCCCTATCGTTTACAGGATCTCCCCGTTTGTAACCGCAGTCGATTATTAGATTGAGAAACTTTAGAGTGTGTTCTGAGGTAAATGATTGAGACCAATACGATTGCCAGTCGTTTACAACTTTGGGGAAATCGATAGAATCTCGTCGTAGACATTGTCTTATCAGATCCACTATAAGCAAAGATCGCATATTTTGTTGATCATTGGGTACAAAAGATATTTCGCCGTTTTTAAATTTTTCGAGTAGTGTTTTTCTGTAATGTTCTGAATAAAGAGCAACAACGTCAGATAGTGTTTCTTGGATAGACGGTTCTCGAATGAACTGGCTAAATGATTGGAGCATACCAATAATTTCCTGCTGATCCGACGGAAGTGTATTGACTAATGCGCGACTTATCAATTCTCTCTGATCTCGGTCCAACCCTCTCATATTTTTTGTATCCTGTTCTCGAAATCGCCATGTTTCAATTTGAAGAGCGCTTTCTATGTTACGTTGCGCATGATCTTTTCGATTTAATTCTTGTTTTCTTGCCTGAAGCAGTCGATAAAAATCTATAAGTTCTTTTGATTCCTGATGTTCCTCTAACCAACTTATAGCCTGTTGATAATTTACTTCAGAATGCTCTAACTTCAAATCAGCTAAAATCAGAGGAACAATATTATTTTGTCGTAATTCATCGTCCATATAAGGAGACATAGTTTCCCGCTCTTTGGTAGTTTCCTCAAGTTCCTTTTCAACCGCTGCAATCTTATCTTCGACTGCTGCAATCTCATCAGGAGTTTTTGTACGAGACCAAGACCAACTATATTTTTGATTAAATATTTGACTTTCTTTATTTTTTTGGAGTTGTGCTTGCAACACCCTGGTTTTCAGATCAATGCCGAGTAAATGAAGCCCTGAGTCTTGTGAATGCAGCCATTGGTCCCTTTCAGCGACCTCTTCTAATAGAGAGCTGTCAGCTCTGCCTTTCTTTTTCAATGTAAGTGCAGTTTCTTTAAAAAAGATAGATATTCCTCGTGCCTTAAGGGAGTGAGCTGATATAATAAGTGGTTTTCCCTCATGATTGTTGACCACTTCATCCATAGTAACTCAGTATAACAAAGGTAAAAATCTATGAGTAAATTTTAAGCATGAAATATAGGGCACATGCATATTAAATTACTTATCTATAAAAGTGATATACTATCCGTATATGGTTGGTAATCTTGATGTAATAGGAAGAAGGAAGCTTGGTGAGAAATTCAAGAAGGCAAGAGAAAAGAAAAAATTAACCCAGGCTGAGGTTGCGAAAAACGCAGATATACATGTTAACTACTATGCTCGAGTTGAGCGAGGCGAGGAAAATCCTTCTTTTGAAATAATCCAGGGTATCATGAGAGTGCTTGGTATTAAATCATTTGATTTACTTTGATCTTAGCTAAGCTTTATTTTATTGATACGTTTGTTAACGAGGTAATAATCGGTTCACAAGAAAATCTGGTAGAGGCACAAATATTATCGCTCGATCAGAATAGAAATACTATATTAACTTAATGCAAATTGATTGGGAACAAATTAAAACACCATTTCTTACAGGGTTTTCTATAGGGGGTGTTGTTATATATTACTTAAAAGGTTTGATCGATAATCACTTTAAGAAAACAGTTCAAACTCGGAGTGATAAACGGGATTTGGCGAAAGAGATTATTGCAATATGTACAGAGGCTGAAAGCAGTAACTATCAAAAGCCTGCGAGAAATAGAGAACATGTAATTGGTCTTGCAAATAATTCTCTTGCTTATGACTCATACCTGGAAGATTTAATCAGAAAATATGATACCGTATGGTTTATTACTGCAAATGTATTTAATAGGACTCCTCGACCTCTTGGTCAGATTGAGTTTTATAGAGAGCTGGAAAAAGAAGCATCTCATTTATCAAAGGATATTAAACAAATTGTTAATAAATGGCTCAGATAATTTAAATTCACTCTGATGTTAATTTATGCCTTTGTTCCTTTGATACACATCCATTAACACCGTCAACCAAGCAAGAAATGGTTCGATAGAAAGTGCGGTGGGGACAGGGCCTATATTTCAACGGTAGAATGCAGCATTCGCATTGCTGAGATCCGAGTTCGATTCTCGGTAGGTCCACTTTTCGAAGAAAAGTGTCCCCAACGAAGCCTGAAAGAGTACCGTA
>OBEQ010925411.1_pt1 | contig 15195 bp, 13 predicted proteins | sample 1670901 | NCBI WGS metagenome assembly OBEQ01 (sample SAMEA104232315, study PRJEB22302) | groundwater metagenome | biome: forest; feature: aquifer; material: groundwater | place: USA | collected 2011-08-07 | depth 5.4 m | reverse complement strand
TGAACACCGAACCGCTTTGGCCTTGTTCGTGACGATATTTATCAGGATGTGAGAATCCCATATTGGATTTGACAATAGATTCTACGCGAGATTGGGAGAGTCTCCATTGCTACCAGAAAAGAGTTCAATTGAGATATTTGCAAGTACCCTTTTTATTGGCACGAACATGGGCGACCGGCTCATGTATTTGCCATCGATCGGCGTCTGTCTCATCCTCGCGTTACTGACGGTGACGCTGACCACGCGGGCCAGGTGGAGCGGCGGGCTCATGGTGCTGGCGTTTTTGGTGAGCTTTTACGGCTGGCGCAGCCACAGCCGCGCGCTGGATTGGCGCACGGAAGACACGCTGTTGGCCAGTGCTGCCGCCGCATCGCCGCAAAGCCTGCGCGTTCGCACGGATATCGCAACAGGATGGTTGTACGCCGGGAAGGATCGCGAGGCCGAACGCGAATTGCGCAGCGTGCTGCAACTGTACCCGGACTATTTCCACGCCGTGCATAATTTGGGGCTGGTCTACAAACATCAGGGACGGCTGGCGCTGGCCGAGCGGCAATTCTGGCATGCGCTGCGCTGCGCGGATGACCGGCGCGTGTATCAAAATCTCGCCTTGGTGTATTTCGAGCAGGGCCGCTACGATCGCGCGCGGGCGATGCTGGAGCAACGCTTTCCGGGCCAGCCTGAACTGAGCGCCGCGTTTCTGGCGTATCTGTTCAAACGTAAATTCACCAGCCAGGACGCACTTGCCAAGCCCCAGGCGATCGCGTACAGTGGTGAACGCCCATGAGCTTCGTCCGCAAGGCGCTTCGCGCCGTCGTCAATTATGATCCGTCATTCTGCGACATGTATGCCGACGCAGGCTCCCAAACCGCCGCCCGCGACTATCTCACACACCTCCAGCACCATCTGCGCGAGTGTTTCGGCGACCGGCCGCTGACCATCCTCGACGCTGGGTGCCAGGCCGGGCGCTTTCTCATTCCGCTGGCGCAAGCCGGGCATTGGCTCATCGGCATCGACCGCTCGGGATTCGCGGTGCGCCGGGCCTCGCGCCATGCGCGGACGCTCAACCTGACCGTGGACTTGCACGCCGGAGACTTGGCCGCGGTGCGCCGCTGGGTCAAACCCTCCAGCGTCGATGTCGCGCTGTGCCTGGAAGTCTTGTATCTGTGTCCCAACTATCGCGAGTTGATGAAGCTGCTCATTGATTCCGTGAAACCCGGCGGCATGGTGGCCATTTCCCATCGGCCCACCGAGTATTATCTGTTCGCGGCGCTTGAGCGAAACCAATGGGCCGCGGCCACTGAACTTGCGACTCGCACCAACGGTCCCTCGCCGGAAGGGGAGTACCACAATTGGTTCACGGACGCGCAGCTGCGCGAGCTGTACGCGCAGATGCGTCTGCGCGTGCTCGGCTGTTATGCCGTCGACGAACATGCGCCGGTGTCTTTGGATCTGTCGCACGTCAACGGGGACGTCACGCGCTTGCTTTCGCCGATGCGCAGCGCCGATGGCCTGTTTCACATTCCGCAATATCGGCTCGTCATCGCCCAAAAAGGATCCGTGTAATCATGCCTGCTCCCACTCGGACGCCGTACACCACCCGCAACGCCGCCGCCGACGCCCAGATCGCGTCACTGGTGAAACATATCCCGGATCAGCAAGATCAACGGCTGCTGTCGGAACTTCTGACCTCGGTCTATCGGTTTGGCGATGATCACGCCTCCACCGGGGATTTGAAGATCGTCAATTCCGCGTTGAAAGAATTGCGTTACGCATTTAACGTCTTCAAGCCGTATCGCCACAAGCGCAAGGTCGCCACGTTCGGATCGGCGCGGGTGGCCAAAGAGCATCCGGCGTACGCGATGGCGGAGCGCTTTGGCCGCATCATGGCCAAATCCGGATGGTCGGTGATCACCGGAGCCGCATCCGGCATCATGCGCGCCGGGCATGAAGGCGCCGGCCGCGAGGCGAGCTTCGGCCTGAACATCCGGCTGCCGTTTGAGCAGGAGGCCAATCCCGTCGTCGCCAAAGACAGCAAGCTCATCAACTGCAAATATTTCTTCACGCGAAAGCTGTTGTTCATTAAAGAATCCCACGCCACCGCGCTGTTTCCGGGCGGCTTCGGGACGCTGGATGAAGGATTCGAGTCGCTGACGCTGGTGCAAACCGGCAAGTCCGATCCGCGGCCAATCGTCTTCGTGGACAGCCCGCGCGGCAATTTCTGGGGGCCGCTGCTGCGCTTCTTCGAGCAGTTGATCAAAGAGGGGATGATCTCGGCGACCGACCGGGCGATCTACCAACACGCGCAGTCGGCCGAAGACGCCGCCAACATCATCCTGCATTTTTACAGCACGTATCATTCGCTGCGCTATGTGAAGGACCTGCTGGCCCTGCGGCTGAATTATCCGCTGCCGGACGGCTGCGATACGCGCTTGACCAAGGAATTCAAGGACCTGTTGGTCAGCGGCCCGATCAAGCAAACCGGCCCACTGCCGGATGAGATGGATGAACCGGAGCTTCAACATTTGCCGCGGTTGGTCCTGAAGTTTAACCGGCGGGAATTCGGCCGCCTGCTGCAATTGGTTCACCGCATCAACGAACTCGGCAGCGGGAAGAGCAGTAGCAAGTTGAAAGTGGCAAGTTAAAAGTCTTGCCTCACGCATTCGTTCGCAGTACACTAACCTTAAGCCTTACACACGCACCTCGAACACACGGCGTCACCGTGATGTTGACTGATGTTGCATAGCGACTTTGTCCATCTTCACGTTCACACCAACTATTCGCTGCTCGACGGCGCCTGCCGCATTTCCGACCTGGTCAAAAAAGCCGCGGAGTTGAAATGTCCCGCCCTGGCCATGACCGACCACGGCAACATGTTCGGCGCCGTGGATTTCTACGAAACCTGCATGAAAGGCGGCATCAAACCCATCATCGGGGTTGAGGCCTACATCGCGCCCACCAACCGCTTTGACCGCACGGCCTCCGGCATCAAAGAATCCAACGCGCATATCGTGCTGCTGGCCAAAGATGAGGAGGGCTACGCGAACCTCATCCAGCTCGTCACCATCGGCTATATGGAAGGCTTCTACTACAGACCCCGCATCGACAAAGAATCCTTAAGCAAATATGGCAAGGGGATTATCGCGCTGACCAGCTGCCTCAAAGGCGTGCTGAACGTCCATCTGACACAAGATCAGTACGAACGCGCCAAACGCGAGCTGGATGACTTCATGCAAATTCTTGGGCGCGAGAACGTGTACGTGGAGCTGCAGAATCACGGCTTGGAAAAAGAAGACGCGGTGCGGCCGCAGCTAATTAAGCTGGCCCGGGAGCTCGGCGCGAACACCGTGGCCACGAATGACGTGCACTATCTCGACGCCTCGTACGCGCAAGCCCACGACGCGCTGATGGCGATTCAAACGCAGACGACGCTGGAGGACCCGCATCGGCTGCGCTACGAGAAACCGGAATTTTATCTGAAGTCCGCGGAGCAGATGAAGGCGCTCTTTGCGGACACGCCGGAGGCGATCGCCAACACGCTGGAGATCACCGAACGGTGCAATCTCGAACTGGAATTCGGCAAACACCATCTGCCGAATTTTGATCCGCCGCCTGGCAAAACGCAGGAACAGTTTTTGTATGAGCTGTGCGAACTGGGGCTGGGCCGCCGCTATCCCACGCTGACGGATGAGCTGCGCACACGCCTGGAGCACGAGCTGAGCGTGATCAAGCAAGCCGGCTACAGCAGTTACTTTTTGATCGTGTGGGATTTCGTGCGCTTCGCGAAAGAGCAGGGGATTCCCGTCGGGCCGGGCCGCGGGTCAGCCGCCGGCAGTTTGGTGAGCTACACGTTGGGCATCACGGACATCGATCCGCTCAAATACGATCTGCTGTTTGAACGGTTTTTGAATCCGCAACGGGTCACGCTGCCGGATATCGACATCGACTTTTGCTACGAGCGGCGGCCGGAAGTCATCGCCTACGTGATCAAAAAATACGGGCAGAATTGCGTGGCGCAAATCATCACGTTTGGAACCATGCAGGCCAAAGCCGTCGTGCGCGATGTGGGCCGCGTCATGAGCATGCCCTATGCCGAAGTGGATCGGATCGCCAAGCTCGTGCCCAATGAACTGGACATCACGCTCACCAAAGCGCTGGAGCAATCGCAAGAACTCAACCAGCTCTATCAATCCAATGATCAGGTGCGCGCGCTCATCGACACCGGCATGAAGCTTGAAGGCCTCACGCGCCATGCCTCCACGCACGCCGCCGGGGTCGCCATCGCCGATAAGCCGCTGGTGTCGTACATGCCGCTGTTTCGCACCTCGGATGGCCAGGTGACGACGGGCTTTGACATGACGGCGCTGGAGCACTTAGGCATCCTCAAGATCGATCTCCTGGGCTTGCGCACGCTCACCGTCATCGACGAAACCGTCAAGCTGATCGAGCGCACGCGCGGCATCAAGTTGGAGCTGGACACCGTCGCGCTCGATGACCAGGCCACGTATGACCTGTTGGCCCGCACCGAAACCATGGGCGTGTTCCAACTGGAAAGCTCGGGCATGCGCGATCTGCTGCGCAAGCTCAAGCCCACGCAGTTTGAAGACATCATCGCTGTGCTGGCGCTGTACCGCCCGGGGCCCATCGGCTCCGGCATGTTGGATGATTTCATCAAGCGCAAGCATGGGCAGATCGCCATCAAATACGAGCCCCCGCGGCTGGAACCGATCTTGAAACCCACCTACGGCGTCATCGTCTATCAAGAGCAAGTGATGCGCCTCGCCAGCGACTTGGCCGGATTTTCGCTGGCCCAAGCGGACTTGCTGCGGCGCGCGATGGGCAAGAAAATCGCCGGCGTCATGGAGGCCCAGCGCAAGGCGTTTGTCGACGGCTGCAAGCACAACAAAATTTCCGAGCGGATCGCCACCCGCATCTTTGATTTGATGGAACATTTCGCGGGGTACGGTTTTAACAAGTGCGTCGTCGGGGAGACGCAACTGATTGACGCAGACACGGGATCGCCGGTCACGGTGGAAACGCTCTATCGGCAGGGACGTCGCATCGCGACGCTCTCGGTTGACGAACATCTGCGTCTCGTGAAACGACCAATTCTGGATGTGGTTTCGAACGGTCCCAAGCCGGTGTTTCGAGTCACGACGCGCCTGGGACATATCATCACCGTCACGGACAACCATCCGTTCTTGACCGTCGATGGCTGGAAAGAATTGAAGCAGTTACGGATCGGGGAGCATCTAGCCGCTCCGCGATCCTTGCACACCGTCTTACACCCTGAGCAATCGACAGATCCCTATCGCCTTGTGGTGCTGGCCGCCATTCTCTCAGAAGGTAACACCTGTCATCCAAGCGGCATCTATGTCTACAACAATAAGAACGCGTTCGTTCAAGACTTTGTCAGGAACGTGAGACGTTTTGAGCTGACGAGTCCAACCGTCGCGAAGCGAGGACGTCTCTACGAAGTGTATGCGGGAACCGGACGACGCACCACCTTCGTGAAAGCGCGGCCGCCATGGAACAAGGGTCGGTCGGGATACGCACGAAGCGGTCGGCATGGTTCATTTCCGGATGCGCCCCGTTCAGGCGTCCGCAGATGGGTCGAGGAGTTGGGGTTAGCGTGGACCAAATCAACCGAGAAATTCATTCCTGATCTGGTCTTTCGCCTCCCTCCTGACCAAGTGGCGCTGTTTCTAGGCCGACTCTGGAGCGGCGATGGGCACGTCTGGTCGAACACGGGTCCTGCCGTTCCCTTTTATGCCACGTCGTCTCAACGGATGGCGCATCAAGTGTCCCATCTCCTCTTGCGGTTAGGCATGGTCAGCGTCGTGCGGGAAAAGCAGTTCAAATATCGAGGAACCGTCCGCCCAGGATTTACCGTGTCCATGTGTGGGAAGGAACCCGTCTTGCAATTTATACAGATGGTAGGACCGCACATGATTGGACATGAGCGATCATTGCAGAAACTCCGCCGGCATTATGAGGCCGTGACAAGCGATCGGACGAGCAAAGACGTGCTTCCCTCAACCATCAAACAGCTCGTGCGCCGGATTAAAGAACGCACAGGACTCACGTGGAACCTTCTCGAGCAGCGAAGCGGCGTCTGTATGAAGGAATTTCAGGGTGGAGTCAACCCTCGGAAGCGTGGTTTTCGTCGGTCCACGATTCAACGCCTTGCCGAATACCTGGAATCCGCAGAGTTGCTTCGCTACGCCACGTCAGATCTCTACTGGGATGCAGTGGTTTCAATTGAGCCGGCAGGTGTTCAGGAAACCTATGATCTCGAGGTTAACCACACGCATAACTTCATCGCGAATGGGCTGATCGTCCATAATTCACACTCGGCGGCCTACGGGCTCATCTCCTACCGCACGGCGTATCTGAAAGCGCATTATCCGTTGGAATTTATGGCCGCGCTGATGACCAGCGAAATGGGCAACACCGACAAGCTCGTGCAATATCTCGACGAGACCAAGCGCACGGGCCTGACCATCCTGCCGCCAGATGTCAACGAGAGCCAGGCCGCGTTCACCGTCGCCGGCGAGCGGGCGCTGCGCTGCGGGCTGGGCATCATTAAGAATGTGGGGATGGCCGCGATTGACTCCATCGTCACCACGCGCCAAGCGCGCGGACGGTTCACCACGATGCAGTCGTTGTGCGAAGATTTGGATCTGCGCTTAGCCAACCGCAAGGTGATCGAAAGTTTGGTGAAAGCCGGCGCGTGCGACAGCCTGGGGGCTTCGCGCGCGGCGCTGTTGGCGAGCGTGGATCACGCGCTGGACGAGTCGGCCCAGCGCCAGCAGGACAAACAGCGCGGACAATTCACGTTCTTTGATACGCTCAACGCGCAAGCCGCCGGCGACGCGTCGGCTTCGGCCGCCGCGCCTTCAGCCAAAATCCGCGATTGGCCCGAGAGTCAGAAGCTCGCGTTTGAAAAAACGCTGCTGGGATTTTATGTCTCCGGGCATCCGCTGGCGCGGTACGCCAAGACGCTTCAAGCGTTTGCGACCGTCTCCTCGCAAAAACTTCTGCAACTGCCTGAGGATTCGCTCACTACCGTCGGCGGCATCCTCACAAAAATCAAACTCACCACCACCAAGAAAACCAACGAGCAAATGGCCGTGTGCCTGCTCGAAGATTTGGAAGGCGACATCGAAATCCTGGTGTTCCCGAAAGTGTTTCCGCAGCTCGCGCCCCAGCTCAAACTCTCGGCGGTGGTGTTTGTGGAAGGCCGCGTGGCCATCCGCGAAGGTCGCCCGCGCTTGATCGCCAACCAAATCATTCCGCTGGAGCAGGGAACCAGCCGCCTGGCGAAATCGATTGAGCTGGTGCTGCACACGCCGGGCATCGAGCGCGATCTGCTGATCCAACTCAAAGACGTGCTGGCGCGGTTTCCGGGCTCGATTCCGGTCTATCTCACCCTGCGCACGCCCTCGCTTGATCCGATGTCGGTGAAACTGGCTGAAACGTTTAAGATTGAGCCGCATCCGGAACTGCTGGATGAACTGCACAAGCTGCTGGGGGAGGAGTCCATCGTCATCCGCCGCCAGCCGCCTACGCCGCCGCCCCAGCGGTTTTCCGACCGCGCCTACGCCTTCCAGCGCGGAGAATAGCGCTATGGTACGAGAGGCGTCGGGGTGTGATTCTACAACTGATTTCACCGAGTTAGGCATGCAAAGGGTTCTTGGTACGAAGTGCAGATTGTTTTTTGCCGGGATGCTTCTAGCCTGGTGTGGTTTTGGTCTGAACGTTCTGGCTGATGAGAAAACCTACGACGAAGCCCAGACCACACGTCTCCTCCGGTTCTGGTATGCCGGGGTCAGCGCCTTAGAGTCCGGCGCGCCCCTGCAGCATACCGCGGCGCCCTTGATCATTGAACTGGATGCGGCGACCCGACTCACGATTCCGCCGCACCTGGCTCAACAGGAAGTGGTGGAGGTCCAGCGCATGGACCTCGGCGCTGGCCTGGAAGATGCGGTGGTCATCGGCCTTGATGCGCGGACGGTTGACGTCCTCCACCAGGGCTATGCGCTCGTCTATGCCCGCAAGGATAAACAGATGGTCCTCCAAGCGGAGCTGCCCCTCCGGGAGCATTTCGAACGCTTCCAGAAAGCGTGGGTGAACACCGATAAGCCGGTGCTGGTCATTAACGGGTTCAGCGGCAACCACTTCATGGACCTTTGGGTCTACCGCTTCGCGGGTGGCCAGCCGGAGTTGCTGTTTGCCGATGGAAGCGCCGCGGGTGCTGAGTTTCGCTACGACGTCACCACGCCCATCCCGACCATCTGGATTGCTGCGGAGGACTGGGGCGACCCAAACTGGAATTTCGCCACGAGCGATCGACGGTGGATGGTCTACACCTGGGATGGCAAGGAGTTTGTCTACAACGAGCATCTGAGCTCAGCACGGGACATGTCGCCTGAGGAGCGGCTCGCGTTCTACACCATGGCCATCAAGCAGAAGATGAAGCAGACCAAAGAACAAGTCGTCCCACGTGTGTCTGAACGCCCCAACCGATCAAAGTTGGTGGACACGAGACCTAATTAAAATACGTCATGTGTCCCAGGAATTTCCTTGAGGCATACCGTTCACGCCAACAACGCGTTGGTCGTCTATTGGATAAGATACAGCCAGTTCTTTGGGCTTGGCTGATTGGAGCCTTGGGGTTATTCCTCTTAGGAGGTGACAACCTTCGGGCTATTGGTGCCTGCCTTATTTTAGGGTACGTTGTTCTTTACCTGGTACTTCATGCGCTAGACAAACCGCCTTGTTGCTCGAAAGGTCATACAGACATTGGCGAATACTATGGTCGGTGGAGTTGTAGGGTTTGCTACAGGCTTGAAAGACAGCGAGTCGGTCGGCGTCGGCGTGCAAAGCGAAAAATCTAGGAAGAATCCGTACCGGGGAAGGCTGTACCAGGTACGAAAGGGACACGTTGCGCTGCATAACCTGTCCCTTCGGAACCCGGTACCTTAATCCGCGAAATAAAAGTAATGATGGCAGGAATAAAACGTATTTTCTTTGACGCGAACATCTTCAATCGTATCGTCGATAGATCTGACGCGACAGAGCTCATTGGGCATCTGACGCAAATGCAGACTGCCCGTGAGATTGAGCTTGTAACCAGTATCCAAGTTATCGAAGAGTTAATCGTCACGCCGGATTTAGATAAGCGCAAATGTCTATCCGATAGGGTGTTTATGTTGATCGAGAGGAAAATCATAAAACCGTGGAATCAGCTTATACGAGAGGAACTATGGGCCTGCTGTCGGGAACAAGAACCGTCTTCCATTTTTTATGAGAACGACAATCAGGACGTTTATAGTGGAGTGCTGAAGGATATTGCCGAGGGACGTTTCTCGGATCAGTGCGGCAGAATAAATGAAGATCTGAAAAAAGAGAAGAAGCATGCGCTGAACCGACAAAAGAGTCTACGGAAGCAAGAGAAGAATACTGTAGGCGTACACCCTTGTTCCAACTACCAGACGTTCGATGAGTTCTATGAGCAAGAATGGCGAAGTGCCGGTCCAAATCAGGTAAAAAAACTGCTCCGCAAGGATGGAATCGAAGGATCCAAATTGGATGAGGCTGTTCTCCGAGTAGCATCGAAACAGGACAGGCTCCCGCATCTGAACGCGTTCTTGAGAGTCACCCCCGCTTTGACCTGGGCTGATCATGTTGGTTGGAAGCAGGGGCCACGTCGCTTGGCGGGGCCAAAATTTGGCGACCGGACAGATCTTTACCACATCGTCTGTGCCGCCACCTCTGATGTGTTGGCCTCTGATGACGAGAAGACCAGGGGGGTATTTGGTTCCGTATATCCGGGAAAGATGGCGCTGCCCTTTAAGGAGTTTATTTCGACCCTTGGCGTTCAATCGGAAAACAGGATGTGATCCTCGTCGTGTCGGCTATCGTTCGGTCTTCGATGAGTCGGTTCTAGGAGGAACACCTCCGAAATTTAGGAAATGTTGCGATGAAAGTGTTTGGATAATTTCAAAATGAACATATGGCAATTCATTTTTTATCTTGGAGTCATTAATATTATTTTTGGGTTTGTCTGGAAATGGGTACTTGTATTTCCAGCCGCTCTTTTATTTGGTTTGTTGCGTTTTGATGATGGTATGAAGCTTGTTAAAACTTTCGGCACTTATTTGCTAGTGTCCTTAACCGTACTTTTCACACTCACAGCAGTAGGAAGCAATCCAAACAGTTTTCGGTTGATTTTTTACCCATTCATGGGAATTTGTGTACTCTTCATGTGTTTTGGGGTTCATGCTTATGAACAGCGAATACAAGCTCAAATGACTATGGATCGGCAAGATATAGAAAACAATTCGGATTTTGATGGAATTTTGATGATTGGAGCGATTGTATTTTATTTAATTGCTCTTTTTGTTCCAAAGGTTGCAACAAATCCAATTGTCGAATGGATGTTCAGAACTATTCAACGGATTTACGATTTACCAGTTATAGGTTGGTTGATTGGAATGGGTGGGGCATTGTGGTTGTGTGGTATGGTTCTTTATAGTGTTGCTACCATAGGTGTTGTCGTCGCGGGCATCGCTGGAAAATTTAGAAAAAAAGGAAAACAGAAGGTGGTCGTCGTAGGGTCGGCTAGCGAAGGAGCGCGAGACAAGACATGAGTATTACCTGTAACGTCGGAGGGCCGGAACGGCTTCTGCGTTTCGTACTCGGCCTTACGAAGGGAACAGGTTGAGGTGAGTTTGTTGGCGGGAAGGAGAGGTTTTGTGAGCCACATGTCTGATTTTTGAGCGGCCACGGCGCCCCACACCCAGTTCGCTGGGTGTGGGGCGAGCGAAAAAATCAGCCAAGCGAAGGGGCGGCTCGGTGGGACGCCCCGAGCGGTGCGGAGAACAAAACCTCTCCAGGGACCCGCTACCCCAAAGCAAAACCATAATCCCGGCTTGACAAAAGTGTGCATATGTCTGTACACTATGTTGTACAGATACAAAGGAGGGCTGCCTATGAAGGATCTGCCCATTACTGAAGCGCGGGACGAGTTGACCTCGTTGCCGGACAAGCTAAACGCCTCGCACGAAACGGTGACGGTCACGCGGCATGGCAAACCCGTGCTCGCCATCCTGCCTTGGGAGGAATACGAGGCGTTGGTCGAAACACTTGAAATTATGTCCGACAAGGACCTCATGGCCGCACTCCGACAAAGTATCAAGGAAATTAAACAGGGTAAGCTCATTCCCTGGGAACGCGCCAAGCGGAAACTTGACCTGTGACCTACCGGATTGTTATCACGCCGACGGGTTTCAAAACGCTAGAGGCGATCGCTGATCGGCGCATTCGAGATGCTATCCGCCAGCGTATCGATGGTCTCGCGCATGACCCGGAGCAGCAAGGCAAACCCTTACGAGGAGAACTCAGCCGACTCCGCAGTCTCCGGGCCGTCGGCCAACGCTATCGGATCCTCTACCGGGTCGACCGCGGCCGCGTGCTCGTGCTCATTCTTGCGGTGGGATTGCGGAAGGAAGGGGACCGAAACGACATTTATGAGCTCGCCCGCAAACTCTTGCGCTTGGGCCTCCTTGAGTAAAAACTTCATTGACAAGGTTTCGTCTCCCATGCTATCGTAGGTTCTCCTATGACTATGACTAAGAAAGACTTAGTGCTAGCCGTCGCGCAGGAGACCGGCGTCACGCAGGTGGAGGTCAAGCAAGTTGTCCATCGGCTCCTGCATCACCTGGTCGAATCGCTCAAGGCCGGCAACACCATTGAGTTACGGAATTTCGGGGTCTTCAAAGTGAAACAACGCGCACCCCGTCGCGGGCGCAACCCGAAAACGGGTGAGGAAGTTCCGGTGCCATCCAAGCGCGTGGTGGTCTTCAAGCCGGGCCTCCTGATGCGGCAGCATATCAAATAAGTTCTCCAGAGTGTTTTGACCCAAGCGTGTTGGCCTTACCACATCTTCAGCACCACCCCCTGATGTCTCGATGAACTTCCAAGCCCTGCGCGGCACTACCGACTTGCTGCCGGAGGAGTTGCCACGCTGGAAAGCCGTGGAGCAAGCCGCGCGCCATCTGGCCGCCCGCTACGGCTATCAGGAACTCCGCACGCCCGTCATGGAAGAGGCCGCGCTGTTTCTGCGCTCGATCGGGGAAACCAGCGACATCATCCAAAAAGAAATGTTCCGCTTTACGGACCGCGGCGACCACGACATCGTGCTGCGGCCGGAAGGCACCGCGTCCATCGTGCGCGCCTATCTCGAACACAACTTGCACAAAACACAGGGGCTGGCCAAGCTGTTTTACCTTGGGCCGATGTTCCGCGCCGAACGCCCACAAGCCGGACGCCTGCGCCAATTTCATCAATTTGGCGTGGAAGCGATCGGCTCCTACAGCCCGCTGATCGATGCGGAAGTGATCGCGCTGTGCGTGCAGATGTTGGGCGCGTGCGGCGTGTCGAAGACCTCGTTGTGGATCGCGAGCATGGGCTGCCGCAAGGATCAAGCGGAATCCGCCAAGCGGTTGCGCGAACGCCTCGCGCCTCATCGAAAAGAATTGTGCGAGACGTGCCAAAGCCGTTTCGACAAAAATGTGTTTCGCGTGTTGGATTGCAAGCGGCCCTCGGATCATGACCTCGCCTGGAAATCGGCCGGCAATCCGTTTGTGCTGTGCCAGGAATGCCAGGACCATTTTGACCAGGTGCGCGCGGCGCTGCGGGGGATTGGCATCGCGTTTGATGATACGAAAGTGTTCGCGCGCGGCCTGGATTACTACACGCGCACGGTGTTTGAAGTCCGCGCCGAAGGATTGGGCGCGCAAGACGCGGTGGCGGCGGGTGGGCGATACGATCAACTCGTGGAAGAATTGGGCGGACCGCCCAGCGGCGCGATCGGATTTGCCGCCGGCATCGAGCGCATTCTGATGGCGACCAAACCCGCGCAGGAGACCGCCTCGACCAATAGCCATCGCCGCGGGCTCTACATCGCCGCGGCGCAACCCACGCTCGCCGCGCAGGTGTTTGCGATGGTGCAGACGTTGCGGCAGAAAGGCGTGACGACGTATCTCGATTACGAAAACCGCAGCTTGAAAGCGCAATTGCGCGAGGCCGACAAATTTCAGTGCCGCTGGGTCGCGATCCTCGGGGAAGCGGAGCTGCGCGAAGGGAAGATCGCCATTAAAGATCTCGAAAAAGGCGAACAGCAGCAGCTGCAACTCGACACATTTGCGGACGACCTGGCGCGCCAAACGAAAGAGCAGGGCGGACATTGCACATGAAACGCACGCACGGCTGCGGCCAACTCACGGAAGCGCAGATCGGGCAGACGGTCACGCTCTGCGGCTGGCTCCACCGCCGGCGCGATCACGGGGGCTTGAGCTTCTTTGATCTGCGCGACCGCAGCGGTCTTGCCCAAGTGGTGTTCAATGCGAAGACCAACGCCGAACTCCACCAGCAAGCCAAAGCGTTCGGCCCGGAATACGTGTTGAGCATCACCGGCACGGTGCGGCAGCGTCCGGCCGGTACGCAAAATCCCAAACTCCCATCCGGCATGGTGGAGGTGAGCGCGACCAATGTGATTGTCTTGAATGAAGCCACGCCGCCGCCGTTTGAAATCGATGACCATATCGAGGTGTCGGAAGATGTGCGTCTGCAGTGGCGCTACATCGATCTGCGCCGGCCCGCCAGCCAGCAGAAATTGCTCTTGCGCCATCGCGCCATCGCGTCCATGCGCCGCACGCTGGATGAACTCACATTTGTGGAAGTCGAAACGCCGATCTTGACCAAATCCACGCCGGAAGGCGCGCGCGACTATCTGGTCCCCTCCCGCGTGAACCCAGGAAAATTTTTCGCGCTGCCGCAGTCGCCGCAACTGTTCAAGCAACTCTTGATGGTCGCGGGGCTGGAGCGCTATTGCCAATTCGCGCGCTGTTTCCGCGATGAAGACCTGCGGGCCGACCGCCAGCCGGAATTCACGCAGCTGGATGTGGAGATGTCGTTTGTGGAGCAAGAAGACGTCTTTGACGTCATTGAAACGATCGTGGGCCGGTTGTTCAACGAGGAGCTCAAGATTCCGCTCAAAATCCCGTTTCCTCGGTTGAGCTACCAAGAGGCCCGGCAGCGCTACCAATCCGACAAACCGGATCTGCGCAGCGCCGAGTGTCCGTGGGCGTTTTGCTGGATCACCGACTTTCCGCTGTTTCACTGGAACGAAGACGCCAAGCGCTGGGACGCGGAACATCATCCGTTTACGTCGCCGCATCCGGAAGACGCCGCGCTCCTGGAACGCGAGCCAGGCAAAGTCCGCAGCCGCGCGTATGATCTGGTGCTGAACGGCACGGAACTGGGGTCGGGGAGCATCCGGATCCACCAAACCGCGCTGCAGCACCAAGTGTTTCGCGTGCTAGGACTGAGCGAGCAGACCGTCAAGGAACGCTTCGGATTTTTGCTGCAGGCCTTCAGCTACGGCGCGCCGCCGCATGGGGGATTTGCCATCGGCATCGACCGGTTGATCGCGCTCATCACCGGCTCGGAATCGATTCGGGATGTGATCGCCTTTCCGAAAACGCAAAAAGCGGTATGCCCGTTGACGGGCGCGCCTTCGGACGTCAGCGAAGCCCAACTCAAAGAACTCAACATTCGGGCGGTTGCCGCCGCAGCCCCCAAACTTCAGATGAAGGAGGAGAGTCAGCGATGAATCACGAGTCGGCACGAACGATGATGGCTGTACTGATGGGGCTGAGCGTCTGCGGGTGCCGCACCGCCACTCGAACCGCGGCGTATCCGCGCGTGGATCTGGATGTATCACCCACTAGCGGCAACCGCGGGTATCTCATCGGCACACCCCCGCCAGCTCCTGAACTCAAACAACAGCGCCAGATGATCGAAACGGATGTCGAGCTGCCGAGCTTCTACCACTCCACAAAGGGCACCACAGAACCGGTGAGTCTTGGCGAACCGGCTGCCCCTGAAACGGAGATGAGCGCGGCGGCCACCGGCACGCCCAGCACCGCGGCGGTCTACGACACCTACACGGTGAAAACCGCCGACGGCAAGACCAACAAGGTCTGGGAGTTCAACCTGCGCTTCAAGACCGACTCGAGCGAGCACGGTCCGGCACCCGGCAAACCCGTGATCGTCGGCGCTGGGATGCAGGGCGATCGGGCGTCGGTCGTATTCTCCACTCCGGGAGAGGTCAGCAGCTTTATAAAGCTT